>ERZ857882.3991-NODE-3991-length-13243-cov-3.447983_pt1 | contig 13243 bp, 10 predicted proteins | sample MGYA00519697_ERZ857882 | MGnify/ENA primary metagenome ERZ857882 (study PRJEB31778, sample SAMEA3449373) | human gut metagenome | biome: human gut; feature: human-associated habitat; material: faeces | place: United Kingdom | collected 2010/2012 ...
ACAACTGAATATTAACTTTAGCCATTATGCTGCTTAATTTTGATTAGTTACTTATGAAAATTCTCATATATTATGATACTGCATTCTCATATATTATGCGACTCCTGTATCACAATATATGAGAATGCTGTGTTATAATATATGATATAAGCATCATAATAGATAGAGTCTCTGCGTTCACTCCCGAAATTCACCCGTTGCCTGTCACGGAACAAAGGATATCTCATCCAAAGGATTCCAAAAGACCTTTTTCCAATCTTTTATACGGTTATTTTCAATCCGGATACCTTCCTCTTCCAGTTTTTCCTGCATTTCGGTCGGCGTGCCGAAAGCATCTTTGCCGGATAATATTCCTTGACTGTTCACCACCCGGTAAGCAGGAACTCCCACTTCCGAACAACCTCCCAACACTCTGCCGACCATCCGCGACATATTCGGATAACCGATGGCACGGGCTATCGCACCATAACTGGTGGCACGTCCGTACGGAACCGTTTTCACCATCTGGTAGACAGCCCCCACAAAATCCTCTTTATCAAAATCAGACATATAATATTATAGTTTTCCTGCCAGTTCCTTCAATAAATCATCGCCACCGGCAACCGTATCTCCATTCTCATTATAAACGCCAATCAGGTAACGTCCTTTCCAAAGTACCGGAATGTCCCCGTTATAACGGTCTTTGACCAACAACGCGCCCTCTTTTAATTCATCCGCCTGTTTGGTGAAAGCCATATACCGGGTCAATATATTTTTAACCCCGGCAGAAGAACCGCCGTCCAATACAAACAACTGGAAAGTCTGCCCTTCTTTTTCATACTTCACCGTATATACGGCACGCAGAAACTCATGGCCGATAAAATTTGAAGTAATATAAGCAGCCGAATAAGGAACTTGCCCCTCCGCTGGGAATAAACGGATAACAGAAGGATAGCCGGCATCGGCATCCAACCTTCCGGCAAGCGCCTTGCCTATCGCCTGCAATTCTTCCGACACATCGCCGGATGCATTACTCCACATCTTCAAATACATATTTCCGGCAAAGAAATACAGATTCGTCTTATCTCCCTGCGCCTCTCCCCCGACAGGTAAATATGCCAGGTCGGATGAACGCTCGGCAGCATACATTCCGAAAGCATCTTCCGGTGTTGCATGCCGGTAAGCCTGTATCGTAATGTACTCGCTTCCTTTTTTATACTCCATGGAAGTCATTTCCCTGAAGTTATTCTCAATGAAAAGCGGAGCCGCCCCGTTGATGCGGTCAAAGAGATTATCCGAATTGAAGACCTCCATCTCGCCGGATATCTCCCAGCCGTCTACTGCCGGCAGCCACGATTTCAACTCGTCCGGTGTCTGCGCCTTTAAAGGACAGAGGGACAACAGGAAAAAGAGTAACAAATAATTGCTCTGTTTCATACGTTCGTTTTATTAAGTCAGAAATTCGTCAGGCACCTGCATCACCGGCGTTATCGCAGCAATCTTTGTCGAAACATCGAAGCCGGAAGGACATTTTACCTGGCAGGTTTCACAATTGGAACAAATATCCGCCGAAAGATTCAGTTCTCCAAGTGTTTCTTTCGACATTCGCGAATATTTATAACCGTAAGCATACATGTAGGCCCGCATAATATCAGGAATAGGAAGATGTTCAGGACATTGCGCCCGGCATTTTCCGCATTGCTGGCAATACAGCATCTCCTGTCCGCAAAGGGTAGCCAGATATTCCTGGTCGCCGGCGGTCAGTTCCGGGGAGCGGGCAGCAACCAGGCATTCATCCAGTTCATCATAATTGGAGAAACCGGGGATGGCAGTCGTGATATGTTCGTTCTTCCAGGCCCATTTCAGGCAAGCCTGTGCGTTAATCTTTTTCTTTCCTCCAGCGTCTTCGGTACCACCGGTCATCGTCTTCATGGCAACCAGACCGACACCGGCTTTAGCGGCACGGGCTATGGCCTCTTCCGTCTCTTTCAGATTTGACAGTTTGAAATTATAACTCAGCAAGACAACATCGTAAATACCGGCTTCAACGGCAGCATCCAGCAATTCAGGTTTGCCGGCATGAATGGAAATGCCCAGGAAACGGGTTTTGCCATCCTCCTTAAACTTCTTCATGACGGCAACCACGCGCTCATCTTTTATCTCTTCCACTTTATCCAGAGCATGAGCGTAGAAGAGATCGACCTGTTCCATATTCAGGCGTTGCAGACTCTGGTCGATCAATCTTTCATACGAATCTTCGAAATCATCCCTCAAAGGATAATCGAACTTTCCTTTGGTAGCAATAAAGAAGCTCTCACGCGGCTTCCCGGCAAAGAACTTACCCAGCATTTCTTCATTCTTCCCGCCCTGATAGCCGTGGGCCGTATCAAAATGGAATATACCGGAATTATAGGCAGCTCTTACCACGTTCGGATTGTCGGCACGCATCACACCCATACTCAGTATCGGCAGTTTTACACCTGTCCTGCCAAGCGTACGGACAGGAATCTCATTTTCATTAGCAGTCACCTGGGGAAGACCGGCAGCCCTGGCTCCCGGAATTAACATCGCGCTTACGCCGGCAGTGGCTGAAAGCCGAAAAAAATCTCTTCGATTTACATGTTTGGTTTTCATAAGATAATATATTAGTATATGTAATTGTCCGACTGAGCCTTACAAATATAGAAAGATTTATCAAAATAATTCACTTTTTCCATAGGGTATTCATTTCCTGAACGATCTTATAAGTACAAACACGATTATTCACCATTAAAACAATACAAAGATGAAAACACTGTGTAGACAATCCATCGGTTTTTTGCTGATCTTATTATTGGTGGCAGGTAGTAGTCCGTTGCTGGCGCAGGACCAACCGGTACGTGACGATGCCGATCCGGAATTTATCACCATCAGCGGAGTTGTCAAAGACAAAAATAATAAGAAACGGCTGGAGTATGTGAACATTTCCATCCCCGGCAGTACTTCAGGTACTATCACCAACGAAGACGGGGAATTCTCTTTCAAGATAAAAGACGCTTCTCATGTGAAGGCTGTCGAAATATCCCATATCGGATACTATAATAATAAGGTAGAAGTAAGCGGCAAGAACCTCTCCGACCTGACCGTCTGGATGACGCCTTACGAGAATATGCTCGACGAGATCATCATCCATGCCAAAGAACCGCGTTACCTCGTGGAAGAGGCTATCAAGAAGATCCCGGAGAATTACAGCAAGAAAACGAATATGCTGACCGGCTTCTATCGTGAGACGGCACAGAAAGGCCGACGCTACATCAATATATCGGAAGCCGTGATCGACGTTTACAAAACGCCTTATCACGAAGCCATAGACCGCGACCGTGTACAGATTTACAAAGGCCGTAAACTATTGAGCCAGCGAAGTACCGATACGCTTGCCGTTAAACTGCTCGGCGGTCCCAACCTGTCAATCCTTTGCGACATCGTGAAGAACCCCGATGTATTGCTCGACAGGGAATGTCTGCCCTACTATCTGTTCAAAATGGAAGAATCAACGAATATCGACAACTGTCCGCAATATGTAATCAGTTTCAAGCCGCAGGTCATCATGCCGTATGCCCTGTATTACGGAAAACTTTACATAGACAAGGAACGACTCTCATTCACCCGTGCCGAATTCAACCTGAGTATGGACGACCGCAACAAAGCGACCCAGGCCATCCTCAAGAAGAAACCGTTCGGATTACGTTTCCGCCCGCTTGAAGTAGCCTATCTGGTAAACTACAAGGACCGCAACGGCGTAACTTATCTGAATTACATTCGCAACGGGGTACGTTTTAAATGTGACTGGAAACGCAAATTATTCTCTACCAACTACACGATCATCTCGGAAATGGTCGTAACGGACGGAAAGGAAGAAAACGTAACCAACATTCCGTACAAGATGGCATTTAAGGAAACACAATCGTTGTCCGACAAGGTAGAAAACTTTATGGATGAAGATTTCTGGGGAGCCTACAATATCATCGAACCTACGGAATCACTGGAAAGTGCTGTCAACAAATTAAAAAAGCAACAGAAATAAATTTCAATATCTTTTCGTACATTTGAAGGACTCTAATCATTAAGATCCACGGCATGCTGAACGATTTATTCGTACTAACAAAGATTAAAGAGGGGGACGTCAAAGCTTTCGAAGGTATCTTCCGGCTCTACTACTCCCCTCTTTGCCTCTACGCCACCGGTATCACCGGCAGCATGGACGTCGCCGAAGAGATCGTGCAAGAGTTGTTCTACGTATTCTGGAAAGAAAAGGAGAAACTGCAAGTGTTCCGTTCCCTGAAAAGTTATTTGTACGGGGCCGTGCGCAACCAGTCTCTCCAATACTGCGAACATCAGGAGGTGCGCAACCGTTACCGGGAAAACGTATTGTCAGGTAATCAGGAAAGCAAGCCGGCCGACCCGCAGGACCAACTCGAATACAAAGAACTGGAAGCTCTGATAAACAGGACTCTCAATAAGCTACCCGAACGCCGTTTACGCATCTTCCGGATGCAGCGTTTCGAAGGTAAGAAATACGCGGAGATAGCCTCCGCCCTCTCTCTGTCCGTCAAAACAGTGGAAGCTGAAATGACCAAGGCACTTCAAACACTCAGGAAAGAAATTGAGAATTATACACAAACAGTATGACTCGTAAAGAAAGGGATAACAGAAAAACGGACCGGGCATGGGAGAATGTCTACCAACGCCTGGAAAAGGATGGCTTACTGGACCATAAGGAGAAAAACAGTATCATTCCTTATGGAGACATGCGCCGTCCTCCACTCTGGAAAATTATTTCGGCAACAGCAGCAATGCTAGTATTCTGCATTTATCTGTCTACAATTTATTTTAATCAAACAAATAAGGAAACCGACCGCAACCTGCTTACCCGGCAGAACATGGAAACAACGACCCTTGCCACCACGCTTGAAGACGGTTCTATCGTCTATCTGGCAGGCAACGCCGCCATCCATTACCCGGAACATTTTCAGGCGGACAAGAGAGAGATCACCTTACAGGGAAATGCTCTTTTCGACATTGCAGGCAACCGCCAGCGTCCTTTCCTTATCGAAACCGAAGATACACGTATCGAGGTGTTGGGTACGGCGTTCAATGTAAAGAGCGACAATACCCAGCCGTTTGAACTGTCCGTACAAAGGGGAATGGTGAAGGTGACGCTGAAGCAGAGCGGACAAGATGTTTACGTCAAGGCAGGTGAAACCGTCACCCTCTCTTCACGAAAGCTGGAAGTAAGCGAAACAAAAGACCACGGACAATTTGCAACCTATGTCCGGCAAATACGTTTCAAGGATGAAAGGCTGGCCGATATCCTCCGCATTATCAACCTCAATACGAGAGATATCCGTTTTCAGACAACACCGGAACTCGAGGACAGGCAACTCACCGTTACCTTCTCCGACAATTCGCCGGAATCAATGGCAGAGTTGATCTGCTTTGCCCTGAACCTGAAATGTACACGTGACAAAAATGTGATTACTTTGCATGAAAACTAACGGGATAAAAAGGATACAAGGTGAAACTGAGCGCTACATATCGTCTATTATTGATCCTCATCGGGATGCTGCTGATGACAGCTACCCCTTTGCAGGCTGATGATAAGGGCGATAAAGATGTGCTCGAACGCCTTATTCAAATTCCGCGAAGCAAGGAGACTGTTTACCAGTTACTTGGAAAGGTTTCCGAACGTTCCGGCTACCTGTTCATTTACGACAGTAAAATCATTGACAACGAACAGGTAGTAAAAATACCGGGAGGCAAATACACTATAAAAGAGGCCATCTACCATATTATCGGTAACCGTGACCTGGGTCTCCGCGTGATCGGCAATCATATCCTGATCTCCCGCCCGGTAGAACCGATACCCGTAAAGGAGGCACTGCAACCAGCCCTTCCGGATACAGTTCCGTATTTTACCCTCGAAGGCATTCTGCGGGACAAATATACCAACGAACCGATACCGTTTGCCACAGTCAGCGTCAGCGACGACGGCTCCATCGGCAATGTCACCAACCAGGGTGGCGAGTTCAGGCTGCGTTTACCCGACAGCCTGCGCCAGTCGCAGATCAACTTCTCGCATATCGGCTACCTGCCTTATGCAATAGAAAGTTCACTGTTGGCAGAACGTTACAGTATGCTGACACTGGAACCGAAAGTGATTCCCATACAGGAAGTGGTTATCCGTATCGTGAATCCTTTGCGCTTGTTACGGGAAATGCAGGAACACAAAAGCCTGAACTATTCCCAGGAGCCGGTCTACCAGACTACTTTCTACCGGGAAGGCATCGAACGGAAAAACAAATTCGTCAGCCTGACGGAAGCAGTTTTTAAAATATACAAAAGTGCGTACACCAACCGTCCGGTCACTGACCAGGTTAAGCTGTTGAAGATGCGCCGTATCACCAACAATCAGGAAAAAGATACGATCATCGCAAAAATGAAGTCCGGAATCAATGCCAGCATACAGCTGGATATCATGAAGGATGCACCCGACTTCCTACTGCCGGAAAGCGATGTGAATTATCCCTATGTCTATGCCCATTCCGACATCACGGTAATAGACGACCGGATGGCAAACGTGATCTCTTTCGAACAACGTGATTTCATCAACAGCCCTCTCCTGAAAGGAAACCTGTATATCGATTCGGAAAACAGTGCGCTGCTGCGGGCCGAATTCGAAATACACCCTAAATATGTAAAAAATGCAGCCGGCATGCTGGTTGAAAAGAAAAGTCGTAACCTGAAAATAATCCCGCAAAAGGTTATCTACACCGTTTCTTATAAACCCTGGAACGGTACTTATCACATCAGTCATGTAAGAGGAGACCTTCATTTCAAAGTAAAAAAGAAAAAACAACTGTTCGGCAGTTCTCCCCTTCATGTATGGTTTGAGATGGTGACATGCAAAACGGATACTTTCAATGTCAGCCGTTTTGGCCGGAAAGAAACATTATCGACCCGAACAGTGTTCTCTGAAACAAAATTTAATTATGATGAAGGCTTCTGGGGTAACTTCAATGTGATTCCTCCGGAAGAAAAACTGAATGAAGCGATTGGTAAAATATCGTCAAAAATAGAAGAAACAGGTTACTAAGTGGTTAAAAATCATAAAGAGGGCCTTTTCTCAAAGGCCCTCTTTATAGGTTTTTAATAGGTATTAGTCTTTAAGGCAAAAAGATTGTTTAGGTTATCTGCATGCAAAGATGGGCTAATTAATATAATTGAGCAAATAAAAAAAGATATTGTACAACACATTTTTTTAAGTTTATCGAAATTTCTTTGCAGCTTGTGTTACTTTTTAACAATTACAGACTCCAATAGATCATCTGATGGATGCTACCTCGATAGACTCCTTTCACGTCCGCCAACACGGCATGTTCGTTCGTGATCGACATGAAGTAGGACTCATCCAGCTTCAAATAAGTCGTATGAGCGACAGCTACCACTACCGCGTCATATTTCTTCCCGGGCCTCTCTACTAACCGGATACCGTACTCTTGCAATACTTCCAAAGGGGAAGCGAACGGATCCATCACATCGACCTCGGCTCCGAAGTCCTTAAACTCATTGATAATATCGGCTACTTTCGAGTTACGTATATCCGATACGTTTTCCTTAAAAGTCATACCCATCACCAACACATGCGCTCCTAGGATATTTTTCCCCTGCGAGATAATCTTTTTCACGACCTTCTTTCCGATATACCGTCCCATGGAATCGTTCACGTAGCGACCAGAGTTGATCATCTTCGTGTGATATTGCAATTCTTTGGCTTTATGCACCAGATAGTAAGGATCTACCCCTATACAATGCCCACCTACCAATCCGGGAGAGAAAGGCAGGAAATTCCATTTCGTTCCGGCGGCTTTCAAGACATCAAACGTATTTACCCCCATTCGATCGAAAATAATGGAAAGCTCGTTCATAAGGGCTATATTCACATCACGCTGGGTATTCTCGATAATCTTGGCGGCTTCGGCTACCTTGATACTAGGCGCACGGTGCAACCCCGCTTGAACGACCAGCTTATAGACTTCCGATATCGTTTCCAAAGCTTCGGCATCGCAGCCGGAAACGATCTTCACGGTATTTACCAAGGTATGTACCTTATCACCCGGATTGATTCGTTCCGGTGAATATCCAACCTTAAAGTCCTCTCCTACTCTCAACCCTGAAACCTCCTCCAAGATCGGGATGCAATCCTCTTCCGTACATCCCGGATATACGGTAGATTCGTATACTACATAATCGCCTCGTTTAAGGACTTTGCCTACCGTGCGAGTCGCACCCAACAAAGGGGATAGATCCGGCTCGTTATGGCTGTCTATCGGGGTAGGAACAGCTATCACGTAAAAAGAAGCCTCCCTTAGCTTCTCTATAGAAGAAGTAAATGTGATGTCCTTATGTTCAAATACCTCAGAGGAAAGCTCACCACACGGATCTATACCGTTCCGAAGCTTGTCCAAGCGATCCTCGTTGATATCAAATCCGATAACGGAAACATGTTTAGCGAATTCTATCGCGATAGGAAGCCCGACATATCCTAGTCCGATTAGGGCAAGTTTTGTTTGTTTATCTAGTAACTTTGTATACATCTTATTATTTCATCATTCTACTTAAAAAGTCCGGATTCCGACGAGTATCCCAAACAGACAAGATTGTATGCAAATGTAGCAATCTTCAGTTTACCTAACGGAATAAAGGACGTTTTATTTCATAAAGAAGGTCCCTTATCTCGTTTCCAAAATAAGGGACCTTGTCTTCTAAGTATAAATATGTTTCTTTTACTGCAAACGGCGAATACCTATAGCCTTGTTATATTGGGCTAAAGAAGCCTTTTGCTGATACCAAGTCTGGATCAAGCTACTGTAAGACTGAATCCATGACAATTGGGCGGAGAGCACATCCAAGATCGGTAGTTTACCCTCGTTGTAGCTGAAGGTATTCAAATCAAGGTTCTCCTCGGCAATCTTACAAGCCTCTTCCGCAACGGTAATTTGTTTCGTATACTCGGTTAGGCTTGTCCATGCGTTCGCTACCTCTTGAGCGATCTTATCACGCGTATTGTCCAAGGCGTATTCCTTACTACGAAGGATGGCCTTCTGGGAATTTACCTCCTTGAAACGGGCTCCCCAACGGAACAAAGGTATCTTCAAGGAAGCGAAGACGGCCGGAGTCCACAACTGGTCCGAACCTTTCACGTTCAACATCGGCGTACCCCAAGTACCTTGAAAACCGATCGCCAAAGACGGGTTATATTTCGCCTTCGACAAATTGATCTGTCTCTTTTGATACTCTATGTTCAACTCGGAAATAGCGTAGTCCGGACGATTCCGAAGAGCTACATCCTCTCCTACTTGCAACGGCAAGGCCAGATAGGTCGTAATGGAATCTTCCACCTCGATCGGGTCTAACGGAGATACACCCATCAATGAGTTCAAGTTCTGTAACGCGATCTGATATTCCTTATAAGCCGAGCTTTTATTCAATTCCGCTTCTTTCAAGCGGGACTCCACTTGCAATAAATCGGTCTTACTGATCTGGCCGTCATTGAAACGGATCGTCAACACGTTCGCCAACTCCCCGACAATGTCTACATACTGGCACATCACATCGTACATACCTTTACGTGCGGCGGCCGTCCAATAGTTCAAATCGGCGGAATAAACGATATTATCCGTTGTCAATTCTTCCGCTTGCTCGGTGATCTTGCCTTGTACCTGAGCTGCCTTATAGTTATTATAGATCTGTCCGCCGGCATAGATGGGCTGGCTCACCGTAGCGCCTAGGCTATACGTATTATGGTCCATCTCTACGGACATGCCCGGTCCGAAATCCAAATCATATTTATTGATACGATACTGATAACTGCCGGAGAAGTCCACCGAAGGGAAGAAACCGGTCTTAGCGGCCTTGATCGCATGCTGCATAGCGATACGCTCCTCAGAGCTTTGCTTGATCTGACGGCTGTATTCAAGGACCCGTTCCTTATATTCCACAGCCGATAGCCGGGTGTCTTGCGCTTTAGCGGACAAGGCACCCAACAATAAACAACCTATGATTATTTTATTTCTCATACCTTTTACTCTGATTTAATCTTAAAGAAAACACAATAAGTAACCGGAAGCACGAAGATCGTCAAGATCGTAGATACGAACAGACCACCCATGATGGTAGCCGCCATACCGGCGAACATAGCGTCACCCAACAACGGCAACATACCTAAGATCGTCGTACCGGAAGCCATCGTCACCGGAACGATACGGGTTTTCGTTGCCTCTATCACGGCATTCACCGGAGACAAGCCCGCATTCAATTGTAAACCGATCTCGTCCACCAGTACGATCGCATTCTTGATATTCATACCGATCAAGCCCAACAGACCCAGCATAGCAAAGAAGTCGAGAGACTTACCGAACACCAACAATCCCAATACCACACCAATGAAGATCAACGGCAGCATCGCCATGATCAATACCGGTTTCCGGTAATATTTCGGGAATAAGAATAACAAGGTGACATAAATCAAACCGAACATCAACGGGATATTAGCGGCGATCGCCTTATTACCTTTATCTTGCTCGGATTGCTCACCGAAATACGTCATCTTATATCCTTCCGGCACCTGAATCTTCTCCTGTACCTCTTTCCACAAATGACTGAAAGCAGCCATCGTATTGGCGCCACGCTTCGGCTCACACTGCATAAGCATACACGGCTCACGGTTGAATCGTCTCACTACGTTAAACTCATAATCCAGCGAGAAATCATCGATCACCTGCTCCACTTTTACTGAACGGCCTTTAGCGCTATAAACCGGCAAAGTCTTTATATCATTCAGACTGATAGAATCCTTATCCGCATCTTTCAGTAAGATCGGCATAAACACGTCACCCTCACGATACTCACCCAAAGGTACGCCATTCGTAGCCGAACGCAAGGAATAAGCCACCTGTTGACGGGTAATACCTAGACGCAAACCTTTCTCTTGGGAATATAGCGGCTTCCATACCGGAACCTTGTTACCCCAACTATTGCGAACCTCCATCACCTGATCATAATTCCGGGCGATCTCCTGCGCCCTTTGCGTCAAGGCAACCAACGTATCTACGTTATCGCCGATAAAACCGATCTCGATCGCCGCATCCGGAACCGGAGACAAGGCGAACAAAGCCGAACGGGTCAATATATTCGGATAGTTAGCGACCATATAATCGTAGAACTTACCCTCTTCCGCTTGCGCATCCTCCGGATCTTGTGTCTCGATCAACACATTGGCGAAGTTTGGCTTCGGACCGATAGAAGAACTGGCCAAGTAATAACGCACCGGCGAACCTCCCAAGGTAAACGAGTATGATTTGATATTCTCATTCTTGCTGAGATATTCCTCCTCTATCTTCTTCACGTTCGTCTCCACGTCGTAGATGCTATATCCTTCCGGGAAGATCAAGTCCGCACGGAAATAAGGCTTGCTCATGATCGGGAAGAAACTCTGCGGCATGATGCTCATCACGAACAAGGAAAGGAATAACGTAGCTACCACGGTAGAGATCGTTACATATCTACGCTTGATCAAACGGCCCAATACCGACTCAAATTTATGATACAGCTTCGTATCGTACGGGTCTTTGCTCTCACCCGGTTTCGCCTCTTTCAAGATAAAATTACCGAAGGTAGTCGTTTGCGTCAAGGCCAAGACCCAGCTTAATCCCAAGGATACCGCCAATACGATAAACAACGGTTTCACGATCTCGGCCACGGATGCCGGTGCCAAGTACATCGGCAAGAAAGAACATACGGCGATAAAGGTAGCGCCCAACAACGCCCACTGCGGTTTCGTCGCGCCATCGATCAACGCCTGATAACGGGAAAGTCCCCGCTTGATACCGACTTGGGCATTATCCGTCACCACGATAGCGTTATCCACCAACATACCCATAGCGATAATAAAGGCCGCCAACGAGGTTCGGTTCAAGCCGACACCCCAGATCAACATGATCAATAAGGTACCACCTACCGAGAACAACAACGAACTACCGACCAACATACCGGCACGAGACCCCATCACGATAAAGATAATCACGATAACGATCAACAACGACTCGATCAAGTTCAAGATAAAACCGTTGTTCGCCTCATCCGCGATCTTGTTCTCCGGATAGATCGTTTTCAGGTCCATACCCACCGGGAACAGCTGCTCCATCTCCGCTAAATGATCCGCCACGGCGTTACCCACGGCAACCACATCGTCTTTCGAACCGGTAGCGACACCGATACCGATGGCACGCTTACCGTCCACACGCATCAGGTTCGAGGGAGGGTCCATATAACCACGCTCTACCGTAGCGATATCTCCCAAACGAACCTCACCGCCACTTTTCGTCACGATCAATTGGTCCCGGATATCTTGTATATCCTTATACGTACCTTCCGCACGCAAACGCAATTGATAATTACCTGTATTGATATCTCCCGTATTCACCAACAAGTTCTGCGTTTGCATCACCTGCTGGATAGCGTTCGGGTCGATACCTAGGTTAGCCAGTTTCGGGATAGAGATCTTTACGTTGACAACTTGTGTCTGTTCACCGAATAGGTAGACCTTCTGTACACCCGGTACAGGAGATAGCTCCGTCTTGATCTTTTGCGCCCAATTACGCAGGTCGTCGTAAGTATATCCCTCATCGGCCGTCAAGGCATAATAAATTCCGAATACGTCACCGAAGTCATCGGATACCGTAGGAACGGATGCGCCATTGGGAAGTTGGGGTTGTATGTTGAGTACTTTTCGTCTCAGTTCGTCCCATTTCTGTGGAATAGAAGAGGCGGCCAAGGAAGGTTGCAACTCAAAGGTTATCTTTGAGATGCCATACATCGACTCGGATTTTATTTTATATACTCCGCTCATACTTTGTATCTCGCGTGAGATAGGTTCTGTAATGAGCCGTTCCACCTCAGCGGGTTCAGCTCCCGGATAGCGTGTCATGATGACCGCCGATTTAATGACGAAAGGTGCATCTTCTTTTTTTCCCAGGTTGCTGAAAGAGAAAATCCCTCCGAGGAGCAACACTGCAAGGAAGAAATAAATCACCTTGGTATTATCTAATGAGTATTTTGCTAAATTCATATTATTCAGTAGTTATTATTTAGTAGTTAAGTAGTCAAGTAGTTAAGTAGTAAGTAGCTGGTAGTAGACAGTCGGTAGTAAGTAGTCAAGAATTTGTTT
>ERZ857882.3992-NODE-3992-length-13235-cov-4.700000_pt1 | contig 13235 bp, 11 predicted proteins | sample MGYA00519697_ERZ857882 | MGnify/ENA primary metagenome ERZ857882 (study PRJEB31778, sample SAMEA3449373) | human gut metagenome | biome: human gut; feature: human-associated habitat; material: faeces | place: United Kingdom | collected 2010/2012 ...
ACTCCGGACACCTTGATTAAAAGTCAAGTGCTCTGCCAACTGAGCTAATGGGTCGTTTCTGTGAAAACAAGAGCTTCCTTCAATGCGAAGAAACGCACACCGAAGAAGCTTCCGAAGCCACGTGTGACATCTTATCACAGTTAAAAGATGGTGTCAAGCCCTCTATTGAAAATAAAGAAAAATCCAATGTACGGACTGATTGCAAAACACCGCGTTCAGCTCTGGATTAACTCTCTGCCGGGCAAAATTCATGCTTGTCGCTTTCATGATCAACTCTTTTACCTTTCTTTCCCTGACTGCTCGATTTGATATTTCAATTCAGAGCCGGCAAAAAAGCCGTGAATTCCCAAAGTAAATGCAACAGTAGAGAAAGGGTTGCAATTACTTTGGGAACAGTGTCATTTAGTATGAGAAAAAGGAGCAAAAGAGCAGGGAAAACTGAGTAAAAGAGGAAAGAAAGGTAAGGCAAACAAAGCCTGAGGGGCAAATTCTCAGACTAAATGCAACAGGAAGTGGCATTTACTTTGGGAATCGATTTTTCAAAAGGAGAGGACTTTGGATGACCTTCCGAGGTTCGACGAAAGAAACGCCCAGAAGGTGAGCAAGGCTTTCAGAGTAAGCAAAGGAAAACAGATCATACGAACTCTTGCCGTTGAACTGCCTGCGCAGCACCCCGTTGACGTGAGAAAAGATCTGGTTCACGGTGCCCTGAGTGAAGTCGTCGAAAGAAGAACCTGCAGGAACAATACTCCTGAACAAGGTATGGTTGTTCTCAACGTGAGGTTTCTGGTAAGGAGCATTGGGATCGCAGAAAAACAGCGAGGATTCTTTGATCCCATTCAGATTGTTTTCAAAAGCTGAAACGCTGCTGAACTCGCCCCCATTGTCCGTCAGAAGCACAGGAAGAATATCTCCGAAGGAGAAGCCGCTGGCGGACAGCGTTTCCTTCAGCGCAAGGATTTTGGAGGCGGCTTCGGCAGCCGATTTGTTTTCCAGCAGCAGACCGAACATGAAATCCACGTTGACAAACTGGAAGGTCAGGATGATTTTTCCGCCAATTCTGCCAATCACGGAATCCATTTCCACGGTATTCAGATAGGAATGCTGTTCCATGAATTTGAGATAATCAGCGAAGCTTCTCCCTATGCGCACGGCTTTGGGGACATACTCCGGATGATGTTTTGTTCGAGGCTTGAATTTGACCGCTCTTGGCAAATCTATAGGCGAAATCGAGTAATAACCCTTTTGAATATGCCGGTAGACCGTTGATTTGGAAACCGACAGATTGTTTGCATGAATAGCATGGAAGATGTGCTGCCCGGCGCGAACAGCCTGGGATATGATCTGCTCACTTCTGTAAAATTCCTCCTTGTTCAAAGGAATTCCTTCACGAGCTTCCACCAACAGTGTTTCGTATTCAGCCTGCGCATTCCTTGCGGTATAGATACGACGTGGATAAATGCAATGGCTGTAAGAGCGCTTTGCACAGCCATTACAGACAAAGGGCGCTTTGAGCAAACGCGGACAGGTTTCCTCTGTCTTAACAAATCCGTTCCGATGCACCGCAGAGTGCAGTTTTACCTCTCTTGAAACAGTTGTGGGATTTTTCCCGATCCTTTTCGCTATGGCTTTGTAGCTCATCCCTTTGCTCAGACACTCCTGTATCTCTATCCGTTCCTGTAGTGTCATGTGCTTGTTTTTCTTCTCTGATTCCATTTGTCTGGGCCTCCTTTCCCAGACTAAATGCTACCTCTTTTTCCTTCCTACACTAAATGCAACATCTAAACGCCACTGTTGCATTTACTTTGGGAATTCACTGGCTATTATTTTTTCCGCAATGTGCCTAAGATACGCATTGAAATTTGGAATTCATTATGCTATACTTAACTGCACTATTTCTAGATAATGGATTCATAGAATACACTATCGTACATAAATACGAATAAATACGAAAGGAAGGTACGCTTAATGGCGCAAATTGATTGGACTAAAATCATATCACAGGGGGATACCGGCATCGGTGGGCAAATTCCATCCGGAAGAAAGATCGATTACATTAGTGAGCCTCATGTGGCCTGCTGCCTGCTGGTAGACACCTCCGGTTCCATGACGGGCAGTAAAATTGCCGAATTAAATGAAGCGCTTCGCAGTTTTAAAACGACCGTTTGCAAAGATCCTCTTGCAGCAAAGCGGGTAGACGTATGTGTCGTTGAATTTAATGAGCGAGCTCAGGTCGTAACGCCGTTTTGCCCTATTTCTCAATTCGTCCCGCCTACCCTGTCGGCGCGCTCCGTTACCTCTATGGCGACGGGAATCCGCTTTGCTCTGGAAGCTGTACATAAGCAAGTAAGCCGCTATCATGCAGCTGGCATAGACTGCTATAAACCTTTTGTGTTAATGATTACTGATGGCGCCCCCACCGAAGATATGGCCGGTATTGCCGAGCTGATTGCCGCCCGCGAGGGAGAGGGGCGTTATGGTCATTTGCGCTTCCATGCGTTTGGCGTTAAAGGCGCCGATATGGATTTGCTCGCCTCCCTGACTCATCGCGTTTTAGCCATTGACAATAATGCTTTTAAAGACGTGTTTAACTGGCTGAGCAATACCATGCAGATCATTTCTAACAGCATACCAACCGATAACGTTACCGGAAGTGATTTAGAGCAAAACATGTATCCCTATGACGCAAAAACCAGAAAATTGCCATGGAATGATTGAGCTCTGTATTTTGCTAAAGCTTTGGTTCGCCTGCATTCTAATGTTGGGAGTGCTTTGATTTCCTTTCACGCCGGATTTCCCGATAGCCTTGTCAGGAACAATTTAGAGCAGGACATGTATCCCTATCATTCAAAAAAGCAGGGAAGTGCCATGGAGCGATTGAGCAATCTATTCAAAAAACTGCAAGCCCTTTTTTCTGGGCACAAAAGCAATCGGAAGGACGAAATTAAACGCGTCAATCCATGCGAGGAAAGCGGTGCGACACCCAACGCAGAACGGCCCTCTGCGCCTGAACCCGCCCTCATTGATAAGGAGGGGCGCAGTGATGATGATATTCTTTCCTGGGTGACAGGAGAGGACGTTTCTGCTGTTGCGTGTTCTTTGCGAGGCCGAAGCCACATCCACATGGGCACTTCCTTGCAGGATCGCCATATATTGAGGACGCTGTCCGGCGGCTGCGTCTTCGCTGCCGTAGCGGATGGGGTTGGCAGTGAGCCGCGCTCTGACGAAGGCGCACAGATCGCCTGCGAATCTGTTGCTACTTTTTTTGCCGAACGCTATGCTGGGCAAACGGATAAGGACACATTGTGCATGATGATGGCACAGGCTTTCCAATATGCCTATGATAGCGTGCGGGCCTTTGCCAAAAAGGAGCAAATCGTTGTAAACCAACTAAGCACAACGCTGCATGCCGCCCTATTGACGAAAGCCGGTCTGCTTTGGGGACATGCGGGTGATGGCGGAATCCTGTGTCTAAACCGTAAGGGAATATTATGTACAGTAACATCGCCTATGACAGCGGAAGATGGCGAGTCTGTTATTCCTTTGACCGCAGGGCCTAAATGGTGGCAATTTGGCTTCCTTGAGGAGGAATGCCAAAGCGTGCTGCTTTGCACAGATGGCGTGTTCAATCGCATGAGCAGCAAAATTCTGCGGAATCTGCATCTGGATATGGATCGTTCTATTTCCATTGCGTTTTTAAGCCCATATGCTTTTGACTGGAATGGCGACTTAAACGCTATTGCCACTGCCTATAAAACCTTTTTCCGGGATGGACAACCCGATATCTATTACCCGCATGTTGTTTCGGCTCTGGCTCAGGGGACGGATGACCGCGACGCGGAAAAGCTGGTTCTTGAAAGAATTTTTGATAATAACCGTCCGCTCAGCTCGCTCCAGCAGGTTTATGACGATATTACGGTGGCGGTTGTACAGCGAACGGACTGCCTGCCAGAGGCACAGAATATGGAGTACTATCTGCCGCCTGATTACCGAATGATAAACAGGCGCGTTGCAGAGATTCTGTATTCAAGCGAGGATTCCGCAGAAAGCAGCAAGGAGGATGCGGATTGCTTTACAAAGGATTAAGGGGTTCAGCCTATTCGCTAAGCTCAAATCCTCTGGGCAGCGGCGGAGAAGGAAAAATTTATGAAATTATAAGCCAACCCAATCTTGTTGCGAAGCTCTATACAGCGAGGCCTTCCATAACGGATGAAAAGCTGTATTATATGGTAAAGCTGTCCATGTCCATGAACTGTGAGCACCTCGCCTGGCCCCAAGATTTATTAATAAAAGACGGTTGCATGACGGGCTTTGTCATGCGCAAATTCTCAAACACCCGAATGCTTTCCGATATGCTTCCGGAAAAAGAGTTTGACTGGTTGAAACGGGTATGTGTGGCCATCAATCTTTGCGACGTTGTGCGCGAGGTTCATAACCTCCGTCAATGCATAGGGGATATGAACCCAAACAATTTTGGCATCAATATGGGAAACGGACATGTTTGCGCATTTGATGTGGATTCTTTTCACCTGAAGAGTGAAAACGGCCAGTGGTATCCATGCACGGTAGGCATAGCAGAATACTATCCGCCGGAATTGCAAAGGCTGACCATGAGTGGTCGTAGTCTGCGCGAGCTTTCTCCGGAAAGCAGCTTTACTAAGCAAAGTGATTTATTTGCTCTCGCGGTTCTGATTTTTCAGCTTCTTTTCAATGGATATCATCCGTTTGCAGCCAGACGATTATCGCGACGGGATTCGTCGGTGAGCATGCCCAGCCGGGCAAAAAACATCCTGAATCAAAGCTCGCCCTGGTTTAACCCGCCGTCGGGCATAACCATCCCGATAGGAGCGCCCCAGCTTTCCATTGTGCCTGCATATATCACAAAGCTATTTCAGCAGGCCTTCTTTACAAATGACCGGCCGGATGCCGTATGCTGGCAGCAGAGCCTGAACAGGCTGCTGAGTGAAATAAATGTGAATAAAGCGAAGTGGGGTCCTAAAGAACAGCCTGGTCAAAGCTATAAAGACAGTTCCAGGGCTACGTCGCCTCCAACAAAGCCCGCCTCCGCCGCGCCTAAACCGCAGCCTGTTCCAAAGCCTGCCTCCGCCGCGCCTAAACCGCGGCCCGTTCCAAAGTCTGCCTCCACTCCGGCCAATTCAAAAGCTCCCTCTCAAGAATTGCAGGCTCATGAATGGTGCTATCTGATTGCGTTGCTTTCATTACCGCTTGCTGATAAGCTTGGGCTTGTACAGCCCGATGTGTTTTGCGGTTTATGTGCGATAGGCCTATTTCTCCGCTGGATTCTTGTGGAAAAGGGCAAGCGAACGATAAACGGCATTCTTTTAGGAGCTTTTATTTTAATAGACATCGGAAGCCTTATTGATTTATGCGATCGTTCTATTATCAGCGGTCAAGAGGAGCTCGTCATCATTCTTTTGTTTCCGCTGGCGGTAACGATTTGCGGATTGTATGACAGGCATCAATATAAAAGCCAAACGCAACGCCCTAAATAAGGGGTGCAGTACAGTTACTTTAGAAAACAATACTTACAAAATGGAGGAATTATCATGACAGCAATCGAAACAGCGCTACAAACCCTGTATAATAGCGAATCGAATAAAAGCAGGCTTTTGAATGATGGCGATTATTTTCTAAATCGGCTGGCACAATATTACCATGGAGAGGGGCGCACAGACTTCCAGATTATAGAAAAAGCAATTCGTGCAGGTGCAGGTAATATTGTGGAACAGTTTCTTCAACAAAAAGCCCTCCCTTCCAAAGACGAAACGGCTACATTTATCACCATGCTGCAAACCCGTGCTGGTTTCACGAGTGCAGAAGCCAGTAAAATCGTTCGTCTCCTTTATCAGATGGTAGGTTTCTCACGCCATAGTGCGAGTCCCACTAAAACGGACAAAAAAGTCCCTAGATTTCAATCTAACTTCTGGAAGGGTCTGCCGAAAATTGCGCTGGTGCATACACTAATCAGTGTGTTTTATGTTCTGTTTCTACTGATTTCCCTTATACAAGCCGGAAAAAGCAACGCAGATTTCGTAACAGACCCGCTTTCAATGATATCCAGCATGGGGAGCACCTACTTAATGGGCAAATTGCTTGGCCCGCAACTGTTTATCATGAGCATTGCAGCCATCTTTAGCCTTATAGGTATGTTTATCAAAAAGCCCTGGCCCTATCTGACGGCTGCCATCATCCAAACCCTGGGCGTTTTTAAGGGCCTTGTCATCGAATTGGCTCAACCGCTATTGCTAATTGTAGTTGTCGGCATGACGGTTATAGGGTATATTTCCTTCTATTATATCCAAAAGAGAAAGGTCTGACGGACTGTTTTCCAAACCGTTCTTCATCCTGCCTAACAGTTTGATAAGCCGCGGCGCCGGCCTTTCACACCAGCGCTGCGGCTCTTTCATTTATTCCACCGTTACCCCCGTCAAATTCTTCCACGCCTTGCGAATCGCGTTTTGGTTCTGCACGCCGTAGTTGGGGTCGTTTTTCTTGCACTCGTCCATATCGCGCAGGAAATGCACGCAGTTTTGGCCGTTGAAGTTGTTATCCTTGATGGTTTGGCTGCCGTGGGCCACGTTGTGCGTGGAGGCCATGCTCCACCGGCCGTCCGGCAGCTTTATGTACACCACCTTGGGGCCCCAGTCCTCCTTGCCGCCAAAGGCCTTGAACATGGCCTCCGTATCGGCGGCGGTAAGGGGCTCCACATCGGCATGGTTGCCGCGGCTCATGATGCGCAGCGTCCAGCTGATGCCGGTAGCCGGGTCGTAGGCGGTAAGGAGCTGGCCGTTGGACAGGGCGGGCTTAACCTCGTTAAACCAGTGCAAAAGCTGAATGGTCGCGCCGTTTGGGCTGATTCCCGTGCCCAGGTTGCCCGAGGAGGCGGACGAGCCACCCGAGGGCGTGCTGCCGGAGGAGGACGCCTGGTAGCGCTTGGCGCTGCCGCTGTACAAAACCGTTTGGGTCTGCGTACCGGCCACGCCGTCGGCGGTAAGGCCGTTGAGGCTTTGAAAGGCCGTGACCGCCGCCACGGTAAGCGGGCCGTAGCTGCCGTCGGCGGTTACGTTGTACCCAAGGTTCCTCAGCGCCGTTTGCAGGTTCTTTACCGCTGTGCCCGTATCGCCGGAGCGCAGCTTTTGGAAGGAGCCGCTTGTGCCCGTGCCGGCGGAAGCGGAGCTGCCGCCGCTGGTGCCCGCCGCGGGCGCAACGCCGCTGAACAGCGCCGCATAGGTGCTTTGCCCCACGAGGCCGTCGGCTTTCAGCCCGCACTTCTTTTGAAATGCCGTAACCGCGGCGATGGAGCCGCTGCCGTATTTACCGTCCACCGTGCCGGTATAATAGCCCAGCTCCTTCAAGCGGGTCTGCACGGTGGTCACGTCCGTTCCAATATATCCGCGGCGCAGCGTGCGCGTGAGGCCGCCGGAGGAGCTGGAGGAGCCGGAGGATGAAGCGGACGAGGAACCCGAGGTTCCCGCGGCGGGCGCGTTGCCGCCGAGCAACGCCGCATAGGTGCTCTGGCCCACAAGGCCGTCGGCCTTGAGCCCGCACTTCTTCTGAAACGCCGTAACCGCCGCGATGGAGCCGCTGCCATATTTGCCGTCCACCGTGCCGGTATAATAGCCCAGCTCCCTCAAGCGGGTCTGCACGGCGGTAACGTCGCTGCCAATATAGCCCCTGCGCAGCGTGCGCGTGAACCCGCTTGAGCTGCTGCCCGACGTGCCCGCGCCGCTTGTTCCGTTCAGCTCGCTGTACAGCTTGGTAAGCGTAAGCTTGCCCGCCTTGCCGTCGGCCTCCAGGCCGCGCGCCTGCTGATAGGCCTTTACCGCGTTTTGGGTGCCGCGGCCAAACTTTCCGTCCGTGCCGGAGGGGTCAAAGCCCAGCGCCTCCAGCGCCTTTTGCAGGCTTAGCACCTCCGTTCCGCGCGAGCCGAATTCCAGCGTGCGGTAGGTTTGCGCGGCATATGCCTGCGGCATGAAAAGAAGCGTCGTAAGCAGGGCAAGCGCCAGGGTGCGCATGGTGAAAGCGCGCCAAAAAGCCTTCATATGCCAGTGTTCTCCCTTCCTTATTCCAAACGGTACTTTTTTAAGGGGATGTTTCGCCATCCGCAAGGCCAGTATAGCAAAGCGGGCTACAAAAGTAAATGATCTGTTGCGAAGTTGTTACGAAAAAGTCATATTTTCATTTCGCAATTTTGTATTTTTGAAGCAGATTTGATGCATGAAAATGGTAAACTAAATCGTTGAGGTGAGTGGATGGGCGCATACGAACGCGCCCATGCCAAAGGAGCGACCTTTGATGAGCAAACGATTGATGGGCCTTGCGCTGTGCCTGGCGCTTGTTTTCACGGCGGCCCTTGCCCTGGCGGAGGACTGCTTTACCATCGATGTGGATACGCTGGATATGGACAGCCTGAACCGCAACGATTATGTGGCCGCGCACCTAAGCGCCGGCGCGCAGGGCGTGCGCGTGGTCAAGCGCCTGAGCGATTCCAGCGAGCTGGCGGTATCCGTGCGGCTAACCCTTACGCAGATGGATTCCGGCACGCTGCTGTTTGACAAGGATTACGGCTTTCAGAGCGGTTCGTTCGACAGCGGGGTCATCTACCTGCCCTTTGTGAACGGGAACACCGTGCCCTACCTTGTAACCCTGTACGCGGGCGATTATGTGTACGCCATGCCCTTTATGCACCTGCAACCCCGCCTTGCCTACAACGGGGCCTGCACCTACGGCGTGCGCCTGCGCGATTTGGGCCTGTCCGGGGATTGGATGATGGGCACCATGGTGGATTTGAACGCCCTGCGCTCGCAGGGCAGCATGGCGGTGGACATATGCGCCAGCAACAGCTACGTCATTGGCCAGGCGGTATTTTGCATGCAGGGCGAAAGCCTGTTGGTTACGGTATCCTGCCTGGGCCAGGCCAACGTGGAAATCCACAGCCAAACGCTCTACGTGGCCACCAACTGCGCCGGGCTGCCCGCACAGGGCTTTTCCACCTATGCCCCGGGCGATTTGATCAACGTAAGCGGGGCCGCAAGCGCGCTGGTGTGCCTGAATATGCAGGTGAGCTACGACCCCGCCGGGCTTTCCGCTTTCTATTATGATTCGTCCTCCTCCACAATCCAGAACCAGCTGTCCCTGTGGGAGCAAAACCGCAGCGGTCAAGGGGGGGTTGACGCAAACGGCGCGCAGGACGCGGGCGTTTCGGACTGGGAGAATAGCTTCGGTTGGGAGGAAAATTCCGGCTGGACGGACAATTCCGGCTGGGAGGATAACTCCGGCTGGACGGACAACAGCGGCTGGACGGACAATTCCGGCTGGGAGGACAACAGCGGCTGGACGGATAACTCCGGCTGGACGGACAACTCCGGCTGGGAGGATAACTCCGGCTGGACAGACAACTCCGGCTGGACAGACAACTCCGGCTGGGAAACAAACCCCAGCTGGAACAACGGCGGCTGGGAGGACATGCCCAACGGCTGACGGCGCTTTCTTTTCCCCCGCCCGGTTTTCTTCGGGCGGGGAATTTTTTTGCGAAAAACAGGTTCAGGGGGTTGACAAGCGTCTGTATATTATGCATAATACATGCATAATCATTCAAGGAGGCATTTTTATGGCGCCCAAGGCCAAGAAAGATATCAAAAAGGTTGTGCTCGCGTATTCCGGCGGGCTGGATACCTCCATCATCATCCCGTGGCTGAAGGAGAACTACAACAACTGCGAGGTCATCGCCGTATCGGGCGACGTGGGGCAGGGCACGGAGCTGGACGGTCTGGAGGAAAAGGCCCTTAAAACCGGCGCGAGCAAGCTCTATATCGAGGATCTGAAGGAGCAGTTCATCACCGATTACATTTACCCCACCATGCAGGCGGGCGCGGTGTATGAGGGCGAGTACCTGCTGGGCACCAGCTTTGCGCGCCCCATCATCGCCAAGCGCATTGTGGAAATTGCCAAGGCCGAGGGCGCGGACGCCATTTGCCACGGCTGCACCGGCAAGGGCAACGATCAGGTACGCTTTGAGCTGACCATCAAGGCCTTTGCGCCGGAGCTTGCCATTATCGCCCCCTGGCGCGAATGGGATATCAAAAGCCGCGAGGAGGAGATCGACTACGCCGAGGCGCACAACATCCCCCTCAAAATCAACCGCGAAACCAACTACTCCAAGGATAAAAACCTTTGGCACCTCAGCCATGAGGGCCTTGACCTGGAGGATCCCGCCAACGAGCCGCAGTACAACAAGCCCGGCTTCCTGGAAATGGGCGTAAGCCCCGAGATGGCCCCCGACAAGCCCACCTACGTGACCCTAAGCTTTGAAAAGGGCGCGCCCGTGGCCGTAAACGGCCAAAAGCTTGCGCCCGTAGCCATGATGGAGCTGCTGAACAAGCTGGGCGGCGAAAACGGGGTAGGCCTGTGCGACCTGGTGGAGAACCGCCTTGTGGGCATGAAAAGCCGCGGCGTGTACGAAACCCCCGGCGGCGCCATCCTCTACCGCGCGCATCAGGTGCTGGAAACCATCTGCCTGGACCGCGATACCCAGCACTACAAGGAGCTGGTAGCCAACCGCTACGCGGAGCTGGTATACTTCGGCCAGTGGTTTACGCCCCTGCGCGAGGCGCTTGCCGCCTTTGTAGCCGAAACGCAAAAAACCGTTACCGGCGATGTAACCCTCAAGCTTTACAAGGGCAACGTCATCAACGCGGGCGTTACCTCCCCCTATTCGCTTTACAGCGAGGAAATCGCCACCTTTGGCGAGGATCACGTGTACAACCAGAAGGATTCCGCGGGCTTTATCAACCTGTTTGGCCTGCCCATCGCGGCGCGCGCAACGCTTTTGAAGGGCAAGCTGTAAGCGTAAGGCAATCGCGGCGGTCGGAGCCCCTCCCACCCTTGCGGGAAACGGGCCCGGCCGCCTCTCTTTTTGGGAAAGGAGCGTTTTTTTCCATGCCGGAAATCACCTTTATCACCGGCGGCGTTACCGCCGCGCAGGGCTTTTCCGCCACGGGCGAGCATGTGGGTATCCGCCGCAACCGCGCCCGGCGGGATTTGGCGCTTGTAGTCAGCGAGGTTCCCGCCTCGGCCGCGTGCATGTATACGCAAAACCAGCTCAAGGGCGCGCCCATCCTGGTTACGCGCGAGCATATGGAAAACGGCGTGGCCCAGGCGGTGGTTTGCAACAGCGGCAACGCCAACACCTGCGCCCCCGGCGGCGTGGAGCTGGCCCGGGACGTATGCAAGCTGGTGGAGCAGTACGTGGGCGTTCCCGCGCAGGATGTGATTGTGGCCTCCACCGGCGTGGTGGGGCAGCCCATGACGCTTGAGCCGTTCGCCTCCGGCATGGGCCGCCTGGCGGATTCGCTGGAGGCCACCCCCACCGGCGGCAGGCGCGCCGCCGAGGCCATTATGACCACCGATACCGTTGCCAAGGAGGCGGCGGTGCGCTTCCCCCTGGGCGGCAAGCAGTGCAAGCTGGGCGGCATGGCCAAGGGCAGCGGTATGATCGCCCCCAACATGGCCACCATGCTATGCTTCCTCACAACGGACGCGGCCATTTCCCCCGTGGCGCTCAAGCGGGCGCTTGCCACCGTTGTGGGCGACACCTTCAACATGCTAAGCGTGGATGGCGACGCCTCCACCAACGATATGGTAAGCATCCTTGCCAACGGCATGGCAGGCAACCCCGTGATTGAAACCTGCATGGGCGCGGAATACGAGGCCTTTGTTGCCGCGCTGTACCAGGTGGCGGCCAACCTATGCGCGCAGCTGGCGCGCGACGGCGAGGGCGCTACCAAGCTGATGGTGTGCGAGGTTTCCGGCGCGCGCACGGACGCCGCCGCCAAGGCCGTTGCCAAAACGGTTGTGAAAAGCACGCTGCTCAAGGCCGCCATCTTCGGCGCGGATGCGAACTGGGGCCGCGTGCTCAACGCCGTTGGCAACGCGGGCGTAGCCGTTGATATGGCCAAGGTGGACGTGAACTTCCGCTCCAAGCGGGGCATAATCGCCGTATGCCGCGGCGGCATGGGCGTGGCCTTCAGCGAGGAAAACGCCCGCGAAATCCTTTTGGATGATGAGATCACCATCCAAATCGCCCTCAACAGCGGCTCCGAAACCGCCAAGGCCTGGGGCTGCGACCTGAGCTATGAGTATGTAAAGATCAACGGCGATTACCGCACCTGATTCTGATTTGCACACCAAGGAGGCATATTTTCCCATGACCAAGCCTATGAAGCATCTTCTGGCCCTATCCGACCTGGATTCCCAGCAGATTTTGGACCTTCTCAACCTGGCCGGCCGCCTCAAGGACGAGCGCAGGCGCGGCGTGCCGCATCCCATCCTCAAGGGCAAAACCCTGGGCATGATTTTTCAAAAGGCCTCCACGCGCACGCGCGTGAGCTTTGAGGTGGGCATGAGCCAGCTGGGCGGCAGCGCGCTGTTTCTTTCCAGCCGGGATTTACAGATTGGCCGCGGCGAGCCCGTCAAGGACACCGCCCGCGTATTAAGCCGCTACCTGGACGGGATCATGATCCGCACGTTTGACCAGCGCGAGGTGGAGGAGCTGGCGCAGTACGGCTCCATTCCCGTGATCAACGGCCTTACGGACTATGCGCATCCCTGCCAGGTTTTGGCCGATTTAATGACCATCCGCGAATACAAGGACCGGCTTGCGGGCCTGAAGCTATGCTTCGTCGGCGACGGCAACAACATGGCCAACTCGCTCATCGCGGGCTGCGTTAAAATGGGCATGGCCGTGCGCATCGCCTGCCCCGCCGCCCATCAGCCGGACGCGGCCCTCATGGCCTGGGCCCGCGAAAACGGCGATTTTGACTGCCAGCCCGACGTGCTTGCCATGGTTTCCGGCGCGGATGTGGTCTACACCGACGTATGGGCCTCCATGGGCCAGGAGGCCGAGGCCGAGGCGCGCAGGCAGGCCTTCCGCGGCTATCAGGTGAACGCGCAGGCAATGGCCGCGGCCGCCGCAGACGCCATGGTTTTACACTGCCTGCCCGCGCACCGCGGCGAGGAAATCACCGAGGACGTTTTGGAGGCCCATGCCAACCAGATCTTCGACGAGGCTGAAAACCGTCTACACGCCCAAAAAGCCGTCCTAGCCACCCTCCTACGCTAGCCAGGGGCAGTGCCCCTGGACCCCGGACTGCGCCCCCTTTGGGGGCGCAGGGCGCTGCGCGCTGCGCGCTACGCGCCTCATGCTAAAGCAAACG
>ERZ857882.4002-NODE-4002-length-13202-cov-6.443675_pt1 | contig 13202 bp, 9 predicted proteins | sample MGYA00519697_ERZ857882 | MGnify/ENA primary metagenome ERZ857882 (study PRJEB31778, sample SAMEA3449373) | human gut metagenome | biome: human gut; feature: human-associated habitat; material: faeces | place: United Kingdom | collected 2010/2012 ...
TGGAGAACCACTACGATGTTACAAACGGACAGATGGCAGACCTCGATTGGCTGCTGTACAACGCCGCAATGGAGTATGCTAAGCTAAAGAAGATGCTTCTGGATCACGCAAAGAAAAACGGCATCCGTTCTGGAGCGATCTTTATTACCAGGAACGGGAAGCCGTTGGACCGGAGCAATATTTGGGCGCAGATGAAATCCCTCTGCGAGGCAGCCGGAGTAAAAGCCAGCAAGGTGTTTCTCCACAATCTGCGCAAGCTGTTTGCCCGGACTTTTTACGGTATTGAGAAAGAGATCGCCAAATTGGCCGATATTCTGGGACACAGCAGCATCGACACAACAAGAATCTATATTATGACCGCCGGCACAGAACACCGGCGAAAAATCGAACGATTGGGCCTTGTAGTTTAGGCAATAAAAAACACCACATAATTTCCATTATGTTGTTTACTAGCCCAGACTGAATGCCAACTTAACAATAGCGCACTCTATTTTGGGTGCACCAAAGCCACCCTCATACTCTATAAAAAAAGAATTTGAGGGCGGCTTCGTGCTTCCCGCTTTTTGTACTGCCACTTTTATCTTAGATTTTACCATCTTTTTACATACTTTTCCTGTGTCTCTTGATTTTCATGTATGCTTGTGCTAAAATTATTTTAATTGGAAATTGGGCATATATCTTTTGATATAAACGTTTCACTACATAATGGAAATAATGTGTTGCGCTGAATGCCGCATTCATCTAGTTGAAACTCAGCACAGCGTGAGGAATATTACTTCCGTGCTGTGGAGTAAGGATTTGGGGCAGGTGAAGAATAACTGCTGCCTCTTTTTTTGCTTTTGTGCTGTGCGGCACAGATTTGGAGGTGCTCTATGACGGATAAAGAATTGCGGCGTTTGAGCCGGAGTGAGCTGCTGGAAATGCTGATTGCCCAGCCAGAAGAAAACAGCCAGCTGAAGATCAGGCTGGAGCAGGCGGAAGCACAGCTTCGGGACCGCAGGATCGAGATCGACAAAGCCGGTTCCCTGGCGGAGGCTGCCCCTCAACGGTGTCTTTCAGGCGGCGGAGGCCGCGGCGCAGCAGTATCTGGAAAATATTCAGCGGATCAGCAGCCAGCAGGATGACATCAGCCGCGTTATCAAGGAGCAGTCGGCAAAAGAGGCCGCCCAGATCCGGCAGGAGGCAGAGGCGTACAGCCAAAAAGTACACGCGGATGCGGATGCCTACTGGAAGCAGGTCGCTGCCAGAGCGTCCAAACTGCTGGCAGACCAGGAAGCACTGCGGCAATTGATTCAGTCCGCTGGAGAGGTTGAGATCAATGAAGAACACAGCAAATCCGTCCCGCGAGCTTCCAACCCTGGAACAGCTCGAAACGGAGCTTGACAGAGAGAAATACAAAAAGCGATATCGGCGGGTCCTGAGAAGCGCTGTCTATACCCTTGTGGTCGTTGCGGCTGTAGCCGTATTGGTCGCCACCATCTGGATGCCGGTGCTGCAGATCTACGGGGCTTCCATGACGCCAACGCTGAATGAGGGAGATATTGTGCTCTCTGTCAAAGGGTCGGATTGTGAACTGGGCGATCTGGTAGCCTTTTACATGGGCAACAAGATTTTGGTCAAACGCTGTATCGCCGGTCCTGGTCAGTGGGTGGATATTGACGCTGACGGAAATGTGTATGTGGACGGCAATCTGTTGGATGAGTCGTATCTGACAGAAAAATCCCTGGGGGATTGTGACATTGATTTGCCCTACCAGGTACCGGACAATCGATACTTCTGCATGGGCGATCACCGGTCCACCTCGGTGGATTCCCGCAGCACTACGGTGGGCTGCGTCTCCGGTGAACAAATCGTCGGAAAAATCGTATTCCGGGTCTGGCCGATAGCAGATTTCGGGATACTTAAATAGAGAGGTGGGTGATTGGCATATGAAGCACGGTGCGTTACAGAGCGCAGAAAAATATATGAAAGCGCATAAAAGAAAAAAAGCTGGTACCGGGTTGTAACCGGTCTTGCCTGCGTTGTGGTGTTCTGCACGGTCTACGCATTGATTCTTCCTGCCATTACCATGGAAAAGGGAGCGTGTGAGATTCCTGAACACACCCATTCGGAGGCTTGCTACACGCAAGTAACCTCTGCCACCCGGACCGAGCCGGTGTGTACCATCGAAAGCCTGAATCTCCATCAGCATGACGATACCTGCTATGACAGCGAAGGAAACCTGACGTGCGGGTATGCAGACTTTGTCGTTCACCAGCATGATTCGGCATGCTATGACGAAAATGGAAACCTTTGGTGCCCGCTGCCGGAGATCGAGACCCATGAGCACACCGGAAGCTGCTATGCCGTGCCGGAAGCAGACGCGCCCGAAGTACATACCCATACGGATGATTGCTACACCGTGGAGCGCGACGAATTGACTTGTACAGAGCATGTGCATACGGATGATTGCTACACGGAAACCAGCACTCTGATATGCAGCCTGGAGGAGAGTGATGGGCACCAGCACAGCGATGACTGCTATGCATGGAATAAGGTGCTGACTTGTGACCTGTCCACCGAACCAGCCGAGGTTGCAACGGAACCGGTGCTGGTCTGCGGAAAAGCGGAAATCCTTCTCCACGAACACACCGCTGGCTGCCTGGAGGAATCTGGCAATCTGATCTGCGGCAAAATCCAGGTTTTGGAGCATCAGCACACGGATGCGTGCTTTGAGACGGTGGAGGAACCGGCGGATACCGAGGCTCTGACCTGTACGCTTCCCGAGGATGAAAAACACACCCATACCGCCCTGTGCTATGGCACCTGGGAATTGACCTGCGATATGGAGGAACATACCCACACGGAGGAATGCAGCACTGCGGAAGAAACAGAAGCGACAGAAGAAACGGAAGAAACGACCGAACCGGAGGAAGAGATGTCCGGCATGGAGATCGATCCCAGCCTGCCGGTTATGGGCACTGCCTACGCTTCTGGCACCAAAACACGCGCTTATTCGGTGATGACTCTGGATGCGGATACAACAGGGGCAACCGATCCCGTTTCCGTAGAAAACTATATCACAGGCGCAACACTCTATTACCGCACGGATGAAAACGCAGCGTGGACCAATGTATCAGGCGCGACGGATATTCCCGGCGACGCGGATTTCAAGCTGGAGATCAGCTATGGCAATGTCCCCATCGACACCCTTCTGGCGGCAGACGGGAAGATGACCTATACCCTTCCGGCGCTGTTTCGCAACGCTACGGCCAACGGCAAAATCACCAGCGGCAGCGCCGAGGTGGGCACCATCACGGTGGCAAACAATACGGTCACCCTTGCCTTTGATACTACATGGCTGGCAAAGCAAAAGACAGAGACGAATACCGTCATCAGCGGCGACTTTTTTGTGGAAGCAGAAGCTAACCTGTCGCAGGTCGGCGAAGATAGAACCGCTCAAATTTTCATTGGCAAGACAACGATCAACATCGATTTTGCTGGTGACATTGTCGCCAAGTACGGAAATGTGGATCTGAGCAAAACCGTCTCGGCCATCTCGGAGGAGACAGACGGCGATTATCTGACTTACACCCTGACCGTGACGGCTGGCGCGGATGGCTGCCCGGAGGTCAAGGTGGTGGATACCTTTGCGGATACCCAGCACATCGAGGAATATGTGGGCGTGACGGGCGGGTCCAGCGCTACCAATGATACGGATGGCCCCACGGAAACCGGAGGCACCGGAAGCGTCTACATCGGTGCGGCACCCACGGAGGATCAACCCATCCCGGATCCCGCAGGTGAAAACCCGACGAAACCCGGCACGCTGGTCTGGGACATCGGCGATATGGCAGCCAACGAAACCAGGACTCTGACATACCGGGTTAAGCTGAAGGATGCATACACCGGCGTCACGGCAAAGGGAAATCTTCAGAACACGGCGAATGTTTACTCCAAGACCTACCAGCGGGACAGCGACACCGTCACCTTTACGCCCCGTGCTGGTGCAACCATGTCCAAAGTGGCCTCGACGTTTACCCCCGGCGAAAACGGCGGAGGCACCATCACCTACACCATTTGGGTGAAGGCCAATGCGGACAACAGCTATGTTCTGGACAATGTGAAAATCATGGACGCGCTGGACGGTTCTGTCCAAAATATGAATGGGACCTTAGCTGCCATCCGCAAAAATCTGTCCTACGATGAAACCTCTTTCCACCTCTATCAGGGCGGTTCCAACGGCCAGAACGGAAGCAGCGGCTTAACGGAGATTACGGCAGGAACTACACTGAACATCACGGATACGGACAATGACGGCAAGAAGAACGATAGCTTCACCTATTATGTGGGTTCCCTGGCTCCCGGTGAGAGCAAGACCCTGACCTACACGGTGAATGTGGAGCCCGGTGTGTTCGTGGCGGCGGGAAACAAAGACTTCAAGATCAACAATCGCGCCTGCATTTATACCGATGACAGCAGAACAGATGGCGACGTATGGCTGAACGGCCATAACACCAGTAAGACCATTAACCGCAAGGTCTGGAGCCGAAAGCTGGCGGGCGGGAAGCAGGAGACGGAAAGCACTGTGTCCATGAGCGGCAGCGTGTATGACGCCACCGGCGGTTCCGTTACCCAAATCACCCCCCCTGACAGCAGCTTCACTGTGCCTGCCGGCAGCTACAAGTATCAGGTGGCAGCCAATGAGGCGGGAGACTGGGATCTGTCCTCTGCGTCCATGGCTGACAACCTGGGCAGCCAGTACATGCAGTTTGTGGGCTATGTCCGGGTGGATGCCTATACCATCAGCGGCGACGCACCCGGTTCCGGCCTGGACGATGCAGCAGCCATTGCCGATTTGAGCAGCCGCACGCCCGATCAAACCGTCTGGGTAAAAGTTGACGGGCAAACCTCCTTCAGCTTCACACCTGAGCAGATTGGATTGGATGGAACGCAAGCCTACCTTTTGACCTACTACGCGCAGCCCACGAATATCGACGGCATTACGCAGGTGGTAGTGAGCAACCGCTTCGAACTGACCGGTGAGGTGGGAATCGGCAACTTCCGGTATGTGCTAACCGGTATTGGCGCCGAAGCCTCCGTCGTTGTGGCGGGCGGCAACAGCTTTGCTGCGGAAAAGCAGAGCTGGTACTACGAAGAACCCCAGGTGACCGCCGGAGACTTTGCCAATGGCGCACTGTACTGGGTCATCAAGGTGGACGGAACTGTTCTGCCCAGTGGCACTGCCATCAGGGACGTCACGAATGCGGTCGGCGGGTCGGCTCACTATATTCGGGACACCTCCTTTGTGGGCGTATATACGGGCAATTTGGGAACGAACTCTCTCGCGGATTATGCGGATTTGGATTCGCTAATCGCCAGCAACCTGCTGACGGCCTTAGAAAGCCGTAACTATACCGTTGCGAAAGGCACCTATTCTCTGACGCTGACCCTGAAAACAGGGATTTCCTTGGAGGGTGATTCCCTTTATCTGATTGTCAAGACCGAGCCGAGTAAACGGCCCGAAAATAAACGAGACGCCTTTACCTATAACAATAAGCTGCAAAGCTCCTCCGACGGCACCAACTGGCTGGACCACAACACGGCCAGCAAGACCCTGTACGGCAGCGAAAATATCTTTAAGGAACTGGGCCGTGTCTTTACCTATCCCGGTTCCGGCAACTCCACCACGGACATCAAGCCCGGCACAAGACAGGCCATCAGCACAGATGCGCTGAACGGAGCGGGTACCTATGTGGCCTGGCAGATTCATGTGAACTATGAGGGCAGCCTGTCCGGGCGGTACCGTGTGGTCGAGCAGATCCCGGTTGGGATGGAGGTAACCTATGTCCGTATATGGTGGCTGGGAGATAAATATAAAGCAGTTCTGCAGGATTCCAAACCCACCTTTGTGCAGCTCACAGCTGAGGAAATCGCCGCCCTAGGCGGCAGCTGGACGGAACACGCGAAGACCCTGCCCAGCAACAACGCGGGAAAACAGACGAACTACTATTACACCAACGGTCAGCAGGTGATCTGGGATATTGTCAATCTGGTAGCCGGAGGCGGATACCGGGACGATTATGCCGTGGAGATACAGATCGTCTGTAAGATAACGGATCCTGACGTTCTTCTGGGCGGCGTGAGCAAGGAGTTCAACAATGTGGTCAGCCTGCAAAACTCCGAGGGAACGACCATCGGCAACGACAGCAATGGTGTGACAATCGGAAAACAGACGCTGTCCAAGCAAGGCACTTATAACCCCGAAACCAATGGCGGCCGTTATCCGTTCAAAATCACGCTGAACGGGCTTGGTGAAGATCTGGTCAGCGGCGCGGATACCATCACCCTGGTGGACGAGCTGAGCGATACCCTGATTCTGGACACCGCTTCCATTCAGGTGGTGAACACCAAGACAGGCGAGGTGGTATCGAACTGGACCGCCTCCGTGGAAGGACAGACGCTGAAAATTGTTCTGCCGGACAACCTGCCTCTGACCGTTACCTATGAAACCACAGTCAACGCCGCGCCGGGTCAGACTATCTCCATTTCCAACAACGCCCATTGGAAAGGCTATACCACCCCAAGCGGCGGCAGCGTTGAGGTCAAAGAATTCCATTATTCTTCTGGCGGCACCGCTGGTGCGGACACTTCTCCCAGTGTAACAGTCAAAAAACTGGATCAATACAATACCAGCCAGACTCTTTCCGGCGCGACGTTCACATTGGTGGAGGGAACCTATGCTGACGGTACGTTTACCCCAACAACGGACGGCCTTTCCCTGACCGGCACCACCGGCGAGGACGGAACCCTGACCTTCGGAAAAACAAGCGAGCAGACCATGTCGTATAACATCGTCTACTGCCTGACCGAGACAGTGGCCCCGGAAGGATATGTGCTGGATGCCGTGCCCCACTACTTCGCTGTGGCAAAGCAGCAGGAGGACGGGAAATGTCCCACCTTCCCGAATGGTGTGACCGTCTGGTATCAAAGCGCGGACTACACCTATCAGGCCTACAACCACAAGGGCGAAGCCACGGTGGCCAAGGCATTTTTGGATGCGGGCGGCAATCATCTGGCAAAAATCGACGGCGCCTACCGTTTCGGAATCTATGCCGAAGCAAATCCCACCGGCAATCCGCTGCAAACGGTGACCATCACATACGCGAACAGCACGGTCACGCCGGAGAGCGGGACAGCGAAGTTTACAAACCTGACCCTTGGGAAAATGTATTACATCTACGAGTTGGATGATAACGGCGTGCCGATCCGTGGAGACAATACGCTGGCCACGGTGAACGGCGCAAACTTCCTTGTCAACTATTCCAATGGCCCCGCGGTAACCATTCCCGGGAGTGGAACCGCCGCAGCCGCCGTTACCGTGACCAATCAGGTCTGTTATCCTGAACTGCCCCACACCGGCGGGGCCGGAACCACCCTGTATACCAAGGGAGGCGTCTTGTTAACGGCAAGTGCGATGTTCCTTCTGTTGTATTACCATACAAAACGCAGAAAGGAGGAATCTGCATCCTCCTGATGTGCGGCATGATCCCATTACTATGCAGAAACTTAAAAAGAAGAAGGGAAGTCAAACAATGAAACACGCAAGAAAACCCGCCAGTCTCCTGCTGGCTCTAATTATGGTTTTCGCTCTGGCCACTACCGCGTTTGCGGCAGAAAACGCTACAATTTCTGCTCCCGAGGGAAGCACCCGCGCCTATGATGTATACCAGATCTTCACTGGTGACCTCCATGAGGGTGTTCTGTCCAACATCAATTGGGGCAAGAACGGCACCGGCACCGAAGGAACTGCTGTCGATCAGACCACTCTGGACGCTCTGGCCGCTGTGAATGGTAAGAGCAACACCGAAAAGTTAACGGAGATTCAGAAGTATGTGAAACTGGATTCTGAAAAATTCGGTACGGTTTCCAATGGTAATTCGCTGACCGTACCCACCGGCTACTATCTGATCAAGGACATCGGCCCTGTCAATGACGGTGAAGCCTACTCCCTGTATGTAGTCCAGGTTGTCGGCCCCACGACTATCTCTCCCAAGGTTGGAACCACAACCTCCGATAAGAAGGTTAAGGACACCAATGACAGCGCGGCGAACTCCACCACTGATTGGCAGGATTCCGCTGACTACGATATCGGCGATGCCGTACCCTTCAAGCTGAGCGCCACCATCGCTCAGGACTACGCCAACTACACCCACGGCTACAAGCTGACCTTCCACGATAAGGAAGATACTGGCCTGCGCTTCAATAAGAATTCTGTGAAAGTCTATGTTGACGGAACGCTGATTACCACTGGCTATGAGGTTGTGACCGAAGGCCTGACCGACGGCTGCACCTTTGAGGTCCGCTTTGCCAACCTAAAGGACATTGCCTCTGTCGAGGCCGGAAGCATCATTTCTGTTGAGTATACCTCCACGCTGAACAATCAGGCCGTTATTGGCTCCACCGGCAACAAGAACACCTCCCATGTGACCTATACCAACAACCCCAATGACGAACAGGCCGGCGAAAACGGCGAGACCCCCGATGATGTTGTCATCGTATTCACCTACCAGACCATCGTCAACAAGGTTACCAAGAACCCCGCCTATGATGCGTCCAAGGATACTGAAAAAACTGGCACCGACAGCGACGGCAACAAGGAATTCATCCCTCTGAAGGGCGCAGGCTTCACCCTGTATAAGAAGAACGCTTCTGGTGCATATGAAGCTGTAGGGTCCGAGCTTAAGGGTGAGGACATGACCACTTTTACCTGGAGTGGCCTGGATGATGGCGACTACAAGCTGGTCGAGACCACCACGCCCTCTGGCTACAATACAATTCCCGATATCGAGTTCACCATTACGGCTACTCACGATGTGTCTTCCGATAACCCCACGCTGATATCCCTCAGTGGCGGTGATAAGTTCACCGGAGTGATTTCCACCGGTGTTGTTTCTGCCAACATTGAGAACCAATCTGGTGCACAGCTTCCCTCCACCGGCGGCATCGGCACCACCATCTTCTATGTCCTCGGCTCTGTTCTGGTCCTCGGCGCGGCTGTGCTGCTGGTCACCAAGAAGCGCATGAGCACCAAGGGCTAATTCCCTGATACATATCTGAAACGCACTGACATCCCGCTGTGAACGCCGGGGAGGGACTCCCTCCCCGGCCCACAGCGGCAAGGAGAACCCCGCATGAAGAAGAAAAAAGGAAATTTCACAACGCTGCTGCTGATCCTGGTGCTTCTCGCGGGACTGTCCTTGCTGCTGTATCCTTCCGTCAGCGATTACTGGAACTCCTTCCACCAAACCCGCGCTATTGCCACGTATGCCGAAGAAGTCGCAAATTTGAACCAGGATCAATATGACGAAATCTGGGCCGCCACAAAGGCCTACAATGCGTCTTTGGCAGAACGGGACAACGCCTACCTTCTGAGCGACGCACAGAAGGAAGAATACCAGCAGCTTTTGAATGTGTCCGGTCTTGGCGTCATGGGCTATATTGAAATCCCCAGCATTGATTGCTCTCTGCCCATCTATCATGGTACGGAGGAATCGGTCCTGCAGATCGCCGTGGGCCATCTGGAATGGTCCAGCCTGCCCGTGGGCGGCGAAAGCACCCATTGCGTTCTCTCCGGCCACCGGGGACTGCCCAGTGCCAAGCTGTTCACCAACCTGGACAAACTCCGAGAGGGGGATATCTTCCTGCTGCGCATTCTGGACGAGGTGCTGACCTATGAAGTGGATCAGATCCTCATCGTGGAGCCTCAGGAAGTCGGAGCGCTGCAAATCGTGGAGGGTCAGGATTACTGCACATTGGTGACCTGCACCCCCTACGGTATCAATACCCATCGGCTTTTGGTCCGGGGACACCGCATCGACAATGTGGAGGAGGCCAAAACCGTCCGCGTGACGGCGGACGCCGTCCAGATCGAACCGCTGTTGGTGGCGCCCATTGTGGCGATCCCGATTCTATTGTTACTGCTGATACTGCTTCTGCTGCCAAAGCGGCCCAAGACGAAACACGGAGGTGAAGCCGATGAAGAGGATTAGACGCATGACTGCTGCGCTGCTCAGTGTGCTGGCAGTATTCCTTCTCCTGCCATTGCAGGCTCTGGCGGCGGGAAGTATTGACTTGAACCAGGATGTAAGTTTGACCATTTCCTATCAAGATGGAAACACGCCCCTGGTTGGTGCAGAGTTTGAAATTTTCCTGGTTGCCACAGTAGACGAATACGGCGAGCTGACCACCACAAAAGATTTCGCCCAGTTCCATGTCAATATCCGGGGCAAGGATGACGAGGCCTGGCGGACACTGGCATCCACCCTGGAGGGCTATGTATTGCGGGATGATATTTCCCCCACAGACAGTGGAAAGACCAATGATAAGGGATTGGTTTCCTTTCCCACCGCCGGAAAGAGCCTGAAAGCGGGTTTGTACTTTGTACTGGGGTATCGACACACGCAAAATGGCTTCCGCTATGATCCCACGCCATTCATGGTAATGCTGCCTGGATTGGACAAAGAGAATAACATTTGGGTTTATGATGTAGCCGTCAATGCAAAGTTCGATTCATCCCAAATCCCTGATAACCCAGATGACCATACCATCGATCGAAAGGTTCTGAAGGTCTGGGCCGATGATGGACATGAAAAAGATCGTCCCAAAGAGGTAATTGTTCAGCTTCTTCGTGACGGCAAGGTATATGATACCGTAACCCTGAACGCGGCAAACAACTGGCGGTACACCTGGACGGGATTGAATGATCGCTATACGTGGACCATTGTGGAGAAAGAGTTGGAGGGCTATACCGTGGAGGTCACACGGGAGGGTATCACTTTTGTGGTGACAAATAGCTACAATGAGGAAATTCCTGACGAACCTACTCCCACAACACCTACCACGCCGGACAAACCTACTACACCTACAAAGCCGACGCTGCCTCAGACTGGCCAGCTCTGGTGGCCGGTTCCAGTGTTGATTGCCGCCGGACTGCTCTTTGTCGTGATCGGCCTGGTGCGCCGCAGAGGTGCTGTTGATGAGGAATGAAGAAAAAAATAGCAGAAAGCAAGAGGGCTTGCTGTTGATTACGATTGGGCTGCTGCTGATTGCAGCAGCCCTTTTCCTTGTATCTTACAACTTGTACGACGAGCTGCGGGCAGAGCAATCGGCCAGGCAAGCGGTAACCCAGCTGGATGCGTATTTGCCCGCAGAGGCCGCTCCAGAGGCTCCCTCGGACTCCGCCGGGGATCAGGAGCCGTTGGTGAGCGATGAGCGGACTGTTATTCCGGACTATGTTCTATCCCCTAATATGGAAATGCCAGTGGAAACCATCAACGGAATAGACTTTATCGGTGTTTTAAGAATCCCAGCCTTGGAGCTGGAGCTGCCGGTTATCAGTGAGTGGAATTATCCCAATCTGAAATCTGCTCCCTGCCGGTACAGCGGGTCGGCATATCTGAACAATCTGATTCTCTGTGGTCATAACTATGCCTCCCATTTCGGCAGCCTGAAAACGCTCTCGGAGGGCGATATTGCCACCTTTACAGATATAGACGGAAATGTATTCATCTACAAAATGGTGGAGCGGGAGACACTGAACCCCACAGATATAGAAGGAATGGAAAGTGGAAATTGGGATTTGACTCTGTTCACCTGTACCGTGGGAGGTCAAAGCCGTGTGACAATTCGCTTTGAGCTGGAGGAAGACTGATTCCTCCAAAAATAGAAACAGGCTTTCGCATCGGGAAATTGACGGTAGCTATGCCGACTGGGCACGAAAAAACGGCTATACCATCCGGAACTGTGTCTGTGACTGCGATGGTTCCATTGAACTGGATACCCGCACCCTCCAGCGGGCCATATCGAGATAAGATTCAAACTGCGTGTCGGCTTCCTTGGTTTCTACCCACGCCCCGCTTTGGTAGGCGTAGTGTTTACACCTTAACCCAGTCCATCGTCACCACAGACTCGCAGACTATCGCTGCAAAGCTCAACGGCGAATACATCCGTGCTAAAAATAACAACCAGCGGCTCTCTATCCTAGGGAGCCGCTCAGCTTACCATGGTACAAAACTCCATTATCATATTTGAAACCAGAAAAATACCGGGACAGCGCATTTTTTGCTGCCCCGGTATTCGTTTACGCATACGGCACAGCTTTCCTGCGCTGATTATTGGGGCTTTTCAGGTGTTCGGACTTTTTGAGAATATTGATCTGCGTGACAAATTCCTCCGGGGTCAGTTTGTCATAGTCAATGCCAAGAGTCGCCAAAAACAAACGGGCTTTCTTTTCTTCCTCGGTGCCCTCGTAGTGCAGGGCGGTCTCCATCTGCTTTTGAATTTCGACAACAGGAGAAGCGGTGTCTGCAGTAGTGGTGTCCTTCCTGTGGGCTTCCCGGATATCATGTAGGATGCCGTCAATGTCCTTATGAACCACATGGGCAAAGAAGTTTTCCTCGCTGACCTGCGCCAACTCCAGAGTGTGCACATACAGATCATTCTCGCCGGGATTATGCTTTTCCATGATTTGCTTTCGGTTGGCCTCCAGAATGGCATTCATGTCATTGATCCGCATATCGGCAACGCGATCCACAAATATCTCAATGTCCACCAGAAAGCGCTGGAAGTCCTTGTGCAGAGCCAGTTCAGACAGCAGCCGGTTGTTGAGCTTTCCGCTTTTCAGCAATTCAATCATATCATCACCCAGATGCAGATCGTGCAGGTCTGTGTTTGGGTGATTTTTTGTTTCCGTCAGCCCCAGCAGATAGTCCGTGGATACACCGTAGAATTTCGCCAGGGTGACAATGCTGAATGGGCTGATATCCTTGAAATCATCGGATTCATATTTACCCAGTGCGGATTTGGAAATGTCGGTTTCTTCCGCAAGCTGCTCCAAAGTCAGATGCCGTTCCACTCGCAGATCCTTCAGTTTTTCTTGTATTGTCAGTTTTGTATGCCCCGATGGAAGAAATCAACGATGCCATCGGCAACATTGATATTTCCTCCTGCTTTGAACCGATTTTCGAGCCGCCCATTGATTTTCTGGAAGAATGCCGGAAGCGTTGGGAATCGGCTCAATCATCTTTTCGTCAGACTATTGAGCGCCAGATCGGAAACACATGGTATGTGATCGAAACAGAATGTGACGGAAATGAGCCGCTTGCCAACAAGGTAAAACGGCTCATTTTTTCTGACAAGGGGGTGATTTGTTAATGACTGCG
>ERZ857882.4004-NODE-4004-length-13200-cov-3.038189_pt1 | contig 13200 bp, 9 predicted proteins | sample MGYA00519697_ERZ857882 | MGnify/ENA primary metagenome ERZ857882 (study PRJEB31778, sample SAMEA3449373) | human gut metagenome | biome: human gut; feature: human-associated habitat; material: faeces | place: United Kingdom | collected 2010/2012 ...
TTTAAGGCCGGCAGTTCGATATTCTTTTGAGAAGCCAGGCTCAACAATAATACACCTAATGCCAGGAACAGAAAATTGACCGGCGTGAAAGCAAAACCATAGGTGTACATATTCTTCTGTGCATCTTTCAGGCTTTTGCAGGATAGGTTCTTCTGCATCATATCCTGGTCGAGCCCGGTCATGACGATGGTGATAAAGATGCCGCTGAAAAACTGTTTCACGAAATGTTGTGTGCTGTGCCAGTCGTTGAATTCAAAGATACGAAAATGGGGATTCTCGGTCAGGGTTTGCACCATGCCTTCCATATCCAGTTCCATGGCATCTTTTACCTTCCAGATGATGACGACCAGCATGGCAACCAGGCAAAGTGCCTGAAGCGTATCCGTCCAGATAATAGTCTTGATTCCACTCCGGTAGGTGTATAGCCAAACCAAAAAAATACTGATGATAACAGTTACCCAAAAAGGAATATTCCAGGTACTGAAGACGTAATGCTGTAAAATCAGGACAACCAGATAAAGCCGTGCCGCTGCCCCGACAATCTTTGAAAGCAGGAAAAAAGAAGCACCGGTTTTATAACTCCGCTTTCCAATCCGGTCACCCAGATAGGAGTAGATAGAAGTCAGTTTCAATTTATAGTAAAGCGGTAACAGCACTTTGGCAATCAGTATATATCCGAAAAAGAATCCGAAAACCGTTTGCATATAAGTCATATCTATGCTGCGAACCATCCCCGGAACCGAAACGAAGGTGACGCCGGAAAGCGATGTCCCAATCATCCCGATAGATACGATATACCACGGAGATTTACGGTTTCCCAGAAAGAAAGCATCGTTACTTGTACTTTTCCTGCCTGTTATCCAGGCAATCAACAACAGTATGCCAAAGTAAATTGCAATTATAGAGAGGATGATATAGCTATTCATTCACCAGTATTTAATTAAGTAGAGCAGGGTATTTGGTCCCTGTCGAACGTTCGGATACAAAGATAACAACAATTTGCTAAAATGTAATATCATGTAAACTTCTTCTTCTTTCAGGCAGGACGTTAGAGGACGGATAAGGGTGTTTGTGGACCGTATGTCAGGTTCGTTCTAATGAATTTTATCGGTGTTTTTCCCTTTTTTGTGGGGAAAATATCCTTATTAATCTATTTTGTTTGTCTTCTTGATTTATTCTTTATTCCTTTGTAATCAGTTAGAGCTCGTGAGAGTAAAGACAACCGGATTCCACTAGGAACCGGAAAGATAGGTAAACACAAAAAAAGGCCGCTATCGTGAGATTAGCGACCTTTTTAGATTAATACCTTTTCTCTATGAATGCTCCCCGGAAATAATGTTCCAGTATTTTTGTATAAGCATATCCTTTTTCACCCATGATGGCTGCACCTATCTGGCAAAGTCCTACGCCATGCCCCCAGCCGGCACCCGTCAGTACGAAACGTTGGGGAATACGAACGCGTATATCTTCTTTGTCTACCACAAAGGCGGAACTGTACAGATGGGTTTCCGATAAAGTGCGCCGTATCTCCAATTCCTTGCCGATAGTATAAATACGGCGGGTTCCCACAATCTGTAACTCTTCGATACGTCCGGAAGTTCCTCTTTTCAATGGTACCAGGTCTTGTATTTCGCCAAAGTCAATGCCGCTTTTACGATGAATCAGTTCGGACAGCTCATCCTGGGTGTAAGACACTTTCCAGCGATAGAAATTTATCGTTTCCTGATCATAGTTGTTTAAGACCTGGCTGAGTATCTTTTTCTTTGTTGTGTTGCAAAATGCGTTAGGAGAATTACGTATCCACATTTCCGCTTCAATCGGGTCGGTCAGGTCGGGATAAGAAGTTTCTTTACTGTCCCGTACAACTGTCAGATAGGAGTGGGGCACCGGCTCCCAACAGTGTTCGAACTGCTCGGTCACGCCTCCGCAACATTTAGAGAAACGTGCGTCGCAGATGGATTCGCCATCGGTCAGTATCTCGCCGCGTGTTTCGTGGACCGCTTCCTGTACGATTGCGGTAGAGGCACGGGTTATGCCTTGGTAACGCTGGCAATGGTCGTCGGCACACACATCGAACATGGTATGATCTTCGCGGTCGTACCAACGGATTAATTGGTTATTGTCGCGATGGCAACTCTCATATTTTTCCGAAGCGTTACCCAGGCGGAAATTCTTTTCTATCTGCGCCAATAGCCAGCTGCGGGAGATTACGGCGTGTGCCTTCAGCAACTCTTTTGATGCTGTGGCACTCATTTCAGACGAAATCACGCTTGTCAGATATTCTTCAACGTCAATACTGTTGATTACAACAATCCCGTCATTCGTTGCCACCAGGTTCAGTGCTCCTTTGAAGCGTTGGTCTTCCTGGCGTTGCCAGTGGAAGTCCACTCCGATTGTCACAGCTTTCAGGTCGAACGATGATTGGGGCGAAGCCGGTTCAAAGAAAAGTTCCTTGTAGAGCTTGCCGTTATACACGATATTTCCGTTTACAAACAACGCGCGTTGTTCTCCCGTCAGGAAGGAACTGCTCTCCGTATGGATATATTCTCCATTGAATACGAAAGAGAGAGCCTTCCCCGTCATAATCCCAACATTAACTAGCGGTGCATCCATTATTTATCTTATTCTTTTTTCGCGCTCAATGAACTTATCGCCAGATAAGCCATCAATGCAATATACATTACAACAGCCAGCGGTTCGGCAAAGTTTCCTTCCAACCATTTTTCATTCAGCAGGTTGATGCCACCGAAACGTAAAGCTGCGCTGATAACTCCCATCAAGGCACCACCTGCGATGAAACCGGATGCAAGTAATGTCCCTTTTTCCAAACGGGCCGTATTCAATGCCTGGTCTTTGCTGCGGCTTCCTACATACCAGCTGATGGCTCCACCGATCAGCAGCGGAGTGTTCAGTTCCATCGGGATAAACATACCCAATGCGAATGCCAGTGCCGGAATTTTACAGAAGTTCAGAACGATAGCCAGTACGGCACCGATGCCATACAGCACCCAGGGTGCTCCTGAACCACTCATCAGCGGTTCGATAACAGCTGCCATTGCATTAGCCTGCGGTGCGGCCAACTGCCCGGTCGTAAATCCGTACGTCTGGTTTAAGATAAGGATTACACCGCCAACTGTTGCAGCAGAGACTAAGGTGCCGAGAAATTTCCATGTCTGCTGTTTAGCAGGCGTACTTCCCAGCCAATAACCTATCTTCAAGTCGGTAATGAAACCGCCTGCCATGGAAAGTGCCGTACAGACAACACCTCCGATAATCAGGGCCGAAACCATACCGGCCGTTCCTTTCAGTCCGGCAGCCACCAGAATGATGGACGATAAGATTAATGTCATCAGCGTCATACCCGACACCGGATTTGTTCCTACAATAGCAATGGCATTTGCGGCAACAGTCGTGAACAGGAAGGCAATAATCCCGACAATCAACAACCCTATTAAAGCATAATACCAGTTATCCAATACTCCGAAATGGAAGAACAGATAAGTAACAATCAGCGTAGCGAAGATACCAATCGAGATAATCTTCATCGATAAATCTTTCTGTGTGCGTATTGTGGCTGTGTCAGCTTCCGTATTTTTCCCTTTCAGTTCTTTGGCTGCCAGTCCGACGGCTCCGCGGATAATTCCCCATGAATTGATAATACCGATAACTCCGGCCGTCGCGATACCACCGATACCGATATGGCGGGCATAGGTCGTAAAGATTTGTTCGGCACTCATGCTGCCTACTGTGGCTGTAATGGCATCGTTGCCCAACGTTAGTACGTCTGCACCGAAGATGGCGGACATCAGCGGGATGATGACCAACCAGACAAGGAATGAACCGGCACAGATAATCATGGAATATTTCAACCCGATGATATAACCGAGTCCCAGTACGGCGGCTCCTGTATTGACTTTCAGTACGACTTTTGCTTTGTCGGCCAGCATTTCACCAACTCCGACAATGCGTGTGCTGACGGTTTCGCTCCACCAACCGAAAGTGGCAATAATAAAATCGTATAAACCTCCGATCAAACCTGCCAGAATAAGCGGTTTCGCCTGGCTTCCGCCTTTCTCGCCCGAAACAAGTACCTGGGTGGTTGCCGTTGCTTCCGGGAACGGATATTTGCCATGCATATCCGAAACGAAATATTTCCGGAATGGGATTAACAGAAGAATACCGAGTATGCCGCCCAGCAGCGAACTCATGAATACTTCAAAAAAGTTGATGGTAATTTCCGGATATTTGTCCTGAAGGATATACAGGGCAGGAAGAGTAAAAATCGCCCCGGCTACGATTACACCGCTACAGGCTCCGATAGATTGGATAATCACATTTTCTCCCAATGCATTTTTTCGTTTGAAACCGCTCGACAGTCCGACAGCTATGATGGCAATCGGGATAGCTGCTTCAAACACCTGTCCGACCTTCAATCCCAGATAGGCGGCAGCCGCGCTGAATATGACAGCCATGACAAGTCCCCAGAATACAGACCAGGGAGTTACTTCCCTGTATTGTTTTTGAGGTGACATAATCGGGTTAAATACTTCTCCTTCTTTGAGTTCTCTGTAGGCATTTTCGGGTAGCCCGCTTACCTTTTCTTCATCTTCCTTTTTCACTGTGAGTATTATTTTTAGTTAGATTTAATCCCAAATGTGTTTTTCTGTATCTATAGCGTTACAAAACTACGTTATTTTTTTAATTGAACAAATGATTAAGGCTGGAAGAATGACAGACAGGGATATTTAGTGAAACAAAATCCCCACCTTTTTGACATAGGTGGGGAAAATGCCCCATATATGTGGGGAATAATACCCATATAAGTGGGGAAAAAGCCCCATTCAAGTGGGGAAAAAACTTTACTGTAGCGGAGTTGCCGCTTTTTTGTGCAGGCTTCTTAGTTCGAAAGAAAGCATTACACGGAAGATGCCGATGATAAGAAGTGCATAAGCAATCATATAAACAAGGGTGAATACGCCCAGTCCCGGTTGCCAGATGATAGCGATGCTACAGATGATTGCCAGGATACCGAAAGCCATATACCAACCCCAGTTTCCGGTTCCGAACCGTTTCAGGTCCATAGCATAACCTGTGGAAGAAAAGCCTCTGAACATCAACCAGAACGCCAGAATAAACGGCAGTACGGTCATACTCAGTCCCGGACTGGCCATGAGGTAAATACCCAGTATCAGGTCGATAATACCGCCGGCCAGATACCAACCCCAGCTCGAAATGTGCTTCCGGTTCGACACGGCAAAAAGGATTTCAAGCGTACCGCTTACGAACATGGCGACGCTGAATAAAAGGCTTAAAGCCACATAACTTGCCATCGGTGTGAACATCAGGCATATTGCGATCAGGATATATAATAATCCCAGTAAAAGTGAAACCCACCAGTTCTTTACAGCGGAACTGATTCTTTCGTCAAATGTATTCATATCAAGTTACCTTTAAAAATTATTTCTACTGTAACAAACCGTAAGAAAGAAAGGTTTCACGATTAAGTAAATTAAGGGTGCCGATTGTATTTCCTCCATGCCTTCAAAATGAAATATTTTATATACATTTGCCCCGTATTAAGTAAAATTAAAAGTCTGTTTTATGAAAGGAATTGTACTGGCCGGAGGTTCCGGAACCCGTTTGTATCCAATAACCAAAGGAGTATCCAAGCAATTGTTGCCGATTTATGATAAACCGATGATCTATTATCCCGTGTCTGTATTGATGCTTGCCGGGATACGGGAAATCCTGATCATTTCTACCCCGCAGGACTTACCCGGGTTCCGGCGGTTGCTGGGAGACGGTTCGGATTATGGCGTGCATTTTGAATATGCCGAACAACCTTCGCCCGATGGTTTGGCACAGGCTTTTATCATAGGGGATAAATTCATTGGTAATGACTCGGTTTGCCTTGTGTTGGGCGACAATATCTTTTACGGACAGAGCTTTACGGCTATGTTAAAAGAGGCCGTTAACAATGTGGAGAACGAACAAAAAGCAACCGTCTTCGGTTACTACGTAAACGATCCGGAACGCTATGGCGTGGCCGAGTTCGATGCGGATGGGAACGTCCTCAGTATCGAGGAGAAACCGAAGGAACCGAAATCGAATTACGCCGTGGTAGGATTGTATTTCTATCCGAACAAGGTGGTGGACGTGGCCAAGAATATCAAGCCTTCCGCCCGTGGAGAGCTGGAGATCACTACCGTGAACCAGTGGTTCTTGAAGGATGGGGAGTTGAAAGTGCAGCTATTGGGACGTGGATTCGCTTGGTTGGATACCGGGACTCACGACTCGTTGTCTGAGGCATCTACTTTCGTGGAGGTGATCGAGAAGAGACAGGGACTGAAGGTGGCTTGTCTGGAGGAGATCGCTTTCAAGCAAGGATGGATTGATGAGAAGCGACTTGAGCAAGTGGCTTTGCCGATGATTAAGAATCAGTACGGCCAGTATTTGATGAGGTTGATTAATAAGTAGAAGTAGTTCAGAATACGAGATATCGATGGAAAAAGACAGTAAAATATTTGTTGCCGGTCACCGGGGTTTGGTAGGCTCCGCCATTCTGAATAATTTGCGTAGCAAAGGGTATACGAACTTTCTGCTTCGTACGCATGCGGAACTGGATCTGACGGATCAAGCCGCTGTGAACGAGTTTTTTGCCGCTGAACGGCCGGACTATGTGTTCTTGTCGGCGGCGCACGTCGGCGGTATCATGGCGAACAGTCTGTACCGTGCCGATTTTATCTACAATAATTTGATGATCCAGAATAATGTCATTCATGCCTCTTGGAAAAACGATGTAAAGAAATTATTATTCTTGGGAAGCACCTGCATCTATCCCCGTGAGGCTCCGCAGCCGATGCCGGAGGATTGCTTGCTGACATCTCCCTTGGAATATTCCAACGAGCCTTATGCGATCGCCAAGATAGCGGGTATCAAGATGTGCGAGAGTTACAACCTGCAATACGGTACGAACTATATCGCCGTGATGCCTACTAACCTCTACGGGCCGAATGATAATTTCAATCTGGAGACCTCGCATGTGTTGCCAGCCATGATCCGTAAGATCCATCTGGCGAAATGCCTGCATACAGGAGATTGGGAGGCCTTGCGTAAGGATATGGACATTCGTCCGGTAGAGGGCGTGTCTGGGAAGGCCTCCGAGCCGGAGATACTCTCCGTATTGGATAAACAGGGTATCTGTCCGGGCGAGGTGGAGCTGTGGGGAACCGGCAAGCCGCTTCGTGAGTTTTTATGGAGCGAGGAGATGGCCGACGCTTCTGTTTATATCATGGAACACGTGGATTTCGAGGATGTCCGCCAGAAGGAGGGCGAGGTCCGGAATACACATATTAATATAGGTACGGGTATCGAGCTTTCGATCCGTGAGGTCGCCGAACTGATCCGGCGAGAGATCGGGTTCGAGGGCGAGTTGAGGTTTAACTCGTCCAAGCCGGACGGTACGCTTCGTAAGCTGACGGATGTAAGCAAGTTGCATGCCTTGGGTTGGCGCCATACGATCGAGATCGAGGAGGGCGTGAAGCGACTCTATGAATGGTACTTGGGAATTGAAAAATGAGAATTGAAAATTGAAAATTAGAGAAATGGGCAAAGTAGCGTTAATAACGGGTATTACGGGACAGGATGGGGCTTATCTTACTGAGTTCTTGATTAAGAAAGGATATACGGTACATGGTATCAAGCGTCGTTCTTCCATGTTCAATACGGATCGTATCGATCATTTGTATCAAGACCCGCATGTGGAAAACCGTAATTTGATTCTGCATTATGGCGATTTAACGGATAGTTTGAATCTTACACGTATCATTGGCGAGGTTCAACCGGATGAGATCTATAATCTGGCCGCCATGAGCCATGTAAAAGTAAGTTTCGACACTCCCGAATATACGGCGAATGCGGATGGTTTGGGCGTATTGCGTATCCTAGAGGCGGTCCGCTTGCTGAACTTGATCCCGAAGACACGTATTTATCAGGCATCTACATCTGAGTTGTATGGCTTGGTGCAAGAGGTGCCGCAGAGGGAGACTACTCCTTTCTATCCGAGAAGCCCTTATGCGGTAGCGAAACTATACGGTTACTGGATTACGGTGAATTACAGGGAAGCCTATCATATGCACGCTTCCAATGGCATCTTGTTTAATCACGAGTCTCCATTAAGGGGAGAAACATTCGTGACCCGTAAGGTAACCCGGGCGGTTTCACGTATCGTTTTGGGTATGCAAAAAAAGGTTTATATGGGTAATCTTTCCTCCAAACGGGATTGGGGACACGCAAAAGATTACGTGCGTGCCATGTACGCTATTTTGCAACAAGATGAACCCTCGGATTATGTCATAGCTACCGGGATTACTACCACGATTCGGGACTTTATCCGTATGGCTTTTGAGGAAATTGGCGTGGGAATCCGCTTTAAAGGAGAAGGGATAGACGAGGTCGCTATCTTAGAGTCGATAGACGAGGGATTGTTCGTCAAGAAGGTTGGTGATGCCTATCTGGAAAACTTTAAGAAACGTGTGGGTGAGGAAGTTGTAGGAGTAGATCCGCAGTATTTCCGCCCTACGGAAGTAGAGTTGCTGATCGGTGACGCTACGAAGGCACGTACTCGTTTAGGGTGGGAACCGGAGTATTCATTAGCGGCTTTAATTGAGGATATGATGAAGAACGATATAAAACTAATGAAGAAGGAGTCTTATCTGAAAGAGGGGGGCTATAAAATTTTGAACTATTTCGAGTGAGTTCGAAACAATTTGAAGATTTTATTTGTTGTAATTACAAAAAGAGTTAATTTTGTGCCAATTTTAAGATATTAGGTAATTGATTGTTTAATTAAAATGTTGAAAATATGAAGACTAAGGTTTTACTTTTAGCTTTGTTATCAGGTTTTGTATTCTCTGTGGCAGCACAGGAATATCAACCGCAGGTGGGGTTCAGCAATGAGGCTGGTTATAAGACTAATTTCAAGAAGAATAAAGCTCGCGACAATTGGTTTATTTCAATTGCGGGTGGAGCCAGCGTATTGTTAGGAGACCAAAATGGAGAGGCTGATTTCAAGAATCGTTTAAACTTCGCTCCACAAGTATCTTTTGGTAAGTGGTTTAATCCGTATTTAGGATTCCGTACCCAGTTAAATGGTGGTATTATCCACGGTTTTGAAGGTGATGGCGCACAGTTTATGCAACATAATAAATATGTAGCCGCTCACGTAGATTTGTTGTGGGATGTTACTAACTTCTGGGCTCCTTACAGAGAATCTAAAGTGTTCCGCTTGATTCCTTGGGTCGGTTTTGGTTATGCGCAGCGTTTCAAGACTACAGAGTCTTATGATCGTCCAAGAACGGAGTCTCCTACGTTGAACGCTGGTATCTTAACCGCTTTCCGTTTGAGCAAACGTGTTGATTTGAATGTTGAGATCCAAGGTTCTTTGTTGAACGAGCAGTTTAACCGTGTCGAGATGAATCACCTGACAGATGGTATCGTTCAGTTGAGCGCTGGTTTGACATTCAAATTGGGTAAGACAGACTTCGAGGTATTGGAGCCGATGGATTACGCTTTGTTGAACGACTTGAACGGCCAGATCAACTCTTTGCGTGCTGCTAACGATGAGTTGAGCAAACGTCCGGTTTCTTGCCCTGAGTGCCAAGAGACAGTTACTGAAGTTGTAAATAACTACGTTGACAATGTGGTTTATTTCCGCATCAACAGCGCTAAGATCGACAAGAACCAGCAGATCAATATCTATAACACAGCTGAGTTCATGAAGAACAACAACGCTCCGATCAAGGTAGTTGGTTACGCTGACAAGAAGACGGGTACTTCTGATTATAACATGGGTCTTTCTGAGAAACGTGCTAGAGCGGTCGCTAAGGAACTTATCGATAAATACGGTATCTCTTCTAGCCAGATCACTATCGAGTGGAGAGGTTCGGACGAACAACCTTATGGCGAAAATAGCTGGAACCGTGTAGTAATTATGAGCGCTAATAATTAATTTACGAATTAATACTTTAAAAAGGCCGTACTTCTAAGTGCGGCCTTTTTTTTGCGCCGAAAAATACTTACTTTTGTGAGAATTTATCGAATTGCTATGATATTGAACAAAAAACATGGTTATTTAATCCAATGGCTGATTGGTGTAGGAGATTTGATCGTATTGAATCTCTTGTTTATGGCCGTTTTTCATCTGCTTGGCCCGAAATACACGGAAGCGATATCCTATAATTTGAGAGAGGTTATTTTGTTATTGAATTTCTGTTATTTCTTCTCTTTATATTTTATCCCGATTCAATTGCATCAGGCGGTCGTGTTTATCGACAAGATTGTGCAACGGGCGTTCGGATTGGTTACCGTACTTATCTTTTTATTCGCTACTTGCTTGATCTTCTTGAATGTAGGGGATATTCTGGCTACCTTCCTCTTGGTCTATTACGGGGTTTCTATCATCTTGTTTTCGCTTTGGCGGGTTTTTGTGCGCTTATCCTTAAAGTTTTATAGGCGAAAAGGCTATAACTTTAAGAAGGTGGTGATTGTGGGTGCGGGAAAGAATGGTATGGAGCTTTACCAAGTTATGAAAGATGATTTGAGCTATGGGTTTAGTGTAAAGGGGTTCTTTGATGACAATGACTCGTTGAAAGACGTTTTACCTAATTATTTGGGTAAGACGAGTGAGGTGGAAGCGTATGTGCTGGAGCATGATATCGATGAGATTTATTGTACCTTGCCGGGTACGAACAACGGAAAGATCGTACGGCTTCTGAATTTCGCCGAGAAGAAGATGGTGCGTTTCTATATCGTGCCCGAGTTTTACCGGGATGTAAAGAAGAGTATGGTGATGGAGGTGATGGAATCGATCCCATTGCTGATGGTCCGCCGGGAGCCTTTGCAATCCGCCTATAACCGGTTCTTGAAACGGACGTTCGATATATTTTTCTCTTTGGTGATTTTGCTCACGATTTATCCGATCCTGTACATCGTGGTCGGTATAATGATCAAGTTAAGCTCACCCGGCCCGATCTTGTTTAAGCAGAAACGTACGGGATTGTATGGGCATGACTTCGAATGTTTCAAATTTCGTACGATGAAGGTGAATGCGCAGGCTGATACCTTGCAGGCCGTTAAGAACGATCCTCGGAAGACCCGGATCGGCGATTTCTTGCGCCGGACGAATCTGGATGAGTTCCCTCAGTTCGTGAACGTCTTGCTGGGCGATATGTCCGTGGTAGGCCCTCGTCCGCATATGTTGAAGCATACCGAGCAGTACTCGGCGTTGATCGATAAGTATATGGTGCGGCATTTGGTGAAACCGGGAGTAACGGGGTGGGCGCAAGTCACCGGTTACCGGGGTGAGACCAAGACGCTGGAGCAGATGGAAGGACGTGTGAAGAGAGATGTGTGGTATATAGAGAATTGGACGTTTTTCCTTGATTTAAAGATTATTGTGGTTACGGTACTGAATATGTTCAAGGGAGAGAAGAATGCGTATTAATCCGATTTGTTGCACACTTTTTGCGGATTTGTGTAATCTGTATTTATATTTATGCTATATTCGCGCTCGATGGGAAGAATAATTGCAATAGATTACGGCCGGAAACGTACGGGGATAGCCGCTACGGATATTTTACAAATGATCGCTAACGGCGTGGCGACAGTCCCAAGTGGAGAGGTTGTGAAATACCTGTCGGATTACATATCGCGGGAACCGGTGGATTTATTTGTGGTCGGGCTTCCGAAGCAAATGAACAATGAGCCTTCTGAGAACATGAAGTATGTGGAGGCGTTCGTGACCCATCTGAAAAGGACGATACCAAGTATCCCGGTAACTTATTACGACGAGCGGTTCACGTCGGTCTTAGCTCATAAGGCCATGTTGGAAGGCGGTTTAAAGAAAAAGAAACGGCAAGATAAAGGATTGGTCGATGAGATTAGCGCCGTTATTATTTTGCAAGCTTATTTAGAAAGTAAAAAATATCAGTTATAACTTATGATTTTACCCGTATTTTTATATGGTCAGCCCGTACTAAGAAAAGAGGCTGAGGATGTACCTAAAGATTATCCCGACTTGAAACAGTTGGTTGCCAATATGTTTGAAACGATGTATAATGCCGATGGGGTAGGACTTGCCGCTCCTCAGGTGGGCTTGTCTATCCGTTTGGTGGTTATAGACGGTGATGTGATGGGAGATGACTTCCCTGAATGCAAGGGTTTCAAGCGTGCGTTGATTAATCCCGAGTTCTTGGAACGTAGCGAGGAGGAAATAGCTATGGAGGAAGGCTGCTTGAGCCTGCCGGGTATACACGAGAAAGTGTCTCGCTCGAAAACGGTTCGTGTGAGATATTGGGATGAGAATTGGGAGGAGCACGAGGAAGTGGTGGAAGGTTTCGCCGCCCGTATTGTGCAGCATGAGTGCGAGCATCTGACGGGGCATGTCTTTATCGACAATGTCTCCGCTATTCGCCGTCAATTGAACAAAGGCAAATTAAATAGTATTATTAAAGGGACGGTTCGTTGCTCTTACCGGGCAAAAGCCGTTGGTAAATAATAAATCTATAAATAATCAATATGACAGATTTAAGTAAAAACATTGAGGCCCTCAGGGAAAAGAAAGCCGTTATCGAGATGGGCGGTGGTGAGGCTGCTATCGAAAAGCAGGTGGCGATGGGTAAGCTTACTGCCCGGGAGCGTATCTTGGCTTTGTTGGATAAGAACTCTTTCCATGAGTATGACATGTTCGTGAAACACGATGGCCGTGATTTCGGTATGGAGAAGAAGGTTCTGCCGGGTGATGGTGTGGTTACCGGTACGGGTACGATCTTTGGTGCCCCGGTTTGCATCTATGCGCAGGACTTTACGGTTGCCGGTGGTTCGTTAGGTTTGCAGCATGCTCGTAAGATCACCAAGATCATGGATCATGCGTTGAAGATGAAATGCCCGATCATCGGAATCAATGACTCGGGTGGCGCGCGTATCCAAGAAGGTGTTGGTGCTTTGGCTGGTTATGGTGAAATATTCTATCGCAATACGATCGCCTCGGGCGTGATCCCTCAGATTTCCTTGATCCTCGGTCCTTGTGCCGGTGGTGCCGTTTATTCTCCGGCGTTGACGGACTTCGTGTTTGTGGTTGAGAACATCTCTAAGATGTTTATCACGGGACCGAACGTTATCAAGACCGTGCTGGGTGAGGAT
>ERZ857882.4005-NODE-4005-length-13193-cov-5.514005_pt1 | contig 13193 bp, 11 predicted proteins | sample MGYA00519697_ERZ857882 | MGnify/ENA primary metagenome ERZ857882 (study PRJEB31778, sample SAMEA3449373) | human gut metagenome | biome: human gut; feature: human-associated habitat; material: faeces | place: United Kingdom | collected 2010/2012 ...
GCGTGGAGCTGTGGCGGGGCAACCCCTCCAGCTTGAGCGACAGGTCGATGACCTTTTTCATGGTTTCGTCATTCTCGTGCAGCGCTTTGAGCTCGGGGGAGAGCTGCAGCGCCTGCGAGAGCGTCATGTTCAGCACGGCGGGTACGAGCTTGGCCAGCTTGTCGACATCCGCATACGGCACGCGCAGCACGCGGCCGACGTCGCGCAGCACCGCGCGCGCGGCCATGGTGCCAAACGTGATGATCTGCGCAACACGCCCCTCGCCATATTTCTCGGACACATAGTCGATGACCTCCTGCCGCCGCTCATAGCAGAAGTCCACATCGATATCTGGCATGGAGACGCGCTCCGGGTTCAAAAAGCGCTCGAACAGCAGGCCGTATCGGAGCGGATTGACGTCCGTAATGTCCATACAGTAGGCAACGAGGCTTCCCGCACCGCTGCCGCGGCCGGGGCCGACCACGATGCCGTGGGTCTTGGCGAAGTGGATGAAGTCCCAGACGATCAAAAAGTAGTCCACAAAGCCCATGCGCGTGATCACACCGAGCTCGTATTCAAGCCGCTCATGCGCTGCCGCGTCGCCGCCGCCGAGCTTTTTTTGCATGCCCGCGGCGCAGAGCTGCCGCAGATACGTTTCGTTATCCAGTCCGTCGGGGGCGGTGTAGTGCGGCAGGCGTCGCACGCCGAACGCGATCTCCACATCGCATTTGTCCGCGATTTCGATCGTGGCCGCGAGCGCCTCGGCGTCATCGGGCAGCGCGGCGGCCATTTCATCCCCGGATTTGAGGTAGAGTTCCTCCGCCTCCATGCGCATCCGGTTGGGCTCGTCCACAAAGCGCTGCGTCTGAATGCACAGCAGAACATCCTGCGCTTCGGCGTCCGCCTTTTCGACATAGTGCACATCGTTGGTCGCGACGGTTTTTACGCCCAATTCTCCGGCCAGCCGGCGCAGATCGGGCAAAATGCGCTGCTGTTCGGCAAGGCCGTGGTTTTGCAGCTCAATATAAAAGTCATCCCCGAACATCGCCTGGAGCCGCTCGCCAAGCCGCTTTGCCTCATCATACCGGCCGTGCAGGAGCGCCTGCGGGATATCGCCCGCCAGACACGCCGACAGGCATACGAGCCCCTCCGCATGCTCTGCGAGCAGATCGTAATCAATGCGGGGCTTGTAGTAAAAGCCATGCACGAACGCTTCGCTGGAGAGCAGCATCAGGTTTTGATAGCCGGTCTGGTTCTTGGCCAGCAGCACCAGGTGCGCGTACTCCCGATCCTGCGCGCCCTGCCGGTCGCGCATGGAGCGCGGGGCAACGTAGGCCTCCATGCCGAGAATGGGCTTGACGCCCTCCTTTTTGCACGCCTTATAAAAATCGATCACGCCGTACATCACGCCGTGATCAGTGATGGCAAGCGCGGTCTGCCCCTGCGCCTTGGCGTGGGCGACCAGCTCGTTGATGCGCGCGGCGCCGTCGAGCAGGCTGTACTGGGTGTGCACGTGCAGGTGGGTAAACGGCGTCATGGTTCCAACTCCTTTGCAATGCGTATCAGGCGCGCGAGCCGATGGTTCATGCCGCTTTTGCCGATCTCTGCCAGATCGGCCAGCTCTTGCAGCGTGGCGTCCGGGTATTGCAGCCGCAGCCGCGCCGCTTCATAGACCGGCGCGGGGAGATCGGTGAGCGGCATGTGCCGTTCGATGGCCTCAATCGCGCTCAGCTGCTGCAATCCGGCGGCAACGGTCTTGCCGATGTTGGCGGTTTCGCAGTTGCTGGTACGGTTGATGTAGTTGCGGAAATCCCGTTCTGTGCGCGCGTTTTCAAACGCGAGCGCTGCGGCGCTTGCGCCGGTCAAAGCCAGAAAACCGGCCACATCGTCGCCCTTCAGATAGACGATATCGCGGCCCTTTCGCTCGGTGCGCTTGGCAACCGGGCCGAGCGAGCCGATCTGCTGCACGAGCTCCTCGGCAAAGGCGTCCGTCCGGCAGACGATCTCGAGGTGATAGCCGCTGGCCGGATCGCTGCATGAGCCGCTTCCCAAAAAGGCACCGCGCAGGAACGCACGCCGGCACTCCGGGTCCGACACCAGTGCGGCCGGGATTTGCTTGATAAACGAGAGGGCGCCGGCCTGCTCGGACAGCACGCCCGCATCGACCAACAGCTTGCGGCAGTCCGCGCCGGAGAACGTGACGACTGAAAGGGGCGCTTTCCTGTGCTCCTGCTCGCGGCGCGCACTCGTCGCATCGAGCGCATAGAGCGAGCCGACGAGCTGGGCGATCAGCCGGACGACCGATGCCGATTCACTCTGGTAGAACACCTGCGGCGTGCGGGACAGGCGCAGCGAAGCGCAGGTCTGCGTCAGACCCGCAAGCAGCGCGCGCCGCTGATCCTCGCCCTTGACGCGGATGCGGCAGAGCTCTTCCTTGATCTCGGTCGAAAATGACATGGCGACTCCTTGTGCTGCTCTTATCTGTCGATGGAAAACCGCTGCTCGATATCCTCCGCCTCCACGATGAGATCGCGGTGGTATACGCGTACGTTGACACCCTGATTGTGGAAGCGCCGCGCCATCTCCTCGGCTGCGGCGACGGAGCGATGGCGGCCGCCCGTGCAGCCGAAGCAGACGCGCAGGATGTGCTTGTCCTGCTCGCGATAGAGGGGCAGCGTTGCGAGCAGCATGCGCTCGGTCTGATCCATAAAATCACGCGCGAACGGCTGGGAAAAAACATAGTCGCTCAGCGGCTTGTCCATGCCGGAGAGCGGGCGCAGTTCCTCGATATAGAAGGGGTTCGGGATGAACCGCATGTCGAACACGATGTCCGCGTCCACCGGCACGCCGCGCTTATAGCCAAAGCTGCACAGCAGCAGCGACATATCTTTGCTCTCATATTCCGGCAGCACCTTTGCGATCGTTTTGGAGAGATCCTTCGGCTTAATGTCGCTGGTGTCGAGCACATAGGCGGCGCGGTTGCGGATCGACTGCAAGAAGGCGCGCTCACGCTGCACGCCGGTATAGGCGTCGCCCGCGTCGCCGAGCGGATGGCGGCGGCGCGATTCGTTGTAGCGCTTGCGCAGCACGTCGTCCCGCGCGTCGAGAAACAGGATTTCGTAGGGCACCGTGAGCGCGTCCAGCCCCTCCAAAATGCCCTGCGGCTTGCGCGAGAGCAGGCTCTCCCGACTATCAACGGTGACGGCGGCGCGCTGGATACGCGGCACGGCCTGCTCGCACAGCGTTACAAATTCCTTCAGCAGCGGCGAGGGCAGGTTGTCCACACAAAAATATCCCTGCTCCTCCAGACAGTTGAGGCAGAGCGATTTTCCCGCGCCGGACAGGCCGGTAACAATCAAAAGATACATAGCATTACACCTCGGAAAGGAGTTTGACCTCCCGCTCGAGCCGGACGCCCGTCCGCTCGAACACGGTGGCTTGGATGGTTGTGATGAGAGACAGCACATCGGCGCACGTCGCGCCGCCGGTATTGACGATAAAGCCCGCGTGCCGGTCGCTGACCGCCGCGCCGCCCACGGCGAACCCCTTGAGATTGCACTGCTCGATCAGCGCGCCCGCATAATATCCGGCCGGACGGCGGAACACGCTGCCGGCGGAGGGATAGGCGAGCGGCTGCTTTTCCCGCCGCCTGCGGGAAAACTCCGCCATGCGCGCCGCGGCGCCGCCATCATCGATTTGCAGGTTCAGGATTGCGGAGAGTACGATCGTTTCCGGAGAGCCGAACGGGCTTTTGCGATAGCCGAAATCTTCGGAGCGAACCGGAACGGTTTTGACCTGTCCGCCGCTGAGCACGGTGACCTCCGAAAGCAGCTCCCCGATCTCCGAGCCGTACGCACCGGCGTTCATGGCGACGGCGCCCCCGACCGTGCCCGGAATGCCGGAGAGCGCCTCCATTCCCATCAGACCATGCGCCACGCTCTCCTTTGCCACAGCGGCCAAACCCTGCCCGGCGCCGCAGATGACCCTGCAACCGTCAAAGCGCGGCGCATCGTCCGGCAGAAGACGCAGGATCAGCCCGTGAAAGCCCTCATCGGGCGCGAGCACGTTGGTACCGTTGCCGAGCAGATGCCAGCAGATGCCTTCCTCCCGGCAGAACGAGAGCGCACGAACCAGCTCTGCCCCCGAGCGGAGCAGAGCGCAGGCAGCGGCCGGACCGCCGATGCGGAAACTCGTCAGCTCCGAGAGCGGAACGAACGCTCGCACATCGAGGTCGGGCAGCCCCTTTTGAATCCGAACAGCCAATTCTTCCATACATCACCATTATATCAATCTTGCCCGCCCAGCACAACAGCCAACCGCTCGGAAAACGCATCCGAGGCGCCGGCTTCGCCGGCCATGGCGCGCAGCGCGTCCTGCACCAGCGCATCCCGGTGCCGCTGGTATAAGAAGGCGTCCGGAACGCTTCCTGCGCCTTCGGAAAACGCGGCGTTCCAATCCGCAAGCAGCGGCTCGCTGTAGACGGCGTTCACGCCGTCCGTGACCGGCATGGCGCCGAGAGCGGCCAGCCGCTCCTGCTCCGGCTGCGTCAGCAGAAAGAGAATCAGTTCCGCGGCGATCTTGCAGCGCTGATCGTCCGTGCCGGAGGCGGCGGCCAAGAATTGAACCTGTTCGGTATACGCCGCCATGGGCAGCGCGCTGAGCAGGAGATTGCCATCCGCCGCGCGCATCAAATCCCCGAGCGAACGCGCATCGGCGGCCAGATAGGCGCGCTTTCCCTTGCGGAAGGCGGCCTCGGCCGCAGCGCTGTCCGCCTCGGCGGTTCCGGTCAGGCCGAGCTGCGCGCCAAGCACGGGCGGCACGGCCAGTTCTTCCGCCTCCAGCGCCGCCTGCAAATCCGCCTCTTCGAGCGAGGACGGGGGCCGGCTGCCCGAGAGATAGGGCCGTTGTCCGTTGATCAGCAGAAAATAGCCGCTCATCAGATACGGCACGGCAAAGATTTCTCCGTCCTGAGCGGCGCGGGAGAGCCCGCTGCGCAGCGCGGGCATATCCAGCGCCAGTGCGCGCAATTGTTCGCGGTACAGCAGTCCGTTCGGAAACGAGTAGAGATCCGGTCGTTCGCCGCGCGCGTACCGCTCGGCAAACTGTGCGGCCGTCATGCCGGTCACCTCGATGGCCACGCCAGGATGCTGCTTGGCGAAGGCAGCCGTGCGCTCGATGAGATGGTTGGTGACGCTGCCCTGATAGGTACGAAACCCAACGATGTGCCAAAGCTCCAGCTTTCCCCTCCATTCGATCGGCTCCGGCTCAAACACGGCATGCATATAATCCTTGGAAAGCCCGCTAAGCAGCCATGGCGGCGCAAACAGCAGGAACGCGCACAGCAGCGGCAGCAGCACGGCGCGCAGGACCTGACGAAAGCGAGAAGAGCGCACGGGGGATCACCTCCTTTTATAAACTCCGGCAGGGAAGCCGCCATGAAAAAACAACGCCGCAAGGCCATGCAGCCGAGCTGACGGCGGAAACGCTGCTTTTTGACAGCAACGCGCCTTATAAAAGCGTATGTTTCCGGGAAACCTATCTATGCATGATTCATACATTCTCTGAATCCGACAAAGCAACCGAACGTTCGATGCAGGAAGCAAAATTCGCCGCCAGAACATAATAAGACGCAGATGCGCGGCAGCGGGCGCGCCGTATCGGCCGGAACGGCCGGCCAGGCGCCCGCGCCCGGAAAGGAATGGGCATATATATGGAAATCAAGGCCGTCCGCAGGGGACAGCGGATCATCGTGCGCCTGTCCGGAGAGCTGGACCATCACAGCGCGGCGGATGTGCGCGGCGCGCTCGACGCAGTGCTGCGCGACGTCACCGTGCGGGAGATGCAGCTCGACATGACGGATGTGACGTTTATGGACAGCGCGGGGCTGGGCGTGGTGCTCGGCCGGTACCGGACGCTTGCCGCGCGCGGCGGCAGGCTCATCGTCTCGGGCGTGCGGACACCCATCGACCGGATCTTCCGCATGTCGGGGCTGTATGCGCTCGTGGAGCGCGGATGAGAGGGAGAGGAGGAGGAATATGGCAGACAATGAAATGCGCTTGCAGTTTGCAAGCCTGTCGCAGAACGAGGGGTTTGCGCGCTCCTGCGCGGCCGCGTTTGCAACGCAGATGAACCCGACCATTGAGGAGCTGTCCGATATCCGTACGGCCGTTTCGGAGGCGGTGACCAACGCCATCATTCACGGCTATGAGAACCGGCCCGGTATGGTGCGTCTCGACTGCACGATCGACAACGACCTGTTCACCGCAGTCATCCATGACGACGGCGTCGGTATCGGCGATGTCGAGCAGGCCAGACAGCCGTTCTACACCACAAAACCGGAGTTGGAGCGCTCCGGCATGGGATTTACCGTGATGGAGGCGTTTATGGAGGAGGTCGCCATCGAATCCGCCGTGGGCAGCGGTACGACCGTTACGCTGAAGAAGCGGATCGGACGGCGAACCGAGGCATGAATGAAGCATGCACGCCGATTGTGGGCGAAGGAACGGCCGCGCCCGGCGCGTCGCCGGCCGCCGTGCGGGACAGCTGCGCGCCGTTGACGCATGAGGAGACGATGACGCTCATACTCGCAGCGCATGACGGCGATACCACAGCAGAGGAAACGCTGGTGCAGCGCAACCTCGCTCTCGTAAAATCGATTGTGAAGAAGTATCTGGGCCGCGGCGTGGAGTACGACGACCTGTTCCAGCTTGGCTGCATGGGGCTGGTGAAGGCGATCCAGCATTTCAACACCGCGTACGACGTGCGCTTCTCCACCTATGCCGTGCCGATGATCGCGGGCGAGATCAAGCGCTTTCTGCGGGATGACGGCATGGTCAAGGTCAGCCGTTCGGTCAAGGAACTGGCCGTGCGGGCGATCGGCGTGCAGGAGCGGCTTCGCAGAAGCACCGGCAGCGAGCCCGGCGTGCAGGAGATTGCGCGGGAACTGGGCGTCGACGCCGAAGAGGTCGCGCTGGCGCTCGACGCCGGCAGGCCGCATCTGTCGCTCAACGAGAGCCGGTTTGAGGATGACGACGGCGAACGGCAGGACTTTCTGGCGGATACTGCCGCAGAGGGAAAGATGTTCGACCGGCTGCTGCTCAAGGAGCTGCTGGTCAAACTCGATGCGCGCGAGCGCCAGCTCATCATGATGCGCTATTTTAAGGATCGCACGCAGACGCAGATTGCCGAGGTGCTCGGCGTATCTCAGGTGCAGGTATCGCGCCTCGAGAGCAAGATCATTAAAAAACTGCATGACATGGTGACCTGATGCAACGATTGGCGTCCCTCTCCGGTTTTATAAGTAAACAAAGGAAGAGGGGAGCACAATCATGAACCGGAAAATCCTGTGTGTGCCAATCGCCATCCTGCTGCTCGGGCTGTTGGGCGGAGCATACGGCTGCGCTGCGGCGGGCGCCGTGCCCGCCAACGACGTCGCCTATCCGGAGGCCGCCGCGTTCGAGGATTACGAAAAGCAGTGGGCCATTCGCGAGAACAACCCCGTTTCGGAGGAAACGATTGCGCGCGTAAACGCCTTTGCCTGCCGGACGGGGGACGTCCTGCTCTCGGGCGCGCCGGATAACGCCAATTACGCGCCGCTTTCGCTCTACTATGCGCTTTCGCTGCTGACGGAGGGCGCGTCCGGCGAAACGCGCGAGCAGCTCTGCGCGGCGCTCGGCGGCGAGCAGCCGGGGCGGGAGCTCGACAATCTCATGCGCCGCCTCTATACCGATAACGAGGTGGGCGCGCTCAGGATGGCCAACGCCGTCTGGATGCAGGAGGGCCTGTCGTTTGGACAGGCGTTTTGCGATACCGCCGCAGAGCGCTATTTTGCCGCGCTTTTTTATGCGGATTTTTCAAACCCCAATACGGGAAAGGCGATCGGCAACTGGATAGCCAAGCAGACCGGCGGTCAGCTCGCACCCGAGATGACGACCGCGCCCGAGCAGATCATGATGATTCTGAACACGGTTTTCTTCCGCGATGAATGGATGGACGCATTTCAAAAGGATCAAACGACGGACGGCGTATTCCATGCGGAGGGCGGCGATCAGACCGCGCGCTTCATGCATGCGACGCGAACCGGCGGCGCAGTGCGCGGGAATGGGTTTGTGCGCGCCGCGCTGCCGCTCAAGAACGCGGGCAGCATGCTGTTCGTGCTGCCGGATGCGGACGTCGGCCTGCACGAGCTGCTGGGCTCGGCAGGCCTTGAAACGCTGCTGTGCGGCGGGGAGGAGGTCTATTCCATCATCAACTGGTCGGTGCCGAAGTTTCGGTTCGACAGCGGTTTCGATCTGGCGCCCATGCTCAAAGCGCTCGGCGTGACGGCGGCGTTCCGGCCGGATGCAGCGTTCGACGGTATCCATGCGGATGCCTTTGTGTCCGCAGTGCGGCAGGAGACGCACATCGGCGTCGATGAAAAGGGCGTGGAGGCGGCTGCGTTTACGCGCATCGATGTGGCAGGCGCTGCCGATGTGGAGCCGCCGCGCGTGGATATGGCGCTCGATCGGCCGTTCCTGTACGCGGTCACGGCCGCGAATGGCGCGCTGCTGTTTATCGGCGTGGTCGGCAATCCAATGGCGTGATGACAAAACGGAGGATGAAAATGAAACGATTTTTGACTTTGCTGCTCGCAACATGCTTGCTGGCAGCGTGCGGATGCAGGGCGGCTGGAACGGCGCAGGGCGGAACCGCTCCGGATGCGCCGCCGCCGGACGGCGCGGCGATCCTGTCCGCCACGATTGTGAGCGTGGAACAGGACGGCCTGCTGCTGGCGGGTTCCGGCGCATACGAGGGTGTGTATCGCGTCGGGATCAAGGATGTGCCGGTTCTGCTGAACGGACAGCCGGCCGATGCGGCGGCGCTGCGCGTCGGCCGGACGGTGGAGATCACATTTGACGGCGCGGTGGCGGAGTGCTATCCCGCGATTCCCTCCGGCGTCACGCGCATCGCGGTTACCGAAGCGGAAATTGGTCCGGTCGCGCTGTATTTGCAGGTGTTCGACGATCTGATGGAAATGGACACCGCGCTGAGCGAGGATATCCGGTATATCGGCGTTGACCTTTCCACCGTGAGCAACCTGTCCGCCAGCGAACGGGACGCCGTCTGCTGGCGGCTGGGGGAGCGGTACGGCGCGGAGCCGGTAGCCGGCACGTTCGACGCGCTTTGCGATGCGGGGTATATCGACCGCGAAGCGCTGTACTGGGAGGACGGCGTGTTCCTGCAGATCGAACTGACCGAGGCGGGGGAGGATGCGTTGGCGTTTGACGCGCAGAAATGGCGCAGCGGGCTCGGCGCGAATTTCTTTGAGGATTGTACCGCAAGACGCACGGCGGCCGGCTGGACATATGAGGTCGGCGCGCTTGCGGTTTCCTGACGCCTGTAGGGAAGGATCGTCCGGCGGAGGCTTGCACGGCGGTCACGGCGGGTTCATCCGCGCGCTGCGTTTGGAACCGGCACTTCATATTCCCCTTTCATTTTTACCAATCGCGTTGGGGCAATCGCGCGCGTTGCGGTTGTAATCGGAAGAACATGCGCGCAGCGAACCCGCTCACGGTGAAGGATTGCGCTGGGGGAGGCCGGCTTTTTCGGTCTCCCTCGGCTTTTTTTGAATGGACTGCACCCCACATAGCCCGCCTTTCACCGGCAGAATTCATCCTTTCTTCATACATGGCGAAACAAGGCTGTGGTATCATGAGGGCAAACGAAGCGCTTCGGAGGGAACGATGGGATGATTCGCTGCAACAAAGATATGGATGGGAAGGAAAACGCATGCCCTGCCTGCGGCGCGGCTTCGCGCGAGAGCGGGAAGGCCGGGGCGGGGAGCGGGCATAGCGCAGCATTGCCGCAGCGCCCGGAACATGCGGAGAAAAGCGGCCGGCGGCTGCGGCCGCTGAGCGCATTTCTGCTCAAGATCTTTGCTGCGGCGGCCATGCTGGCCGATCATGTGGGCATGGTGCTTGGAAACCGGGAGAGCATTGCGCCGGAGACGGTCACCGCACTGCGGGCAGTGGGCCGGGCTGCGTTTCCGCTGTTCTGCTTTCTGCTCGTTACCGGCTTTGAGAGGACCTCCGACCGGAAGAAGTATCTGAACCGCCTGCTGCTCGCCGCTTTGGCGGCGCAGATTCCATTCGCGCTCGTCGGAACGTGGGCCAATTACGCTGCTTCCGCTGCAGTCGGAGCGCCCGTGCTGGAGCTTGCGCTGCCGGTATGGGAAGCGCTGCTGCTGGCCGTCGCTGCCGCGCTGTTCTTTTTTGCGGGCCGCTGCCGCATCAGCCGGACGCTTTGGCTCGTTCTGGCGGCGCTTTTTCTGCCGTGCCTTCGGCTCACCCTTGGCGGGATCGTTCTGCACGACGGGCGACAGCTCAACGTACTGTATACGCTCGCGCTCGGCTTTGGTACGCTTCTTTCGGCGCAGCGGCTCGCCCGGCGGGAACCGGGTGCGGGTTGGCCGGCACGGGCGGCCGGGCTGTTGGGCCTTGCGCTGTCGCTTGTGCTGCTCGGCCGATATGCCGATTTTGGTTTGGAAGGGGTTGCGCTGATCTTCGGCCTGTACCTTTGCAGGGAGCGGCGATGGACGCAGGCCGCGTTCATCGGGCTATGGGGCTGGTGGCACTATTCCGTCATGATGATCGGGAGCGAGCTGGTTCCGCTTGCCATCGCCATCGCGCTGTTCCTGTGCCGGAAAAAGAACTGGGCTAAAATCGTGCTCGTCGTGCTCGCGGCTGCGGCGGCCTATCTGCTCTCGGGACACGGCGGCGAGGCGGCGTCGATGGGCGTCGCGCTCGCGGGCGTGCTGGTGCTGCTGTACAACGGAGAGCGCGGTCCCGGCGCCCGCTGGTTCTATCTCTTCTATCCGGCGCATATGCTGATACTCGGCGTGTGGAACCTGCTCTGTTAGACGGCTCCCGCACGCATGCTGACGGAACCCCTATTCCGTTGGGTGCGCGGTAGCCCGCAGCGCGCCGTATGCCTCCACAAGCGCATTGAACGGCACGCGGCAGTTGGCCGGACTGGGAGATGGAAGCGCGGTGCAGGGCAGACCGGTTTCGGGCTCAACGAGACGGCGGTACAGCCGCGCGGCGGTTTGCCCGGTCGTGAACACGCGCTCGATCGGATACCGCTTGACAAGCGAGGCGATATCATTGGGCACCGGGTTTCTGATGGATGCATCGGATGCGCCGGTGATGTCGCATGCGGCCAGCACATCCCATAATGCGAGCCCGTTCGACAGCAGCAGCGCTTCCCGCTCGGACTGTGTTTTCAAAGCGCCGGTAAAGACGGCGGCCGGCTGCACACGCTCCGTGGCGCCAGCAGCAAGGCCGCCTACATCTTGCAGTCCTGCGCCGGGGCGCGCGCCGCCGGATTTCTGCTGCGCCGCCTGCGGCTGTAAAATGCCGTCCGTGGGCGCACTGGCAGAGAGCGCCTGCATTTCCCGGGAAAAGACCGCGGCGAGCACGGGCCAGAACCGGTTTTGCGGGTGTCCGTAGTAGAATCCGTTCTCCCTCGATTTGGGCGAAGCCATCGTGCCGAGGATCAGCGTGCGGCTGTTTGGCCCGACAATCGGAGGGAACGGTTGTTTCACCGTTTTTTGCAAAGCATACACCCCTTGCATTTCCATTTTCTCCATGATACCATAGGCGCATGAACCGTTTGAAGAGATTTTTATCCTATTATAAACCGCATCTGCCGCTGTTCATACTGGACATGGCCTGTGCGTTCCTTGTGGCTGCCATCGATTTGGCGTTCCCGATGCTGACGCAGTACATTCTGCATACGCTCCTGCCGAAGATGCAGATCAACCCCGCGCTGCTGCGCGCATTTTTGTGGCTGCTCGGCGGCGCGCTGCTGGCGTATGTCATTCGTGCGGGGCTGATGTTCATCATCAATTACTGGGGGCATCTGCTCGGCATCCGGATGGAGGCCGATATCCGCAGGGATATTTTTTCGCATATCCAGACGCTGCAATTCAGCTTTTACGACAAAATCCGTACCGGAAAGCTGCTCTCCCGCGTCACCAACGATCTGTTCGACATCACGGAACTGGCGCACCACGGTCCGGAGGATGTGCTCATTTCGCTGACGACGATCATCGGCGCGTTCATCTGCATGTTTGCGCTGGAATGGCGCATTGCGCTGGCGCTGCTGTGCGTTCTGCCGGTCATGATCACCTACGTTCTGCGCGCCCGCATCCGCATGCGCAAAACCTCCTATAAGGTCAAGGAGCGCATCGCGGAGATCAATGCCGGCATCGAATCCGCGATTTCCGGCGCGCGCGTGGCAAAGGCGTTTGCCAACGAGGAGCATGAGATCGAAAAGTTTGATCGCGGCAACGAGCGCTTTGTGCACGCCAAGGATGCGTTTTACAAGTGCATGGCGTTCTTCAACAGCGGAACGGAGTTCTTTATCGCGATGTTCAACATCGTGGTGCTGGGCGTGGGCGGGTATCTGATCTATCAAAGCGAGATGGAGCCGACGCTGCTGGTCACGTTTACGCTGTATGTGGCCTCCTTTGTTTCTCCGGTCAAGCGTCTTGCGACGTTTGCAGAACAGTATATCGTCGGTATGGCCGGTTTTACGCGGTTCTGCGAGATCATGGACATCGAGCCGGACATTCAGGACGCGCCGGACGCAAAGGAGCTCAGGGACGTGCGGGGCGATATCCGGTTTGAGGATGTGACGTTCGCCTACGAGGCCGACCGCGACGTGCTCACGCATGTGGATCTCGCCATTGAACACGGCAAAACCGTGGCGTTCGTCGGCCCGTCCGGCGGCGGCAAGACCACGCTCTGCCACCTGATCCCGCGTTTTTATGAGCCCAAGAGCGGGCGCGTGCTCATCGATGGACGCGACATCCGCGAATCAACGCTCTATTCGCTCAGGCGCAATGTCGGCATCGTGCAGCAGGATGTATTCCTGTTTGCCGGCACGGTCATGGAAAACATCCGCTACGGACGCATCGGCGCAACGGACGAGGAGGTCGTTCAGGCGGCAAAGCGGGCGCACATCCATGAGGAGATCGAGCGCTTCCCGAACGGATACAAGACCGAGGTCGGCGAGCGCGGCATCATGCTCTCCGGCGGTCAGAAGCAGCGCATTTCCATCGCACGCCTGTTTTTGAAGAACCCGCCGATCCTGATTCTGGATGAGGCGACCAGCGCGCTCGACTCCGTTACCGAGGCGGATATCCAGCACTCGTTTGAGGAGCTGGCGGTGGG
>ERZ857882.4015-NODE-4015-length-13174-cov-3.381050_pt1 | contig 13174 bp, 6 predicted proteins | sample MGYA00519697_ERZ857882 | MGnify/ENA primary metagenome ERZ857882 (study PRJEB31778, sample SAMEA3449373) | human gut metagenome | biome: human gut; feature: human-associated habitat; material: faeces | place: United Kingdom | collected 2010/2012 ...
TGCCGACATTGCAGTCCTCTTTCTGCGTAAGCGTACCGCCCTGAAGGTTAAACTTGCCGCCCTCATAGACGTTAATGAGCTTCATCGTGGAGTTCTTGGTGACTCCAACAATTGCGCCCTGAATAGTCGCCGTGTGCTCACAGATCTTCTCGGTGGTACCTGCACCACTTGCAGTCGATTCGGTTACGTAATAGATAAGGCCAGTCGGAATGCCATTCTTGTCATAAGTCATCTTTGCCGTCTTGCCATAATTTTCAGGTGTCAGATGCTCGTCCTTATCTTGCAGCTGCTCGCCGTTGCGAACAGTCTCCTGAATGTGCCCAGAGTCCACGTCGTCCACGACCGTAAGCGTCGCGCCCTTAGCAATATCAAACAGAGGCTTGCCATCACTATCGTGCTTAATCTTGTGACCATTTAAGTTCAAGGTGATATTGATGTTGGCATTGTCGAGCCTAATCTCATCGTTATAGTCGATATTATTCGTAAGCTTAAAAGTTGCAGCACCATTAATACGAAGGCTCTCATCCAAAAGCTTTGAACTCAGCTCCGCCTCGCTGCTAATTTCATAAGTCGATTCATTCTCTGCGGCAGGCGCGATTGCGTTCTCATCGTCAGCGCCGTCATCCGCAGGCTGCGCAGCATCCTCGGCTTCCGCGCCATCGGACAACGGGGCCACCTCAGAAGTGCTGTCGCCGGTCTCGTCACCCTCGGTCTCGTCACTATTCTGGTTTTTGGTATCCCCGTTGGTAGTGTTGTCTACATCAGTAGACTCACTTGAGGAACCCCCCCCCATTACAGTTTCCTCGGTAGAAACCGTCTGGGCATCGTTGGCAATGGCCTGCGAGATCGGGGGCATGACGAGCGACAGTACCAGACTCAGTACGGATGCTCCGCACAAAACGCCTGCCAGTACGCGGCGCGTCGCTTTTTTACTCTGCTTAGTTTTTTCTGAATTCGCTTTCATCGATGTCTCCTCCCCAAGAGACCGCGATCTTGCTCTTTCACTATCAAACGTATCTGCGCAATCTGTAATTGCACACGCTTAATTATCCATATTGTAGCAATTGTTTGAACATCTAAGCAAAAATACCGATAGTTTTGTAGCGAATTCTCAATTCTCTTGACATTTGCTCGGATTAACCTTCGTTTATTCGCTCTGAAATATCTGTTTCTACTGGTAATTAAGTTAGTTATCAGTTTTTTAATAGCATTTTATTTATTTGCACAACATTTTGCTCAAGAGCATGCATCCTGTGAACGGTCGAAAATCGACCGTTCACGGTAGGTCATTAACCGGGATGAATAGACTACCAAATTGATGGGAATATCTTTAACCCATCGGTAGTTAGAAGCGTGATGTTCAGACAACAATATTTGAATTTTCGCGCAGATTTTAGGCATCAATTCGCCCAAATCGCCTGAGGCCACCGCAAAGGCGCCTGTCCCCTTTGTGGCGGTTCTCCCCCTGCACTACAGCAGATGCTCCTCGATAAAGATCGCGATGCCGTCTTTGTCGTTGCTCGCGGTTACAAAGTCGGCGGCGGCACGGGTGGCGTCGCTGCCGTTTGTCATGGCCACGCCCACGCCGGCGTCGGCCACCATGCAGGTGTCGTTGTCCGCATCACCAAACACGCAGATGTCCTGGAGCTCCATGTCGTTGAGCTCCGCCACGCGCACAAGGCCGCGCGTCTTGGACACGCGCGGATCCATGAACTCGTAGAGCCGCTGCGTGGTTTGCAGAGCCGCCGCCTTGACGGTGTCGTCGGCAAACGTCGATGCTCGCTCAATCACCCGCGGCATTACCTCTGGCGCCATGGTAAACATCACCTTGGGCTGCGGCTCGCGCAAAAACTCGGCAAAATCGACCACCTGGTAGGGCACGCCGTCGACGCGCGACAGGTGCTCGACGCACGCGTTGCTCTCGGGCACGTAGAACACGCCGTCTCGGGGGCAGACGGGCGTTGCCGGAAGGTCCGCCATGTGCTTGCAGATGCGCGCGATGGTCTCGCCCGGCAGCGGATAGCTCAGCTCGTTGATGTCGTGCGCGCGGTCGATGACCTCGGCGCCACCGCAACCCACGAGCACGTCCACCAGGCCTTCGATGCCCCAGAGCTCGTACATGGCCTCGGTCGCGTGGGCGTCGCGCCCGGTACACAGGCCAAAGAGCACGCCGCGCTCGCGCAGGGCGCGGATCGCCGCCACGGTGCGCGGGGACACCGTGTGCTGGCTCGTGAGCAGCGTGCCGTCAATATCGCAGAACACGGCTTTGATGTGGCTGAAGGTGGTGTCCATGGGGGCCTTTCTGGGTTGTACGGCGGTGCTGAATGTGGTCGGAAATGGTGTACATGGTATACCAAGGCGCAGGCGCGGCCCGTCAAAGCAAAAGCCACCACAAAGGAGCCTGGCCCCTTTTGTGGTGGCCGAACCCGAAGGGTGGCCTGGCCCGGGGCGCAAACCATCACAACATTCGACGTTTTTCGGCAAAATCGCGATTTTCATCGAATGTTGTGATGGTTTTTACTGCCTTGCGGCACGATCAAAATGTCGGCGTCCAAACAGCAGCAACGCCGCGGGAACCGCCGTCACGACCATGCCCGCACCAACGAGCGTCTGTTGCACGCCAAACGTCGCCGCCAGCCAGGGGGCAATCGCCAGCGGGGCTACGCCGGCAAACATGTTGCCAAAGCCCATGACCGAGTTCACGCGACCGAGCTGCTCGAGCGGAGCCGTCGTTTGCACGATGGTGTTGTGGAGCGGGTTGACGACGCCCCAGGCCACGCCCAGGGCAATCTGGCCGACAAGGGCTACGCCCACGTACGGCGTTCCCACGTAGAGCAGGCTTCCCAGGCCCACGGACATAAGCGCCACAAGCAGCGTTTTAAGGCTGACGAAGCGCGGCGGCAAGCGGAGCGCGACCACGGCGCCCAGCACCGCGCCCACACCGCTGGCCGACGAGAGCCAGCCCATCCACTCAACACCGACGTGCAGAACATCGCGGTAGAAGAACGACTCCAGCGGGTCAAAGGCGCCATAGCCGAAGTTCGAAAGAAAGATGATGCAGAACAGTAGGGCGAGAACGCTGTTGGTAAAGACTGTCTTGATGCTGGTCGCGAAGGTTGCGCGGGTGGATTTGCTGGAGTCGGAGCTTTGTCCCGCACGCTCCCCTTCCTCCGCTGAATCGGCATCCGCATGCCCGGAGACATGGCTGGTCTGCGGCCTAAAGCTCCAACCGGCAATGAGCGCCAACGCGGTAAAGAGCATCATAAGCACGAACACCGCGCGCGACGACGCAGCCGCCGCGATAAAGCCGCCCAGTGTGGGGCCAACGATGATACTCACGTTTGAAAACATGGCGATGGCGGAGTTGATGTTTTTGAGCTCGACAGGATCGTTGGTGAGGTAGGCTGGATAGGATGTGGCGATGGGCTGGGCGAACCCCATCACAAAGCCCAGGAGCGCCGCACCGAGCAGGACGATGCCGGTCGCGCTGCCAAAAACGAGGATCGCCGCGCCGGTTGCCAGCGTACCCACGATGCTCAGCAAGAAATGGTGGCGCGGGCCCCAGGCGTCGAGCGCAGCGCCGCCCGCAAAGGATCCCAGGATCACGAATACGTTCATAAACAGAACGGCCAGCGATGTCGCCACGACCGAGGCATCGTCTGCATAGGTGAGCGTTCCGATGACACCGATAAAGTAGCTGGTCTGAAAACCGGTGTAGATGAGAAAGCGCATCGCCACCAGGCGCTTGGCCTGCACGGACAGCGATGATTGAGACTTTGGGAAAAGAGAGGCGAGCATGGAGACTCCTTGTTTCATACGAATGCGGACGGCGGGCATTCGCCACCGTCTGTCAAATCAATCTATCCGCATGAAACATTAAGGACGCATCAAGCCCCTTCTCTCCGTTTTTCGCCCGTCGTGGACTACTTGGTAGATTATAAGGCATGTCCCACACATCTACTAAAGCAAAATCCACCACAAAGGTGCCCGGCCCCTTTGTGGTGGAAATGACGTTTGCCCAGATAAAACCTGCCAAAATAAACCTGTCTCTTTTTGGCAGGTTTTAGGCCAGATAATCTTGAATCAGGTCGCAGATGGCTCGGGCGTCGTTGATGTTGATGGCTCGGGTCGCAAAGCCGGCGTCGAAGGCCTGACGCGCCAGGGCCTCGTTGCAGGCAAGGGCCAGCGTGTGACCGTCGACCAGGTCGAGCGAGCTCTTGCCGCGCAGACGGTCGACACCGGAGCGCGCGACCACGATGTTGTCGAAGCCCTCAGTCTTGTAGCCCTCGATGATCACCACGTCGACATCGTTGTAGCGCGACAGCAGCTCGCGTGCGGGCATCTCGTCCTCCTCGCGCGTGTCGGCGTACTCCGCCCAGCGCGTGGCGCAGATGAGGCCCACGTGCTTGGAGCCGGCTTGGTGATGGCGCCAGGTGTCCTTAGCGGGCACGTCGATATCAAAGCCGTGGTGCCCGTGATGCTTGAGCGAACCCACGCGCAGGCCGCGGCGGGGGAGCTCGGCAATGACCTTCTCGACGAGCGTGGTCTTGCCCGAGTTTTGGTAGCCGATAAACGCGATCGCGGGGACGCCCGGAGCTGGAACTGCGGGCGCGACGGCGACGGGTGCGCTTGCGGGCGCGGCACCGTCTGTGGCCACGGCCTCAACAGCAGCGGCCTGACGCTCTGCACGATCCCACACGCCCGAGCGGCCGCCCTCCTTGTGCAGCAGGCGCACGTCGACGATCTCCATACCGCGATCGACCGCCTTGCACATGTCGTAGATGGTCAGACACGCGGCACTCGCGCCGGTCAGGGCCTCCATCTCGATACCCGTCTTGCCCGTCACGCCGGCCGTAACCAGTACGTGAAAGCCAACCTGCCCGTCCGTGCGCGCCGGCGCCCAGCCCTCGGGCACGTCCTCGGCCGGCGTCCCCGCCGCAGCGATGGGCGCAATGTCGCACTTGCTCTTGGTAATGAGCAGCGGATGGCACATGGGGATGATGTCGCTCGTGCGCTTGATGGCCATGATGCCCGCCACGCGCGCGCAGGCGAGCACGTCGCCCTTTTTGGCGCGGTCCTGCAGCACCATGGCCTGCGTCTCGGGATGCATGAGGATGGTGCCCTCGGCGATGGCAATGCGATGGGTCTCGGCCTTGTCGGACACGTCGACCATGCGCACCTCGCCCTTGGCGTCCACGTGCGTCAGCTCGTCGCGACGGGTGTCGCGGGCGGGCTCGGTGGCAGCGCTGGCAGTCGACTGCGCGCCTGCAACGGCATCGCTGGCCGCAGCCGTGACTTTGTGGGCAGACATCGCGGCCCTGCGAGCGGCCTTGGTGGCATCGGCGTACCTGCTCTTGGCCATATGATCATCCTCCGATTTGGGACATAAATCGTTGCGTGCCCTCAATTATCGCGTGTTCCTGCGGTTTGTGGGCCACGGCATCGCGCCAAATCGAAAGTACCTGCATATCATCACCACGGCGCAGCGCCTCACGCACCGAATACTCGGCATCGCTGAACAGGCACGGACGCACGTTGCCATCGGCCGTCAGGCGCAGACGGTTGCAATTCGCACAAAAATGGTTGGACATGGCGCTGATAAAGCCGACCGTTCCCGCCGCGCCCGGAAAGTGCCAATAGCGCGCAGGGCCCGCGCCGGCAGGAGCGTCGTTGATGTCGAGCGGCTCGAGCTCGCCCAGCCCCACCGTGGCGGCCCCGGCATTGATGCGCGCCCGCAGCTCGTCACTCGGCACGGTATCGCTCGCGTCCCACAGTTCGGGATTGAGCGCGGGCGCATGCGGGTCCACGGTGCAATGCGAGCTCGTACGCTCGTCGCCGATGGGCATGTATTCGATAAAGCGCAGGTGGATGGGACGGTCGAGCGTGAGCCGCGCGAGGGCCGCCACATCCTGGTTGAGCCGGCGCACAACAACGCAGTTGACCTTAACGGGCTCAAAGCCCCAAGCCAGCGCTGCGTCGATGCCCGCCATGGTCTGCTCGAGTCGACCCAAGCGCGTGATCTTTCCAAAGAGCGTAGGGTCGAGCGTGTCGAGCGAGATGTTGACGCGGTTAAGCCCGGCATCTTTGAGCTGCGGCGCCAACTTGGGCAGCAAGGCGCCATTGGTGGTAAGCGAGATGTCCTCGATCTGCGGAATCGCGCGGATGTCGCGGATGAGCGGAATGATACGGCGGCTGACCAGCGGCTCGCCACCCGTCAGGCGCACGCGGCGAATGCCCTCCCCCGCTACCAAGCGCACAAAGCGGGCGATTTCCTCGGCGCTGAGCAGCTCGTCGTGCGCGCGGGGCGCCACGCCATCGGCCGGCATGCAGTAGATGCAGCGGAAATTGCACTTGTCGGTAACGGCAATGCGCAGGTAGTTGATATCGCGGCCAAAGCCGTCATGTTGCACGTGCCCGCCCACGCGGCCCTCCCCTCACGCGGCGTTTTATTCTTCGGAAAACATAATACCCCACGAGAGAATCATGCCGACACCCGTACGACAGGACAGGTCACTTCGAGCAAGACCGGCTTCCCAAGCCCATCCTCAGCACAGGCCATCACAACATTCGATGCTTTTCCCGTTTTTGGCGAAAAACGTCGAATGTTGTGATGGTTTGCCTGCCCACGGCGCCCCGTAGAAGGACCAAAGCGCCCCTAAAGGCCGCCGTCCCAGTGCCGAATCACGAATTCTCGCAGGTCGTTTTGACGTTTCTGGAACGCTTCGCTTCGGTCGCACTTAAGACCCATAGCGAGCGCGATGGCATTCATCGCCCGGTGCAATTGCAGCTGATGGGCAAACTGAGTCCCGGTGAGGACGATCATCCTAAAGCCCAGCGCGCTCAGCACGGTCATACGCTCCGCATCCAACGCGCTGCGCTGTTTATCAAGATGGTCCGAGCCGTTGTATTCAATCCCCGTACCGCTCGCAGGCGCATATACGTCGATTTCGAAATACCCGGCCTTAGCGAGATACTTGAACTCGTTGGGAACATCGACCCGATGGTTGAGCTCGACCTTGGCGTATCCCAGCCCGCCCTGGGAACGTTTTGCTACGATCATGATTGCGGTGGCCGTCTCCATGGGCGACCGCGCGCCATCGTGCACGCGCTTGAGCACGGCGGCCGCACGTATAGCCCCCTGACGAGATCGGTTCTCGTTGCAATAAACAATCAAGTCGGCAACGGTGTGCCTCTGCCCCATCTCGATATAATCGCCTGTCGACAGATGATTCAAATGGTATCGGGCACAGATTTCGTAACCATACTCCAGCTGCTCGGGCTCGCTCATCCACGAACCCGCCTGGACAAAACACATGGCCTCATCAACCACCAGAAGGCCCTCCGCCACCTCGATAAGATGGCCTGGAGGTACCGGCGCCCCAAACACGTGGCACCTAAATCCAGCCGGCGTCGAGCGCTCAAAATCGAAGTTGACGAGCGTATCGATATGATCGAGCTCTTCTTGTGGAATACCAAGCGAGACCAGATAGTCGGTAACGATCCCAACTGCCGTTGAAGCCCTCAGCCCCTTGGCATCGAGCCCCAATTTGGGCAGGCTCGCGGTCGGCTCCGCCTCGCTAGCAAGCGAGTCCTCATCGTATAGGCTGCTTGCTCGCGAGAGCGGCTCGGACGGGCGCGCCACGTTGTGGTACAGCCAGGCAGTCTTATGGGACAGGACGATCGGCAGGTCCATGAGCCCTCCAATGGAGTCGGATAACCAACCTTATTCCCCTGCCCACGGGTCCGCACACCTTCGTGCGCAAGAAAGCGATTCCACCCGGTCGAGTGGCAGAAAAACCATCACAACATTCGATGCTTTTCCCGATTTTGGCAAAAAACGTCGAATGTTGTGATGGTTTGAGTCGAGGTGAGGGGCACGGAGGGATCAAAGCATCGTGCTCGAACGGGTTAATCCAGCTCTTTTAAGCCATGCGCCAGCTGCCAGTACTCGCCGTGCTGGGCGAGCAGCTCTTCGTGCGTGCCGCGCTCGATGATGCGGCCGTGTTCGAGGACCATGATGGCGTCGGCGTCGCGGACAGTGGACAGGCGGTGCGCGATCATAAACGTGGTGCGACCGCGCATGATGCGGTCCATACCGCGCTCGATGAGCTTTTCGGTACGCGTGTCAATGGAGCTCGTGGCCTCGTCCAGGATGAGCACCGGCGGATCGGCGACGGCCACGCGCGCGATGGCGAGCAGCTGACGCTGACCCTGCGACAGGTTGGCGCCGTCGGCCGTGACCGGTGTGTCGTAGCCCCGCGGCAGGCGGCGGATAAACGAGTCGGAGCAGGCGGCCTCGGCAGCGGCGCGCACCTCCTCGTCGGTCGCGTCGAGCTTGCCAAAGCGGATGTTCTGCGCAATGGTGCCGCTAAACAGGTGCGTGTCCTGCAGCACAATGCCGAGCGACCCGCGCAGGCTGGCCTTGGCAATGTGCTTGACGTCGATGCCGTCGTACGTGATCTCGCCGTCATCGACCTCGTAGAAGCGGTTGATGAGGTTGGTGATGGTCGTCTTGCCGGCACCCGTGGAGCCCACAAACGCGATCTTTTGCCCCGGCTTGGCAAACAGGTTGAGGTCCGTGAGCACGCGGGTGCCCGGCACGTAGGAAAAATCCACGGCATGGAAGCGCACGTCGCCGGCAAGCGGGACCAAGCCGCACGTGAGCTCGGTGCCGTCGGCAGCCACCGCGCGGCCCGACTCATCAACAGCAACCATATCATGCAAGTGCCCGTACGCGCCCACGCCCTGGCCCTCGGGAATCTTCCACGCCCACGCGGCGTCGCCCGTCTGCACCAGCTCCACGCAGCCCTCGTCCACCTCGGGCTCAAGGTCCATGGCGGCAAACAGGCGCTCGGCACCGGCCAACGCGTTGAGCAAGAAGTTGCCGAGCTGCGTAAACTGGTTGATGGGCATGGCGGCCTGGCGCACAAAGACCAGGTAGCTTGCAAGTGCGCCCACATCGGCGAGCCCCTTGATGCAGAGTATGCCGCCCGCCACGGCGACGATGGCATAGTTGACGTAGCCAATCACGACGGTCATGGGCACCATGGAGTTGGCATAGCTCACGGCGGCGGTACCGGTGCGGCGAAGCTCGTCGTTGCGGCAGGTGAAGCCGGCGACATTCGCCGCCTCACGGTTAAAGACCTTGATGACCTTTTGGCCCGAGACCATCTCTTCGATATATCCGTCCAGGTCGCCAAGCGATGCCTGCTGGGCAGCAAAGAAACGCTTAGAGCGCGCGCCCGAGTAGCGCGCATACAGCACAATGGCCGCATCGCACACGAGTGTGATAATCGTGAGCTGCCAGTTAAGGATGATGAGCATAGCCGTGGTGCCCACAACCTGAATGGCGGCCTGAATCACGTTGGCAAAGCTGTTGTTGAGCGCCTCGGAGACGGTGTCGACGTCGTTGGTGAAAAAACTCATGATGTCGCCCGAGCGCGTGCTGTCAAAATAACTGAGCGGCAGCGTCTGGATGTGCGCGAACAGGTCGCGGCGAATATCGGACACCACGTGTTGGGCCGCGCGCACCATAATCTGCGAGTAGCCCAGGGCCGAGAGCACGCCCGCAGCGTAGATGATCGCCGTCAGGATGACCTGCTTGGCAAGCAGTTCCTCCCCGCCCGTGGCCAAACCGTTAACGATGGGGCGCACCATGTAGGTGCCGGCGAGGCTCGCGATGGCGGCAACGGAGGCGAGCACGCCCACCGCGAGCAACGAGAACTTGGCATGCCCCATGTAGGAGAGCAAGCGGCGCACAGTGCGCTTGAGGTCGGCCGGGCGTGCTTGGGCTGCGGTCTTAGGCACGGCGCTCACCCCCTTCCAAGGGTGATCTGCTGGGGACGGAGGAGAACGAATCATTCGCGCAGCCATCGTCGCAGCCGTCGCCGGCGTCCGCGTTCCCCGCAAACTCCATCTGCGAGGCGTAAATCTCCTGGTAGATGTTGTCGCCCGCCAGCAGCTCCTCGTGCGTGCCCACGCCGTGGACACGACCGTCGTCCAACACCACAATACGATCGGCATCCATGACGCTCGCGATACGCTGGGCGATGATGAGCACGGTCGTATCGGAAATCCGAGCGATGTGCTCGCGAATCTTAGCGTCGGTCGCCATATCGACCGCGCTGGTGGAGTCATCAAAAATGAGCACGCGCGGATGCTTGAGCAGCGTGCGCGCGATGCACAGGCGTTGCTTCTGGCCACCCGAAACACCAGCGCCGCCTTGGCCCAACTCGCCGTCCAGCCCGCCGATGCGATCAAGGAACTCGTCCACGCACGCCGCGCGGCAAGCCGCGAGGAGTTCATCGTCCGACGCCTGCGGATTGCCCCACTGCAGGTTCTCGCGCACGGTACCCGTAAACAGCACGTTCTTTTGCAGCACAATGCCCACGGCGTCGCGTAGGGTCGCGAGGTCGTAGTCACGCACGTCACGTCCGCCCACAAGCACGGCGCCCTCGGTAGCGTCGTACAGGCGCGCAATCAGCTGCACAAGCGAGCTCTTGCCCGAGCCCGTGCCGCCGAGGATGCCCACCGTCGAGCCGCTCTCGATGCGAAGGTCGATATGCTCGAGCACATCCTCGGCTGCATCCGCGCGGTATTTAAAGGAAACGTCGCGAAACTCGATACTGCCGTCCGCTGGCGCCGCAGTCGCGAGGTCTCCCGCAGGGTTGGCGATAAAGGGCTCCTCATCGAGCACCTCTGCGATACGGCCCACACTCGTGAGAGCGCGCGTGAGCAGCAAAAACACGTTGGAAATCATCATGAGCGAGTTCATGATCAGCAGCACGTAGCTCATAAAGCCCGTGAGCGAGCCCACGCCCAGCTTGCCGGCGAGAATCATGTGGCCGCCAATCCACAGGATGGAGAGCGCAGCCACGTACATCGACAGCTGAAACACCGGCAGGTTGAGCACCGCGTTGCCAAAGGTCTTCGTCGCAGTGCCGGCGAGCTCGGTATTGACGGTGTCGAACTTGGCCTCCTCGTGCTCGGTACGAACGTAGGCCTTGACGGCACGCACGGCGGTGAGGTCTTCCTGTACCACGCCGTTGAGGTGGTCCATCGAGGTCTGGAGTTGGCGGTAGAGCGGGCTCACGCGATAGGTGATGACGCCCAGCACGATTGCCAGCACGGGCAAGATGATCGCAAAGACGGTGGCGAGCGGGCGCGACAGCATCAGCGCGTAGATAAGGCCGACGATAAGCGTCACCGGGCCGCGCACCATAGGGCGAAAGCCGTTGCCCACAGCATTTTGGATAACGGTGATGTCCGTGGTCATGCGGGTGACGAGCGAGCTGGCGTCGTAGTTGTCCAGGTTACCAAAAGCGAGCGTCTGAATCTTTTTGTACTCGGCCTCGCGCAGGTTAGCGCCTAGGCCCGAGGCAACGCGGGCGGACGTGCGGGCATAACCCAAGCCCAGTACCAGCGAAAGCGCAGCGCACACCAACATGTACGCGCCCTGCAGCAGCATGTAGTTGATATCACCCGCAGGCACGCCCACATCGATGATGTTGGCCATGATGACCGGGATAAACAGCTCGAGCACCGTCTCGACCGACACAAAGAACACGCCGAGGATGGCATCGCGACGGTATGCCCCTAGATAGGAAAACAGTATTTTGAGATTGCGCACGCAGGTTCAACCCCCATCAAACGTTGTTCGCAAACGCACGTATTATTGCGCGCCGAATAATGGTGTCAAGTATTCCGAAATCGTTTTCTGCAAGGTTAGCGCCAGCGGCGAGTTCTCGTGATGTGTGTCCATATTCACTCGGAATAATGGTGCGCGCGACTTTTTTCGCCCCATTGTCGACACAAACCTTGACTCTACAATCGTTGTAGGGTTTTCACTACACTGGTACGTAAACAGACCAAGCCAGAAAGCCCCGCCCATGGAACACGACCTCACACGCGGCAATGTCCTTAAGACCATCGCGGTCTTTGCCCTGCCCTATATGCTCTCGTACTTTTTGCAGATGCTCTACGGCATGGCCGACCTGTACATGATGGGGCAGTTTAGCGGCGCCGCCGGCATCACCGCCGTGGGCAATGGTGCGCAGACGCTCTATATCATTACCGTGACGCTCGTGGGCCTGGCCATGGGAACGACGGTCATCGTCGGCCACGCCGTGGGTTCGCGCCGGTTTGACCGCGCCGAGACCGCCATCGGCAACACCATTACGCTCTTTATGGGCGTCTCGGTGGTGCTGGCCGCTGTCCTGCTCGCACTGTGCCCGCAAATCGTGGCGCTCATTGGCACGCCGGCCGAGGCGGTCGAAGGCACCGCCGCCTACCTGCGTATCTGCTTTGTCGGCATTCCCTTTATCGCCGCGTACAATATCCTCTCGGCCATCTTTCGCGGGCTGGGCGATTCGCGCTCGCCTATGTACGTGATCGGCGTGGCATGCATCATCAACATCGCGCTCGATTTTTTGTTTATCGGGCACATGGGGCTCGGCCCCGTGGGCGCGGCGCTCGGCACGGTAACCGCGCAGACGGCCAGCGTTGCCCTCGCGCTCGTGTGGCTCAAGAGCCGTCGCACGAACATCCACGTTAAGCGCAGCGACCTGCGCCCCCAGCCCGAGGTGCTCGGCAGCATTCTTAAGATCGGCGTGCCTGTGGCCGTGCAGGACGGCTGCATCCAGGTGGCGTTTATGTTTATCACCGTCATCGCCAACCACCGAGGGCTCGTCGACGCCGCCGCCGTGGGCCTGGTCGAGAAGATGATCAGCTTTTTGTTCATTGTGCCGAGCTCCATGGGTGCCACCGTCAGCGCGCTCACGGCGCAAAACGCCGGCGTGGGCAAGGGCGACCGCGCACGTCAGGTGCTCAAAGACGCCATGACCATCTCGGTAGTGTATGGCTGCCTGATCACGGTGCTGATGTGGCTGGTGGCGCCGGCGTTTATCGGCTTTTTTGCCAAGGACCCCGCAGTGGTCGCCGCCGGCACCGGTTATATGCACAGCTACATTTTCGACGCAATCTTTGCCGGCATCCACATTTGCTTTAGCGGCTTTTTCGCTGCATACGGCAAGAGCTATATCGGCTTTGCGCACAACGTGCTGGCCGTGGCGCTCATTCGCGTACCGGGCGCTTGGCTGCTGTCGAACGCCTATTCCAACACGCTGTTTCCCATGGGCATCGCTTCGCCGTGCGGATCGATTTTGTCGGCGGTCAT
>ERZ857882.4017-NODE-4017-length-13166-cov-2.868431_pt1 | contig 13166 bp, 13 predicted proteins | sample MGYA00519697_ERZ857882 | MGnify/ENA primary metagenome ERZ857882 (study PRJEB31778, sample SAMEA3449373) | human gut metagenome | biome: human gut; feature: human-associated habitat; material: faeces | place: United Kingdom | collected 2010/2012 ...
GACCAATGGCGTAACTAAATTTATCCATAAATAAATCTTGTATTAAAATGTGAATTAACGGGGAGCAAAGGTATCTTTTTTCTGTGAATATGAGGAATTTTGATTGATAAATTTTCTTATTTTTGGCGAGTGAACACGTTTCTAAATCATGTATCTAAAAAAGGAGGAGAAGAATATGAAGAAAATCGTAATGCTGCTGCTCTGCATGGTTATGCTGTTGTCCGGTTGTGCAGGGATCGCCGATCCGGAGGAAACTTCGTCCGTTGAACAACAGGTGGATGTGTGGGAAACCATCGAGGAGGCCTACACTTACGCATTCCCGCTGGTGCTAATGGACGCAACGAAGACCTCCGCAACAAATACGGTGGAAGCTGTGCCCGGCAAAGCGCCTGTCAATCAGTTCATGCACGGCATAGCGCTGGCCAATGCGCAGTTTAAAAATGTGGTAACTCCTAATGTGGACACCATCTACTCACAGGTGTGGTACGACCTGAGCGAAGAGCCGATTGTCTACGTACTCCCGGAAACAGATCGCTTCTGCAAGGTACAGGTGCTTGATGCATGGACAAATACGGTTGCTGTTCTTGATCGGGCCGGAGCCTATGCGATCACACGCTCAACTTGGAACGGCGACCTGCCGGAGGATGTGACCCGTATTGATGTTCCTACTGATATGGCGTGGTCCATTACCAGAACGGTGCTTTCCGGCGAGGCGGATCTTCCGAATGTGTATGCCATTCAGGCGGAAATGAAACTTATGCCGCTTTCCGCCTACCTGAGCGGAGGAGCGTATCAGCCTCCGGAGGGGAGTTATCAGGAAGAAAACAACTATGTCCCTATCAATCAGGTTCTTTCTCTGGATCCAGCCACGTTCTTCAGCAAGGCAAATGCGCTGATGGAGAGCAATCCGCCGTCCGTCGCTGATGCGGAAGTGCTGGAAAAGCTTGCGGCAGTCGGTGTAGGGCCCGGTATGGAATTTGACACGTCTGTTCTGACCGGAGATATTCAGGCAAGCTGGAAGGAAATGCTTCAGGGTCTTCGGCCGAAGCTGGCAGCAGAGGGCATGAGGTTTTCAAACCAGCTGGGGCAGTGGAGCTATTTCGGTGCGCCAATCGGAGATTTTGGTACGGAGTATGCCTACCGTGCGCTGGTAGCGATTGCCGGGCTTGGGGCAAATACTGTGGAGGTTGCACTGTATCCTAAGACAGAGAAGGATGCCGATGGGAATCCCCTGACGGGAGAAAAGTCCTATATACTCCACTTTGAGAGCTATCCGCAGGTTCTTGACGGTGGTTTTTGGTCGATCACCGCATACGGTGACGATGATTTCCTGATTGATAATCCAATCGACCGCTACTGTATCAATGACCGTTCGGGGCTGAAGAAGAATGACGATGGCTCTGTCGATGTGATTCTGTCGAAGGATGCGCCGGCAGACACGACAAACTGGCTTCCGGTCGGCGATGGCGGCTTCCATCTGTACATGCGCATCTATACTCCGGATATGGATGCGATCAAGACTTGGAACGCACCAACCATTACGGCAATCGACTAAAGGGAGAGTTATTTTGTAATCCAACCTTCAATAGACCAAAAAAAGCTGCTGAGGAGATCAACTTCCCCGGCAGCTTTTTTCACTCTTTCAATTTCTGAAGCGCTTCAAACCTATGAGCGTGAGCAAAAGTATTTATTTAGAAGGAGTTGAGCAAGGAAAAATCCTTAGAGGAAGCAAGCAAAAAAGTTACAGGTTTAAGACTTTTGGTTAAAACACTGCGTGAAATCACAGACATAAAAGAACTTACACCAACACTTGTGGATTCCTTTACTGAACGCATCGAAGTTCATAACAACGATAAATCAAGCTATGTAAAAGTTTCAATGCTGTTGGCATGATTGATATTCCCACTGAGCGAGAAATTCTTGCTATGATGGAAGAATTGCAAAAAATCCTCAGCAATTTCGTTTTATCGTATAATCAGAAAAACGGCGCAACCCATTTCTGAGTTGCACCGTATAGGCATTAAACCAAAACATCCTTATGTGGCTTTGGCTTTTGTGTTCACTCGTTTTTTTATATGCCATATATATGGACACGATCGGCCGAACGGCGAAGCGAAAATCAGAGAATATTATGAAATAGCACCGGGTATCGTTGAAGCTATCAATCAAAAATCGAACGCCCAAGAAATCTGGAACGAGGTATATAAAGATCTCGTTGAGCCGTGTGTGAACATGATTCATAACAATAAAAACGAAAGTGCTTATACGCTTTATAAACTTTATTCTCTGAAATTGAATCAAAAATACAAAGCATAAGAATCAAAAACAGAAGGTCAAGCCGGATAAGAGACTTGACCTTCTGTTTTCGTATTTATAGTTGTCTAAAAATTATTTCGCGTTGACCGCTTCTTCGATGGCTTCCAAAACGGTGTCGTAGTCCGCTTCCGTGACGAGAAGGGAGATCTCGACTTCGGAGGTCGTGATGAGGCGGATGTCAGCGTCGCTTGCGGCGATGGCGCTGAACACTCTGGCTGCCATGCCCGGCGTGTTTTTCATCTGCGGGTCATAGACGGAGATTTTATGGTTCACGCTGCTGACGATAACCTTGATGCCGGTCTCGGTCTTGAGCGTATTCGCAAAAGACAGCACCTCGATGAGGTCTTGGTCAGAAATGGTAAAAGAAAGGCCGGCGTTTGCACCGTGGTTCGGGGGCATGGAGATCATATCGATGTTGATATCGAGCTCCGCGATGCGCTCGAATACCTCAGCCATAAAGCCTGTGGTGGCGGGGCTGCCTTGCAGGGTGACCAGTGTGATATTGCTGACCGTGCTGATTTCGGTTGTGCCCATGATCTGTTCCATCCTTTCTTAAACCAAAGCGGACATGTCGTAAAGGCCGGGGCCTTTGCCGCTCATGAATACCGCTGCGTTTACTGCGCCCACCGCGAACAGCTCTTTGGACTGCGCGGAATGGGAGAGCGTGATGACCTCGTTGTTGCCCGCAAAGATCACCTCATGCTCGCCGACAATGGTGCCGCCGCGCACGGAGTGAATGCCAATCTCGCTCTTTTCGCGTTTTTTGCGCTGTGCGTGGCGATCGTACATATACTGCGTTTCGCCGTCGCGCACGGAAGCAAGCGCATCGGCAAGCATCAAAGCCGTGCCGCTCGGCGCGTCAATCTTCTGATTGTGGTGCTTTTCGACGATCTCAATGTCGAACTGGTCGCCGAGCACCTTTGCCGCCTTTTTTGCAAGCTCCAGCATCAGGTTAATGCCGAGTGACATGTTGCGGGAATAGAAGATTGGCTGCGTTTCGGAAGCTTTGGTAAGCTCCGCGGTCTGCTCTGCTGTGTAGCCCGTGGTGCAGAGCACAGCCGGGATGCCACCCTTTTCCGCCGCGTAGTGCAAAATCGGCGTCAAAAGGGAGGGGTGGGAGAAGTCGATGATAACATCTGCCGCTTCCGTCACCTGATCGATGGAGGTGTAAGTGGGGTAGGAAGCAGTCTGTGCATTGACGTTCAGATCAACGCCGGCAACAATTTCGCAATCGGTGCGTTCGGAAACAAGCTGCGTGATAAAGTGACCCATTTTGCCGCAGCAGCCACATAAAATAATCCTTGTCATTTTACGTCCGTTCCTTTCTTAATCAGGCGAGCTGCAGATGCTTTGCCATTTCGACTTTCAGCTTTGCAATCTGCTCATCGGACATATCGGCAAGCGGCAAGCGGCAGTGGCCGCAGTTGAAGCCCATCAGGTTCAATGCCTGCTTTACTGGGATTGGGTTGACGTCCATGAACAGTGCATTCATGAGGTCGAGATACTTAAACGTGAGTGCCTGCGCCGTCTTGAGGTCGCCCGCAACGGAAGCGGTGGCAAGCTCGTGCATTTCTTTCGGCATGATGTTGGAGAACGTAGAGATGACGCCCTTGCCGCCGAGAGACGCGATCGGCAAAGTCTGCGTGTCTTCACCGGAGTAAACCGTGAGGTCATCACCGCAAAGCTCACGCGTTTTGATGAGCGCGGAGATGTCGTGGTTCGCTTCCTTCGTGGCAACGATGTTTTGCGTCTTCGAGAGCTCGTAGTACGTTTCCGGCAGAATGTTGAGGCCGGTGCGGCTCGGGACATTATATACAATGCACGGAATTTTTACACTGCCCGCAATGCGGTTGAAGCTTGCAACGAGGCCGCGCTGGGAAGTCTTGTTGTAGTACGGCGTGACAAGCAGAAGGCCGTTTGCGCCGAGTGCTTCTGCTTTTTGGGAGAGCTCCACGGCGTAGGCGGTATCATTGCTGCCGGTGCCTGCGATGACCGGCACGCGGCCGGCAACCTTGCTTACGGTGAACTCGATGACCTTCACGTGCTCTTCATCGGTGAGCGTTGCCGCTTCGCCGGTGGTACCGCAGGTGACAATGGCATCGGTGCCGCTTGTGATCTGAAACTCGATGAGCTTTTCAAGCTCCTCGTAGTTTACGGACATATCCGGGTTAAACGGGGTAACAAGTGCCACCGCTGCGCCGGTAAAAATGGTTTCTTTCATCTAAAAAATACCTCCTGAACGGTATCAGTCAAAATAGCCCTTCTTCGCGAGCAGCTCTGCAAGCAGAACACCGCCGCCTGCTGCGCCGCGCAGCGTGTTGTGGGAAAGGCAAACGAACTTGTAGTCATACTGGGTATCCGGGCGCAGTCTGCCGATGGAAACGGCCATACCATGCTCCAGTTCACGGTCGAGTTTTGCCTGCGGACGGTCTGCTTCCGTAAAGTAATGCAGAAACTGCTTCGGTGCGCTCGGCAGCTCGAGCTCCTGTGCCGGGCCGCGGAACTCTGTCCAACGGCGGATGATTTCCTCCGGTGAGACCTTCTTTTCCATGGAGACGAACACCGCAGCCGTATGGCCGTCGGAAACCGGCACGCGGAAGCACTGCGCCGTGATGGACGGGGTGGTCGCGTTGACAATCTTATCGCCCTCAATGTGGCCCCACAGCTTCATCGGCTCCTGCTCGGATTTTTCTTCCTCGCCGCCGATATACGGGATGACGTTGTCGAGAATATCGGGATACGTTTCAAAGGTTTTGCCGGCGCCGGAGATGGCCTGATATGTGCAGGCGAGCACCTTCGTGACGCCGAGGTCCATCAGTGGGTGAATAGCCGGAACGTAGCTCTGAAGGGAGCAGTTGGACTTTACGGCGATAAAGCCGCGCTTTGTGCCGAGGCGCTTTCTCTGTGCGTTGATGATCTCAATGTGGTCGGCGTTGATCTCCGGCACAACCATCGGCACATCCTCGACACCACGGTTTGCGCTGTTGTTGGAGACGACCGGGCACTCCTTTTTCGCATAAGCTTCTTCAAGGGCGCGGATTTCGTCTTTTTTCATATCGACGGCGCAGAATACAAAATCGACCTTGGAGACGACTTCGTCCATATCTGCAACAGCGTCTAAGATGATCATATCCGCCATACTTGTGGGAATGGGCGTTTTCATAGCCCAGCGCTTTTCTACGACGCTTTTATATGTTTTACCGGCGGAGCGGGAAGAGGCCGCAAGCGCGGTCACGTTGAACCACGGGTGGTTTTCAAGGAGCGTTGAAAAACGCTGACCGACCATGCCTGTGCAACCAATGATACCGACATTATACTTTTTCATTTCTTTCACCCGTCCTGTTTGCAGGACATCCTTTCAAAAATGATGAAATGTACGCTCAAAAACCAAATTAAGGTCAAATTTCATTTTTGAGCGAAAAAAAACCGGTTGAAATCCGGTCATACATACAATATAATAGAATGTGCACAGGCTTTTACGAAAGTCTCCCTGCGGAAAAGCTCTGATAGCACTCCATCCTATTGCAGATGACAGTTACGGGGCTTTCGCCACAGCAACCAGATCCAAGCGTACCACATGCGCTAGGATCTTCGGCGGTGTGTCCTTTTTCTGCGGGCCGATGCCTGTGGAGGGCCAAAACCCGCGGATACTTTTACAAACCGCGCCTCTATCCTTATTATAATACATGGAATACGGATTGTTGTCAATTTATTTATGAAAAATTCTTAGAATAATCCTGCGTAATTTGGGGGATGCGGCTATTTTAATTCAGATTGGAAGGAATATACTTGGATACGCAAACTTTACAGACAAAAGATTTTGATTTTGAGCTTCCGGAAGAACTTATTGCCCAGACGCCGATTGAACCGCGTGACGCTTCGCGCCTGATGGTGTTGGACAAAACAACCGGTGAGATTGAGCACAGACATTTTCACGACATCACGGAGTATTTGAATGAGGGCGATTGTCTTGTGCTCAACAATTCCCGCGTTTTGCCTGCGCGTATTTACGGCATTAAAAACGAGACCGGCGCGCACGTTGAATTTTTGCTTCTGAAAAATTGCGGTGACGACGTATGGGAAGCACTTGCAGGTCCGGGCAAGCGTGCAAAGGTCGGCACATCGTTCACGTTCGAGGGCAGCTCCATGACCTGCGAGGTCATCGAAGTGAAGGACGACGGCAACCGCATGATCCGCTTCCATTACGACAAGGGCACGAACTTCTTCACGGAGCTGGATAAGATTGGCCAGATGCCGCTGCCGCCCTATATTAAAGAAAAGCTCAAGGATAAAGAGCGCTACCAGACGGTGTATTCCAAAGAGGAAGGTTCTGCCGCTGCGCCGACGGCCGGTCTGCACTTTACGCCGGAGCTGCTCGATGCAATTCGCTCAAAAGGCGTGAAGGTCGTGTTCGTCACACTGCATGTCGGCCTTGGCACGTTCCGCCCAGTGAGCGTGGATAACATTCTCGACCACAAAATGCATAGCGAGCATTATCACATGCCGAAAGAGACTGCCGACGCCATCAACGAGACGAAGAAAAACGGCGGACGCGTGATCGCTGTCGGCACTACGAGCTGCCGCACGATTGAATCTGTCGCAAAGAAATGCGGCAAAATTTGTGAGGACGATGACTGGACGGATATTTTCATCTATCCGGGCTTTGAATTTAAGGGCCTTGATGCGCTCATCACGAACTTCCATTTGCCGGAAAGTACGCTCATCATGCTGGTCTCCGCGCTTGCGGGCCGCGAACACATTTTGAATGCATATAACACTGCCGTCAAGGAGCGCTACCGCTTCTTCAGCTTCGGCGACGCCATGTTCATCAAATAACTTTGAAAGGAATTTTCTTTACATGTACAAGCTTATCAAAAGAGAAAACCACGCGCGGCGCGGCGAGCTCCAAACCGTGCACGGCACGGTGCAGACACCGGCGTTTATGAACGTCGCGACGGCTGCGGCGATTAAGGGTGCGGTTTCTGCTTACGACCTTAAAGATATTAAATGTCAAGTGATGCTCTCCAACACGTACCACCTGCATCTGCGCCCGGGCGATGACGTGGTGCGCAAAATGGGCGGCGTACGCAAGTTTACCGGCTGGGACGGCCCTGTGCTGACGGACAGCGGCGGATTTCAGGTTTTCTCTCTCGCGAAGCTGCGCAATATCAAAGAAGAAGGCGTGACGTTTGCGTCGCACATCGACGGCCATCGCATCTTCATGGGCCCGGAGGAAAGCATGCGTATTCAGTCCAACCTCGGTTCTACCATCGCCATGGCGTTTGACGAATGCGTGGAAAACCCGGCGGAATACGACTACGCGAAAAATTCCTGCGCACGCACAGCACGCTGGCTGCGCCGCTGCAAGGCAGAGATGAACAGACTGAATGCGCTGCCGGATACGATCAACCCGAACCAAATGCTGTTCGGCATCAATCAGGGCTGCACATACATCGACCTGCGCGTGAACCACATGAAGGAGATTGCGGAATTGGGACTCGATGGTTATGCCATTGGCGGCCTTGCGGTCGGCGAGCCGGCAGAGGTCATGTATGAAGTGATTGAAGCGGTTGAAGAGCATATGCCGCAGGATAAGATCCGCTACCTGATGGGGGTGGGCACGCCGACAAATATTCTGGAAGCGGTGTACCGCGGCGTTGATCTGTTCGACTGCGTGATGCCGAGCCGCAATGCACGCCATGGTCATGCATTTACAAATGAAGGCGTGCGCAATATGCTCAATGCGAAATACACGTTGGACGATCAACCGATCGACCCGACCTGCGACTGCCCGGTCTGCCGCAAGTTTTCCCGTGCTTATATTCACCACCTTTTCAAAGCGGGGGAGATGCTTGCCATGCGCTTGACGGTTATGCATAATCTTTATTTCTACAACAATTTGATGGAACGCATTCGTAACGCGCTCGATGAAGACCGGTTTGAAGCATTTTATCAGGAGTATTCAGAGAAATTTAACAAAAGAATTTAGAAAATCCTTGCAACCACGAATGGCTTTTGTTATAATGTATAAAGTTAATTTGGTGACGGGTGTATTGACCGCTTTGCAGTCGAACGGAGCGCACCATGAAAGAAAGGAAAGAAAACCATGAATTTGAGTGTTTTGACAACGACAGGTGCAGCAGCCGGCGGCAACATGTCCAGCATGCTGATCATGCTCCTTGTTTACGGTGCGATCATCGCGGCTATGTACTTCATCTTCTTCCGCCCGCAGAACAAGAAGAAGAAGAAGGAAGCGGAAATGCGCAAGAACGCACAGGTCGGCGACGAGATCACGACCATCGGCGGCATTTGCGGCAGAATCATCGCTGTAAAGGATGAGACCGACAGCGTTATCATCGAGCCCGGCAGCGACCGTGCAAGACTGCGCATCAAGCGTTGGGCGATCGGCAGCGTCGATACCATCCACGAGGAAGACGCGTAAGCTTCACTCTGTTTAAAAGCGAATAGTTTTGAGCCCCCTGGAATAAGTATGAAACAAAACTTATTTCAAGGGGCTTTTTCTATGCTGAATTTTAAGAAGCTGTTTTTGGGTCTCCTGTTTTCTGTGCTGTTTTCGGCTGTGCTGATCGCGGTTTGTGCCTTTATGATTTTAAAGCTCGGCTTTTTGCCGTCCGGGCCTATACTCGGTACGGCTGCGGCGGTGATCGGCGGCGTTTCCGTTTTTGCTTCCGCTTTCCTTGCGGCGCGCCTCGCGGGGGAAAAAGGCTTGCTGCACGGCCTTGTGCTTGGCACGCTCTATGCAGTTTTCTATGTTGCGATAAGCGTTATGCTGTATGCAAATATGCGGGGTGTACTTCTTGTTATACGGAGCGTAATATTTGTAATATGCAGCGTATGCGGTGGAGTAATGGGTGTGAATAGAGATGAAAAAATCAGATTTTAAGCCATAATTTTGTAGCTGCTAATCAAGAGCATAAGAACGATCTTGCATATTTATTCGCAATAACTTGTAGTAAAGCAGAGCTGTATATTCATAAGTTTACATAAGATTATAGACATAAATTTGTGCAGATGCAAAAATATTCACGGAAGCTCTTGCAAATTTGGCTAAAAAGTATTATAGTATATAAGACAGAAGTGAGGTGGCGTATCATGAAAAACGGCAAATTGGGCTTTATCGGCATAGGAAACATGGCGTCCGCGATTATTGGCGGTATCTTATCTTCCGGCACTTTCCCGGTCGGGGATATTTATATGTACAATCCGCACGCGGAAAAAATGCAGCGCTTTACAGAATCCGGTTGCGTAGCCTGTGCTTCTGCCGAAGAAGTTGCCGAGCTTTGTGATACGGTGTTCCTTTGCGTAAAGCCGCAGATTTTCCCGGAGGTGCTGCGCGTTATTACGCCGACCGTTGCGAAGAAGAATGCTGACGATGTTGTCATCGTTTCAATCGCTGCGGGCGTAACGTTTAAGAATTTGCAGGACGCGCTCGGCGCAGACCGCCGCTACGTGCGTGCCATGCCGAACACGCCGCTGCTGCTCGGTGAGGGCGCTACGGCGCTGTGCCGGACAAGCAATGTGTCGGAAGAGGATTTTGCGCGCGTGCGTTCCGCTTTCTCCTGCTGCGGTGTCACGCAGGAGATTGACGAAGCGCAGATGAATGCGGTGATTGCGGTCAGCGGCAGCTCGCCTGCGTATTTGTATCTGCTTGCAAAGCTCACTTGTGATTATGCAGCGCAGCAGGGCATTGACCCGAAGACCGCGCTTACACTGTTCTGCCAGACCATGAAAGGCAGCGCCGATATGCTTTTAAACAGCGGCAAAGACCCACAGGCGCTTATGGATATGGTCACGTCAAAGGGCGGCACAACATTTGCTTTGCTGAATGTCTTGAAAGAACAGGGCTTTAATGAGGCGATGATCAGCTCGTTTGAAGCCTGCACGCACCGCGCCGAAGAACTTTCCATGTGAGTGTGCAAGGCATAACACGGCGACGCTTCACATATAGATTGACCATCTTTTACAGGTGGTGAACGAAAATGGAAGCAAAGCCGAAATATGCAAAACCACGTAGTTTATCTGTTTTAATGGCTTTGCGTATTTTGTTCCTGCTTGGCTTTTTGTTCGGTTGCTTATTTGCACGGACATCGCAAATAGCTATGGCGCCGGTTTCCGGCTCTGTGTGGTTTAGGGGGCCGTTTGAAACGGGGACGGACTTTCCGTTTGTATTTTCCGCATTTTTATTTGATTCGCTTTTTTACGCATTGCCGATTTTTTTATTTGGCATGACGTTTTTAGGTGTGCTTGTGATCCCCGCTGCGATAATTCTGAAGGGCTTCACGCTTGGCACGTCGCTTACGGCACTGATCCGGCTTGAGGGTATCGGATCGTATTTTCGGCGGTGCTTTGATTATCTGCCGATGACAATGCTGTGCATCACGGTGCTTTTGCTGCTTGCGGCGGAAGCGCTTTGCACGGCAAGGCGCAGCTGTCGGGTGTTTTTCGGAAACGGAGAACCGCTTTCCGTAAAAAACTGCACTGTGCGGTTTTTGCTTGCGTTTGCGGCGCTGGTTTTCATTTCGATTTTATACGGTGTATTGCACTTTTTGATTTTGCAAATTTAGATTTTAAAGCAAAGGAGGCCGAAATGAATGAACATGGATGAATACTTCGTGCTGTTTCGCGAGTACATGCTCGTGCAGAAACCGAGTTCCGTAAATACGCGGGATTCTTATCTGCGCGATGTTTCGGCTTTCCTGCGCTACTTGGAGGGTGAAAATATAACATCTCCACTCGAAGTGGAAACGGAGACGGTGGAAGCGTATGTGCAGCATTTGCACAGCTTAAACCGTACAAATTCCACGATCTCCCGCAATATTGCCTCTGTGCGTTGCTTTTATAAGTTTCTCATCCTGCGCGGGGATATGCAGGTGAACCCGGCGAAATCCGTAAAGCTTGAAAAAGAGCCGAAAAAGCTGCCGCAGACGCTGACAAGCGAGGAGATAGACCTGCTGCTTTCTCAGCCGAATGTCACGGAAGCTAAGGGCTGCCGCGATAAAGCGATGCTGGAGCTTCTTTATGCCACCGGTATTCGCGTCAGTGAGCTCATCAACCTCAACGTGCAGGATATCAACCTGCGCACGGGAAAGCTGTTCTGCCGCGGCACCAAGGGCGTGCGCACCATTCCGATTTATGCGAAAGCGGTCGTTGCTGTATCCGATTATCTTTACCGCATGCGCGATCTGATCGTGGACCCGGACAACAGCGGAGACGCGCTGTTTGTCAATCTGAACGGCTCGCGTTTGACGCGCCAGGGTTTCTGGAAAATTATCAAGGCGTATACGGCGGAGGCCGGCATTACGAAGGAGATTACGCCGCACACGCTGCGTCATTCGTTTGCCATGCACCTTTTGCAGGGCGGTGCTTCCGTAAAAGACATTCAAACCATGATGGGACATGCAGATATTTCGTCCACACAGGTATATGTTCATTTATTAGACCTTGATAATCACGTGAAAAGCGTGTATAATGAGTGTCATCCTCGTGCAAAAACGAGTTAATCTAATTCTGGAGTTGATTTTGTGGCATTTTTAGGACTTTTCGGTAATTATGATAAGCCGGGTCCGGGCGTTGACAAAGATGAACCGAAAAAGGCAGCGCCGGTACGTTTTTTTGAGATCCTGTGGCGAAAACTGTCTAAACTGGTGCAGTTGAATCTGACATTTATGATCCCATTTATTGTGGTCATCGCGTTGATGGTAGGCGTATTCCTTTTACCGATTCCGCATTTTCTTTATGCAACGTCGTTCTTCGGTGTGCTTGACCTGTACATTCTGTATGCGGTTACACTGCCGCTCATCCTGCTTTCGCCGTTCACATGCGGCTTAGCGTATGTAACGCGAAACTTCGCAAGGGAAGAGCATGCGTTCGTTTGGTCGGATTTCTGGGACGCTGTGAAAAACAACTGGAAGCCGGCACTTTTGAACGGCGTGATCGTGTATCTCGCATATGTAATCTTGAGCTTTTCAATCTTCTTTTATTCCACACGTGTATCGGACAACTGGATGTTTATGATCCCGCTTGCAGTTTGCTGCATCCTGTCGATTCTAATGCTGTTTGCGCAGTATTACATTCCGGTTATGATCGTCACGTTTGACTTGAAGCTGCGCCACATTTACAGAAACGCGTTTATTTTCTCTATTATGGGCTTATTGCGCAACCTGATGATTACGGCAATCCTTGCGGGTTTGTTCATTGCGTTTTTGTTCTGCCCGGCGGCATTTGCGGTGATCCCGCTGCTGCTCGTAATTATTTTCCTGTGTGCGTTCATCAGCTATCTGACGAGCTTTGCGACGTATTCGTTGCTCGATACGTACCTGATCCAACCGTTCTACAAAAAGGAAGCGGAAGCGAAGGACGCCGAAATTCGCGTAGCCAAAGACGGCGATACGTTCAATTTCGACAATGATGAGTTGGACGACGATGATGACGATAAGCCGCAGTACGTTTACGTGAACGGCCGCTTGATCGACCGTAAGATCATGGAGCAGGAATCTCTGTTCTCGGATAAAACGGATACTTCCGATCATTTACAGTAATTTAAAACAAACATAAAAGCCTCTATCGAACTGAAATCGATAGAGGCTTTCATTTTGCTCAATTTTAATTATTTCTCATTCTTATCGGTCTTTTCACGCATTTTGGAAAGTGGGTTGGCGTTTACGGCTTCCTCCATTTGCTTGCTGGAGGTGTGCGTGTAGATCTCTGTAGTGCCGAGATTTTCGTGGCCCAGAATATCCTGCAAAACGCGAATATCCACGTTGCCGTATTGGTACATCAGCGTCGCCGCCGTGTGCCGCAGCTTGTGTACGGAGTATCCCGCGCCGCCA
>ERZ857882.4018-NODE-4018-length-13165-cov-3.815637_pt1 | contig 13165 bp, 12 predicted proteins | sample MGYA00519697_ERZ857882 | MGnify/ENA primary metagenome ERZ857882 (study PRJEB31778, sample SAMEA3449373) | human gut metagenome | biome: human gut; feature: human-associated habitat; material: faeces | place: United Kingdom | collected 2010/2012 ...
GGTGTGTCGCGACTTCATTCTACCAGAGATCTGCAAACCATGTCTCTTTTTATCTGCTTTTCAATTTGCGAAACTTATTCTACCTTATCTGATAGACTCACCCATTCAAAAATTTTTTCAAAATATTTTTCAAAAACTTTCCGGTTTGCACCCCTGAGATGTGTTCTGGTTATGTGAGGAGGCGAAAAAGAACCAGCTCAAATCTGCAAAAAGGAGGGATGCGGCATGATGTCTCCCTCTGATGAAGAACGGATCGTCGCCATGGTGGATTCCTTCACCAAGGCGGTGGCCCGGAATTTCAGCAGAAATCTCAAACGGGCAAAGGCAAACGCGGAGAAACATTACTCTGACGAGCCAGTAGACTATCTTCTTGAAACCTTAAGCCACGACGACAGGTATCCGTCCGACCATTTTGTGCTTTATGCGGACGAGCTATCCTGCGTGGTCTATAGCGAAACTTTATATAAAGCACTCTGCTCCCTGCCGGAGAAGCAGCGGAAGGTCTTACTCTTTGACTTCTGGTATGCTTGGACGGACGGGGAAATTGCAGCCAGAATGGAGGTGACGACCCGCACTGTCTAAAACCTGAGGCAGCGCGCTTTCAAGGCAATCCGGAAATTCTATGAGCAAGGAAGCTCAGAGCCATGAATTAACCTATGACCTAATCAAGCGAGCGGTTCACGGCGACCAAGAGGCAATCGAAGCATATCTCCTGCACTATGACGCTTACATCAATTCTCTGGTGGCGTATGACGAAGTCGGCCCGGATAGCCGGATATACCGGCATATTGATGAAGATATGAAAATCGAGGTGCAGATGAAGCTCGTGGACGCATTACAGAACAAATGGAGGAAACTGATATGATTCTCATGCCAGACCTGTTTTCCTTCACCTACGTCCCGAACTGGTACTCCCAGCTTGATATGCTGGCGGAGATGGCCCTGCCGGAACCGTGGCGATTCAAAAATCCTATATACTTAACGAAAAATCCAGATACTCCGATTTTGGAGCGATATATTCACGCGATCTTTAAGAAACAACTTATTGACTACAAGGATGAAAGAAACCCCAGCAGCGCGGCAGATTATTTCCACATCGAGAATGAATTTTGCTGCTTCCATACGGGCCTCTATACCCGGCGGTATAAGGCCATTTATGCCTGCTTTGACCGGAATAAAAAGAAGGACTCCCTGCTGGAATGGTATTTCAGGGGCTTTGCGGACGAGCTGTCGCCGATGCTCCGGCACATATCCCCGCTGCCGAAGAAGCCCAGCCACTATATGACGCAATATGGCGTCAATTACAACCCGGAATGGCCGATCCGCGTCAACGTGGATCATATCCTCGGCGACGAGGAGAACCTTTCCCGTATCCCGGCAGAAATCCGCGAAGCGCAAAACCTGCCCCTGCTTTTGGAAACGGCAGTTGAGCTGGCGCGGCGGAAGGCTGTGGTAGAACCGAGCATTGTGGTTCCGCAGGGGTATCAGGGCCGGGTGCAATACTTGCTGCCGATCTGCCTGACCGATATGGAGCAGCCAGACCTTGCCATGACCCTCACGATCATGGACGGGTATTACTTGGGGAATACCTGCCTCACCTTAGAGATGGCATACCTCAACGCGCGGCTTCTTTCCAGACCGGTGGCGCATTGGCTCACGGACATTGTGGAGGAATAGCTGCGCACAGATCGCAGGCCCGCTCCCCGGCAGCCGGATCGGCTCTGGCGGAAAGGAGTGTTGAGGTTTGCGCCCAAGCAAGAAGGAGGTTGAACAATATGAGCTGACAGATGACCGGAAGCCAATCCTCTGCCCGAAATGCGGGCGGCGGTTCATGGATTCCGCACCAGATACCAAATCACGGCTGATTATCCCGCAGAAGGGCCGGTATCCCGATTATTATGTAAAGTGCGGGCACTGCGGCGCAGAAATCGGGGTAATAAAAACTGAATAGCAAACACCGAATGTTCTGGACAAGGCTCCGGGACTTACCGGATAGCTGCGGCAATACAACAGCTCTCATAAGGAATGTATATGAGGGCGGGCAACGGACAGCGAAGCCGGGAAACCGGTGCGCGCGTTTGTTTGTGCATGATGCGCGGAGGGGCGATTTCATTCCTTAGATAGCGGTCAAACCTCCATGATACCACCCGAAAGATGGTGGAGACGACATTGAGCCTGACAAGCGGCACTTTTGTGCTGCTTGTCAAGCTCTTTTTTTCGTTTTAGCGGCAAAGGTGCCGCTTGCCGGGCTCCGAAAGGAGAACGGCAAAATGAAAGTCCGGTATGAATTTGTAAATGGAGAAATTTCTGAAATCGAGGTGGACGACAACCTTGGGGAGCTGCTGGTGGATTTTGACTGGCAGGAATATAACAACGACCACAAGGAAACCCGCCGCCATATTTCCCTCGACGGGATGGAATACGAGGGCGAGGCATTCCTCTCCCCCGCAGATGCGGAGGAGCAAGTTTTGAAGCGGGAGGATATGGCCCGCCTGCTCCGGGCCATGGAGGCCCTTACCCCGGCCCAGCGGGAGCTGGTGCGCCGGGTCTATTTTGAAAACGAAAGCATTGCTGCCGTGGCCCGCTCCGAAGGAGTGCATGAGTCCTCCATCCGTGAGCGGCTTCGGTGGATTTATAAAAAATTGAAAAAGTTGCTGGAATAACCCCCGGATTTGCCTTTCTGGTGGCCTAACAGTGAGAGCTACAAAAACCGGCTCTCAGAAAGAGGTGAAAGGCAAATGAAACATAACTTGAAAATCTGCATTGCCAGCGGGCCGGAAACCGGCGGCATCGTCCGCTGTAAGACGGTTCGGCTGCGCGAGCGGGTGCTGCGGCGCTTGTTCGGGGATACGCGCCGTGTGACGATCATCGTCCCCGGCGACAGTGTGCAGGCGCTGTCGGTTCAGGAGGTGCCGGAGGTGGGCAGCCATGATTGCGCATGAGAATGTCCGCCCGGCCCTGCCTATGCCGATCAAGGCCACGCCCTACCGGCACCAGATCGAAGCCTTCAATTTTGTCTGCGGCCTATTTGGCCTGCTGCCGGGAGGTGATCGGGATGGCCCAAGCGACGGTGAAATGCCACCTGTGCGGTCGGAGCTTCCAGAAGCCTCAACATGAAATAAGCGAACATAATTTTTGCTGTTTCGCTCACTTTCAGCAATGGAACCGAAAACGGCTTGCGGAATATAACCGCACAGAAAATCCGGCAAACAAACCGGGTGGCCTTCTGTCATCCAGAAAAAAACACCATGCGAAGCTCTCTGGTACTGGCAAGGGGAAAACCTACCGAAAATTTTACGGCAGGCACGAGCATAGAGCCGTTGCAGAAGCCATGATTGGAAGGCCGCTTCGTCCCGGAGAAATCGTCCATCACAAAGATGGAAACATCCTCAACAACGATCCGGTCAATCTCGAAGTACTTTCTTCCCAATCGGAACATTGCCGCGTGCATGGCTTTGGCAAGAAGAAAGGTGGTGGTGTCGATGAACATTTCCAGTAAAGGGGCTGCGCTCCTCATGGAAATGGGTTGACCCGGCACAGGGAAAACACTGACTACTATCGCCATTACCGGCGCACTTTCACAGGCGGGCCGGATTCGCCGGGTACTGATCGTGGCCCCGCTCTCCATCCTTGGGGTATGGGAGGAGGAATTTCAGAAATTTGCCGCCTTTCCGTATGTGCTGGCGGTTCTGTCCGGCAGCAGCGCCAAGAAGCTGGATACCCTGCGGCACATGAACGGCACCGCCCTGCAGGTGGTGGTCGTAAACTATGAGTCCGCATGGCGGCTGGAAAAGGCCTTGACCGTATGGCACCCTGACCTGATTATCGCGGACGAGGGCCACAAAATCAAAACCCACAATATCGCCGCCAGTAAGGCCATGCACCGGATGGGCCGGGAGGCAAGCTACCGGCTCCTGCTCACCGGTACGGTTATCACCAACAAGGCCATTGATGTGTTCAGCCAGTATAAATTTCTGAACCCAGCCATTTACGGGAACAGCTTCTATGCCTTCCGCAACCGCTACTTCGACATCGTCACAAAGACTGCAACTGCGACAAACTCCATCGACCTGCCGGTGCAGGTGCTGGAGGAGGGCGCTGCGGAGTATACCCGGCCCCCGAGCTTTCCGCCACCTTCGCGCCGGATACTGCGGTGACCGTGCGCGAATTTAGCGGGGCGCAGGGCCTTTCCATCGACTGTTGCATGGCGGATATCCCGGTGAGCGAGGGCTATGATTTCCAGGCCAGCTATACCGTCTCCATCCCGCTTTGGAACTACCAGGGCAATACGCTCAGCGGGATCCTGACCGTTCCTCTGCCCAAGGGATATGACGGCGCGACGGCCCGCATAAATGGTGGAGAGACGGCGGTCAGCTATACGGCGGATACCGTCAGCTTCCGCGTGACGCTTGCGATATCGGACGGTACGGCCACAACGGAGTTTACCATCAAGGCGGCAGCAGCTGATAATGACATCCAACCTCCGAAGACCGGCGACAGCAGCCATCTGTGGCTGTGGATTGCGGTTATGCTGGCTGCGGGCGCCGCCCTAACCGGCGCCGTGCTTTCCAGCCGCAGGCGAACATACGACTGATAACGCCATACAACCATGCGCCCTGTGGAGCAAAGCCACAGGGCGCATTCTTTATGTAAACACCGCAGTAAACCTGTATGATAGCTTCCGGTTGGTATACGAACCGGAATTTGACCGGGAAAGTCACCTCCATCACGTTGGACGGGCATAAGACGGTATATGCCGGCTGGACAGTAGCGGCAACAGAAACGCCCGACATTACCGACTTGCCCGAGACCGGCGACAACCATCGTATGCTGCTTTGGGTCGCCCCGTTGCTCCTATCCGGCGGTGCGCTTGGGACGGCGGCGCTCAGGAAAAAGAAGCAGTCGAATTAACTAACGGATACATGGATAAGAGGCGACAACGGTCTGATTTGGCCTGTTGCCGCCTCTTGCCGTAGAAGGGAAAAGGTCGGGTTCAAGTCCAATGGCCCGGGGAGAGCAGGCCGAAGGATGCGCGGAGAGGGGGGGAAGGCAGATCCCTATGAAAACGGTAAATTTTCCTGTTTGCCGAATTGTTTTGGGCATTCTGACGGGACAGCGAACAGGTCGAAAAGGGTGGCGGGGACAACAGGTTCCGCCGCTCTTTTTTGCGGCATGAAGGGGAGAAAAACAGATGAAGGATATATATGAAAACCCTTGGCGGATGGTTAACTGCGGGCTTTCCGGCCTGCGTCCGTGCGGCCGTCAAGCCGGGCTTTCGGCTGCGCAAGGCTATGCTTGCAATGCAGCAGCGCATATGGTAAGCTGCCGGTAGGGGGGAGCGTGGCGCTCGCCCGAAAAAGCAAAGAGGAGGTGGATGATTTTTCATGAAAAGCTATGTTTGCTCGGTATGTGGCTATGTCTACGAGGAAGCGAAGGGCATCCCGGAAGCAGGCATTGCGCCGGGAACGAGATGGGAGGATCTGCCGGACGACTGGACCTGCCCCTTGTGCGGCGCCAGTAAAAGCGCGTTCCGCGAGAAAGCGGCCGAGGCCGCCCCGGAGCCGGATGTCGCGCCGGAGGCGCCGGAGGTGGAGCGGGAGCTTTCTGCCATGGAGATGAGCGTGATCTGTTCCAACCTTGCCCGGGGCTGTGAAAAGCAATACCAGGCGAAGGAAGCGGAGGCGTTTGCACGCCTTGCGGAGCATTTCCGCGCCAAAGCCGCTCCGGAGCCGTCGCCCGGCTTTGAAAAGCTGCTGTCACTCGTGGAGCAGGATCTGTCCCGCGCCTATCCGTATGCAAATGCCGTTGCGGCGGACGCTGCGGATCGCGGCGCCCAGCGCGCGCTGGTCTGGAGCGAAAAGGTTACCAACATGCTTCGCTCCCTGCTCGAACGCTATGCCCGGGAGGGCGATGCAATGCTGGCGCATACCGGCATATACGTATGCACCGTCTGCGGGTTCCTCTTTGTGGGGGATGCGCCGCCGCAGATTTGCCCGGTGTGCAAGGTGCCAAGCTGGAAATTTGAAAAAGTGGAAGGGAGGGCAATGTGATGGACAAGCTGTTTGCCGTGCGAAATCTCCGGTTATGTACCAAGGATTGCCTCTGCCTGTACGTTTGCCCTACGGGCGCTTCGGATACCGAGAACAGCATCATCGATGTAGGAAAGTGCATCGGCTGCGGCAAGTGTGCCGCCGCCTGCCCCTCCGGCGCCATCTCCATGGTGCCCTTTGAGATGCCGCCACAACAGAAGAAGACCCCGAAGGTGACGGAGGCTCTGCGCGCGCTCATCCAGAGCAAGGCTGCCGCCGAAAATATTGCCGCGCAGTTGCCCGGCGCGCTCGCCGCCGCTGTGGAGAAATCCTGCCGCCTGATGGCGGAGGACCTTTGCCGCGAGGCGGGGTTCATGCTCCCGCAAAGCGGCAACGCCCGTGCGTTTCTACAGGAGTTGAAGGACGCCCCGGACGTCCCGCAGGACGTTGTGGAAAGCCTGCTGCGCACCGTCCGGTTCAACGAGACAGCCGAAAAGGAGGAGAAATCGAGCATGGAGAAATGGAAATGCACCGTCTGCGGCTATATTCATGAGGGACCTTTGCCCGCAGACTTCACCTGCCCGCGCTGCCATCAGCCGGCCAGCGCGTTCGTGCGGATCGATGACGGCGCGGACAAGCCCGCCGTGAGCCGCTATGCCGGCACCAAAACGGAGAAGAATCTGGAAACCGCCTTTGCCGGCGAAAGCCAGGCCCGCAATAAATATACCTACTTTGCCGCCATTGCGCAGGGGGAGGGGTATGACCAGATTGCCGAACTCTTCCTGAAGACCGCCCGCAACGAACAGGAGCACGCGCGACTTTGGTTCGAGGCGCTTGGTCATATCGGCAGGACCGCCGACAATCTGCTTGCCGCTGCCGAAGGAGAGAACTATGAATGGACGGATATGTACGACCGTTTTGCAAAGGAGGCGGACGAGGAGGGGTTCCCGGAGCTGGCAGAGCGTTTCCGCAACGTGGGCGCCATCGAGAAGGCGCACGAGCTGCGGTATCGCGCCCTGCTGCAAAACGTAGAGCTGCAGCGCGTGTTTGAAAAAAGCGAGATCACCATGTGGGAATGCCGTGTCTGCGGCCACCTGGTCATGGGGAAAAAAGCGCCGGAAGCCTGCCCCGTGTGCGGATACAGCCAGAGCTTTTTCGAGGTGCGCAAGGAGAACTATTGATCGATTAACGACAGGGTTGTCTCGAACGGGCAGATTGCCCGGCCGCCGTTATATCAATATTGACAAAGTAACCAAAATCTGGTATATATAAAGAATAGTAGTTCTGAACATTTCCGTTCGTTAAATCCGGGCACAGGCGTTCTATTCCTTTTCTTTGTTGCAGGCGAATGAAATGAGGCGGGTGCCGATGACTGGGAGGTGAAGCCAATGCTTGTTTTCGACAAAGCGCGACCAAAAAAGACGCCCCCCGGGGGGCATCTCCTTTCGTACACCTGTACGGTCAGACGAGCTGACGATTTCGAATTCTCTTATTTGAACTTGCCGTGTAAGTCCAGAGGGGACTGGCTTACAGGAATACAATATCACAACATGGGGAGGTTGTCAACATGATAAAACAGGAATATTATCTGGGGCTCGACTGCGGCACGGACTCGATCGGTTATGCGGTGACCGACGAAGCGTACGCCCTGTTGAAAAACAAAGGGGAGCCGATGATCGGCGTTATGACGTTCGATGAGCCGTATTCGGCGCAGGAGCGGCGGGCCAACCGCACCGGGCGCAGACGGCTGCACCGGCGGCAGCAGCGCGTCCAGTTGTTGCAGGAGCTGTTTGCCCCCGCCATTGCGGCCCGGGACCCCGGCTTTTTCCAGCGCCTGCGCGAGAGCGCCCTCTGGCGGCAGGATGTCACCACGAGCGCCACCGGCGGCGTTTTCTTCAACGATGATGACTTCACCGACCGGGAATACCATCGGATGTATCCAACGATTCACCACCTGATCTGTGAGTTGATGGAATCCGAAGCGCCGCACGACGTTCGGTTGGTCTATCTGGCGTGCGCCTGGCTCGTGGCGCATCGCGGTCACTTTCTGAGCGCCATCAGCGAGGACAATCTGGAGTCGGCGACGGATATCCGTGGCGTTTATGCAGATTTTATGAACTGGTTTGAGATGGAAAAACCGTGGGAATGCGATGCGGAGGCGTTCGGCAGCGTGCTGAAGGCGCGCGTCCGCATCCGGGACAAGGAGGCGCAGCTCAACGAACTGTTGTTTAACGGAGCAAAAAATCCGCCCGTGCTGGCTTTTGATGCCGAGGACCCGGACGCGCCCGTCCTCTCTCGCGCGGCCATGGTAAAATTGTTGAGCGGCGGCAAGGTGAAGGCGAGCGACCTGTTCCTGCACAGGGCGGAAGAATATGCCGAGGTTGGGTCGATCTCGCTGGGGGGCAAGGAGGAGGATCTCGCGCTGGCGCTTTCCCGGCTGGGGGAGGATGCGGAGCTGGTGCTGCGCCTGAAGGCGCTCTTTGACTGGGCGGTGCTTGCGGACATCCTGCGGAACGAGCCGTATATTTCCCGGGCCAAGGTGCTTGTCTATGATCGCCACAGGGAGGATCTTGCCCGTCTGAAGGCGTTTATCAGGAAGTACCTGCCCGCGCGTTATGACGAGGTGTTCAACGCGTCCGGGGGCGTGAACTATGCCGCTTACTCCCGGCATGCGCCCACCGGCGGGACTGCGCCCAAATACGTATCGAAGGAGGATTTTTGCGACTATCTTCGCAAGCTCGTTGCCGGCGTTTCCGTTGAGGAGGAGGACCTGCCCGCCTATGAGGACATGATGGCCCGGCTGGAAGCATGCGCCTTTTTGCCCAAGCAGCGGGACCGGGACAACCGCGTGATCCCATACCAGCTCTACGCCTATGAACTCAGGATGATTCTGGCGCGTGCGGAGCGGTATCTGCCGTTCCTTGCGCAACGTGACGCGGACGGCCTGAGCGTGTCCGATAAAATCATATCCATATTCAAATTCCGCATCCCGTACTATGTCGGGCCGCTGAATCAGAACAGCAGCTATGCCTGGCTGGAGCGCAAGGCCGAAAGGATCTACCCTTGGAATTTTGAGAAGATCGTGGATCTGGACGCGAGCGAGGATGCGTTTATCCGGCGCATGACGGGGCGCTGCACCTATCTCCCGGCGGAGTACGTCCTGCCGAAAAACGCCCTGTGTTATGCGCGTTTCAACGTGCTCAACGAAATCAATCTGCTAAAGATCAATTCGGTGCCCATTACCGTGGCGCAGAAGCAGGCCATCTACACGCAGTTGTTCGAGCGGCGGTCGCGCGTCACGTTCAGGGCATTGCAGAGCTTCTGTATTGCGGAGGGGTACATGAAACCCGGGGATACCATCAGCGGCATTGACAAGGAGGGGATCAAGTCTTCCCTGCGCCCGCAACAGGCGTTTGCGCGCCTGCTGCGACGGGGAGATCTCACGGAGGCGCAGGCGGAACAGATCGTGGAGCGCATCACCTGTACGGAAGAGCGCCCGCGCCTGCATCGTTGGCTTTGCCGGACGTTCCCGCAGCTTGCGGCCGAGGACATCGACTATCTGTCGAGGCTCAAATTCAGCGACTTCGGCCGCCTTTCCCGCCGCTTTTTGTGCGAGCTGGAGGGGATGTGCCGGGAGACGGGCGAGGTGTTCACCGTCCTTGAGGCGATGTGGGAGACGAACTGCACGCTCATGGAACTGCTCTCCGACCGGTTCACCTTTGCCGAGCGCGTACGGGAGGAAGCGCAGGCGTATTATGCGGAACATCCGCGCACGTTGGAAGCGCGCATGGACGATCTGTACCTGTCCAACGGCGCTAGACGCCCGATCTACCGTACGCTGGAGATCGTAAAGGATGTGGTCCACGCCGCAGGCGGGCCGCCCAAGAAGATCTTTGTGGAGATGGCGCGCGGGGGCACGGCGGACCAGAAGGGAAAGCGCACCAAGTCGCGCAAGGACCAGATCCGGGAGTATTACAAGCGGTTTGCCCGCGAAGAGGTGCGGGATCTGCTCTCCCTGCTGGATGCCCGCGACGAGAACGAGTTGCAGAGCGAAAAACTGTATCTGTATTTCATGCAGTTGGGCCGCTGCATGTACAGCGGGGAGCCGATCGACCTGCAACACCTTTCCGACCGCAAGTTTTATGACGTGGATCACATCTTCCCCCAGTGCCGCGTGAAGGACGACAGCGTGCTGAACAACAAGGTGCTGTGCCTGTCCGTGTTGAACGGCCAAAAGGGCGACGTGTATCCGATCGCCCCGGAGATTCGGCAGCGGATGGGCGGCTTTTGGGCCGCGCTGCATGGCAAGGGCCTGCTCACGGATGAGAAGTATCGGCGGCTCACGCGCACGACGCCGTTTACGGACGAGGAATTGATGGGCTTTATTCAGCGCCAGCTTGTCGAAACGCGGCAGTCCACCAAGGCCATTGCCACCATTCTCAAGGAACGGTATCCGGATACGCAGATCGTCTACGTCAAGGCCGGGCTTGTGTCCGAGTTCCGGCAGGAATTCGGGATGCTGAAATCCCGCATACTCAACGATCTGCACCATGCCAAGGACGCCTATTTGAACATCGTGGTGGGCAACGTGTACTATGAGCGGTTCAACAAAAACTATTTCCGCCTGAACGAAACGTACAGCATGAAGACGCGGGAGCTGTTCACCCATTCGGTCTGGTCCGGCGGCGCCCGTGTCTGGCGCGGCGGCGCGGACATCGGCCTGGTGCGGGAGGTCGTGTCCCGCAACCACATCCATGTCACCCGGTTTGCTTTCTGCCGCCGGGGCGCCCTGTTCGACCAGCAGCCCCTGCGCGCGCAGCCCGATGGCGGCGATCTGATCCCGCGCAAGGCTAACCTGCCCGTGGAGCGGTACGGCGGCTATCGCAAGCCGACGGCCACGTTTTTCATGCTGGCGCGCTACACCGCCGGTCGGAAGCGGGAGCTGATGGTCGTTCCGATCGACCTGATGGCCGAGGCCGATTTCCGGCGGGACGATGAATGCGCGCTTGCGGTCGTGCGCGCCGCAATCGAAAAGATCGTCGGCAAACCGGTAGACGCCGTGGAGCTGCCCCTCGGCATGCGCGTGCTCAAGGTCAACACGGTCTTCTCGCTGGATGGCTTTCGCGTCGCCCTTTCCGGCAAGGCAAGCGGGGGAAAACTGCTGCTCATCTCCCCGCTGATGCCCCTGTGGCTCGATGCGCGGTGGGAGCGGTATGTCAAGCGCATCGAATCCTTCCAGAACAAGCGCATCAAAAGGCCCGGCCTGTCGCTGCAGCCCGCCTTCGACCGCCTCACGCCGGAGGAGAACCTGTTGCTGTACGACCTGTTGTGCGGGAAGCTCGCCGCCTGGCCGTACAGCAAGCGCCCCGTAGTGGAGCCAATCCGCAATACGCTCGAGGAGCGGCGGGAGGCGTTTTCCGCCCTGCCGCCGGAGGCGCAGGCCGCCCTGCTCGCCGGGTTGCTGGGCGCCTTCGGCAGGAGCGGCCAGGGGATCGACCTCACCCCCATCGGGGGCGTAAAGCGAGCCGGCGTGCCGAAGCTCAGCTCCGCGCTGTCCAACTGGAAGAAGCTCTATGCCGATGTGCGCATCGTCGATCCGTCGCCCGCCGGCCTGTATGAGCGCGCCTCCGTCAACCTCCTCACGCTGCTATGAGCTGGCGCACGGTGGTGATCTCCAGCCGCTGCAAGCTGGATTGCCGGATGGGGTATCTCGTCGTTCGGGGCGAGACGGTCAGCCGCGTCTTTCTCGATGAGATCGCCCTGTTGATGATCGAAAATACCGCCGTTTCGCTGACCGCCTGCCTGCTTGCGGAGCTGGTGGCGCGCAAGGTGCGGGTCGTGTTTTGCGATGAAAAGCGAGATCCGGCCGCGGAGCTCGCCCCCTATTTCGGCAGCCATGACTGCGCGCGCAAGCTCCGCCGCCAGATGGCGTGGACGGAGGCGGACAGGGGCGCCGTATGGGCGGCGATCGTCGTCGAAAAAATCCGCAACCAGGAGATGGTGCTGCGGCGCGCCGGCCGGACGGCGGCGGCGGAGCAGCTCGCGCGCTACGCGGCCGGGGTGGAGTTTGCCGATGCGACGAACCGGGAGGGGCATGCCGCAAAGGTCTATTTCAACGCCCTGTTCGGCATGGATTTCCGCCGCCGCTCGTCGGAAGACCCGGTCAACGCCGCGCTGAACTACGGGTACGGCCTGCTGCTGTCCGCCTGCAACCGGGAGGTGGCCGCCAACGGGTACCTGTCGCAGTTGGGCATCTTTCACGACAACGTGTTCAACCGCTTCAACCTCGGCTGCGACCTGATGGAGCCGTTTCGCCCGCTGGTCGATGCGCGCGTGTTCGAGCAGCCGCCGGCGCAGTTCGGCGTGGAGGAAAAGCACCATATGCTCGCCCTGCTGCACGCGCCGGTGCGGATTGCCGGGCGGGAACAGACCGTCCTCAATGCGATCGGCATCTATGCCAAAAGCGTGTTCGACGCGTTGAACGGGTGCGGCGCCGCCGGCGTTCGCTTTCCGGACCTGTGAGCGGCCGGTTTATGCGCCTGTTCGTGTTCTTTGACCTGCCGACGGAAACGGCGGAAGATCGGCGCGCCTACCGCCGGTTTCGCAAGGCGCTGATTCGCAACGGGTTCCTGATGCTGCAGGAGTCCGTGTACTGCCGCCTGCTGCTCCATGCGGGCGCGGCCGCCGCGGCGGCGGAGACGGTGCGCGGTTGCTGCCCGCCGCACGGGCTGGTGCAGATGCTCACCGTCACCGAAAAGCAGTTTGCATCGATGGAGTATCTGGTCGGGGAGACGAGGAGCGACGTCGTCGCTACGGAGGAGCGGGTGGTCATACTGTGAAGCTGTTGTTTTCGGAGTTTTGGGAACCGTTGGCGCTGGAGGAAGGGGAGTTTGCTTCGCTCGTGGTGGAACATCCGCCGACGTTTCGCGCGCTTGTGGCGGATCTCCACGGGCAGATCTGCGGCGGCCTGCCGGGTGAGTGCGTGTTGTCCGAGGATGGCAGGCCGCTTGAGCTGTCCAGATGTGCGGAGCTGTTTGTCGAGGTGGTCCCGTTCCCCGGCGCCCGCCGGTCGCTGCTGACCAGGGCCGCCGCCGCGCTGGAACGCCTCCAGCCGGTCGAGCGTTGTGGAGCGGATA
>ERZ857882.4019-NODE-4019-length-13163-cov-21.757247_pt1 | contig 13163 bp, 9 predicted proteins | sample MGYA00519697_ERZ857882 | MGnify/ENA primary metagenome ERZ857882 (study PRJEB31778, sample SAMEA3449373) | human gut metagenome | biome: human gut; feature: human-associated habitat; material: faeces | place: United Kingdom | collected 2010/2012 ...
TTCGATAAGCGGCCGCATGTACCGGTAGAACAGCGTCAGCAGCAGGATGCGGATGTGCGCGCCGTCGACATCGGCATCGGTCATCATGATGATCTTGTTGTATCGGGCCTGTTCGATGTCGAAGCTTGCGCCGGATCCTGCGCCGACCACCTGGATGATGGCTGCGCATTCCTTGTTGGACAGCATCTGCGCGAGCGATGCCTTCTGCACGTTGAGGATTTTGCCTCGAATCGGCAGCAACGCTTGGAAACCGGAATTACGGGCGGCCTTGGCTGTGCCCAATGCGGAATCACCCTCGACGATGAACAGTTCGGCCACATCGTCATTGCCGGGCTGGCAGTCGGACAGTTTCGGCGGCATGGACGCGGATTCAAGCGCGTTCTTACGGCGTGTGACTTCCTTGGTCTTGCGCGCCTGCACGCGGGCATGCATTTCGCCGACGATTTTCTCCAGCACGCGGCCGGACTGTTCCTTGTAACCGCGTTTGGAGCCGGTAATCATCTCACCGAACTGCTTATCGGTCATTCTGGAGACGATCGGCTTGACTTGCGCGGTGCCGAGCACGTCCTTGGTCTGGCCTTGGAACTGCGGTTCGGCGATGCGGACGGTGACAACGGCCACCAGACCGGCGAGAATGTCGTCACGTTCCACCTTCATATGGGAATCCTTGAGATTCACCTTGAGTTTGCGCGCGTTGTCCTCGATGGCCTTGCGCACCTGCTTGGTGATGCCTTGGAGGAAGCCGTCCACGTGCATGCCGCCGCCGGGCGTCTCCACCACGTTGACGAAGCTGCGCATGGTGGTGTCGTAGCCGTTGGTCCATCGCATGGCGATATCGACTGCGCAATCACGCGTCACCTTCTGCGCATGCAGTTCACCATCGTCTCCGACCGCCTGCGTTTCTTCAACATACGTGTCCTCGCCGGCGATGCGCCAAATATCGGAGACCGCTTCGCCTTTGGACAGGAAGTCGACGAAATCCTTCACGCCTCCGGTATGGCAGAATTCTTCGACGCGCGCATGCGGATATTTCGGCTGCACGGGCTGGGAAACGGTTTCCTGCGATTGCGTGGCAGCATCGTTTTCTTGCGATTCGGCTGACTCATCAGCTTCGGCTGAATCCTCCTGCAGTATGTCGGCAGAGGTTCCGATATCATCCGTTTCAGCGGACGTGTTCTCTTCCGTCACCTGTTCGATGACATTGTCATCGACTTCCAGCATTTCGTCAATGGACTCGTCGCCGGTTTCGGGAATGTTCTCGTCGATGACGGTGATTTTCAGCCCTGGCACCAGGAAACTGGTCTGCCGTACACGGTCGATGAGCTGGTCATAGCTGAATTCAGCGGTGTCGTTGAAAATCTCCGGATCCGCCCAATAGCGGATGCGGGTACCCGTGGTCTTCGGACTGACTTTGCCGATGATCTCAAGTTCGGTGGGACGATTCTTGCGCGTCTTCTTGAATGGCGAATCGGGAGACGGGTGTTCCGGATCAACGTCGGAATACACTCCGGGGTGGCCCTGATGGAAAGCCATGTGGTGGGTTTTGCCGTCACGATCCACTTCCACGTCGAGACGGGAGCTCAATGCGTTCACAACGGATGAGCCGACACCATGCAGACCGCCGGAAGCGCCATACGAGGAATTGCCGAATTTGGCGCCGGCATGCAGCTTGGTCAGCACCACTTCCACGCCGGTGAGCTTGGTTTTCGGCTCCACGTCCACCGGAATGCCTCGGCCATTGTCCGCCACTTCAACGGAACCATCGTCATGCAAGGTCACGATGATGTGGTTGCAGGCTCCCGCAAGAGCCTCATCGACGGCATTGTCGATGATCTCCCACAGGCAGTGCATCAGGCCCTGGCTGTCGGTCGTGCCGATGTACATGCCCGGACGTTTGCGCACCGCATCCAAGCCTTCGAGCACGGTAAGACTCTCAGCACCGTAATTATCCTTAGCCATGTTCCCTTTCAATTGTCGCCTTACAAGACATGAAGTCGAGAAACCCTGCGTTCATGCCGGTTTCTCGACTTCATTTACTCGCGTCTGATTACTATCCCTGGTCCAGGAAGTCGCGCAGCGTCTGCGAACGGGACGGATGGCGCAGCTTGGACATGGTCTTCGATTCGATTTGGCGGATACGTTCGCGCGTCACGCCATACACACGTCCGATATCATCCAGCGTCTTCGGCTGGCCGTCCTCCAAACCGTAGCGCATCTTGATGACGCCAGCTTCACGCGGAGACAGCGTTTCAAGCACCTGCTTGAACTGCTCCTGCAACAGCGAGAAGGCGACGGCATCGGACGGTGCGATGGCGTCGGTGTCTTCGATCAGATCACCGAACTCGGAATCGCCATCCTCGCCCAGCGGCGTGTGCAGGGAAATCGGCTCACGCCCGTACTTCTGCACTTCCTGCACCTTCTCGACCGGCATGTCGAGCTCGCGGGCCAGTTCGTCCGGCGTAGGTTCGCGGCCGAGGTCCTGAAGCATCTGGCGCTGCACGCGGGACAGCTTGTTGATGACTTCCACCATATGCACAGGCACACGAATGGTGCGGGCCTGATCAGCCATGGCACGGGTGATGGCCTGGCGAATCCACCATGTGGCGTACGTGGAGAACTTGAAGCCCTTCTTCCAGTCGAACTTCTCTACGGCACGAATCAGACCAAGATTGCCTTCCTGAATCAAATCGAGGAACAGCATGCCACGGCCCGTATAGCGCTTGGCAAGAGAGACCACGAGTCGAAGGTTGGCTTCCAGCAGATGGTCCTTGGCGCGCTTGCCGTCGTTCGCGGCCCACTTCAGTTCACGCCGGCGCTTGAAATCCATCTTGTCGGATTCCGTGTCCAGCAGATGTTGGGCGTACAGACCGGCCTCGATGCGTTCGGACAGGTCGACTTCCTGTTCGGCGTTCAGCAGGTTCACTCGGCCGATCTGCTTCAGGTAATCCTTGACCGGATCTGCGGTGGCGCCGGCTGCGATCACACGACGCTTCGGATTGCCGGACGGCGTCAGATTGTCGTCGTCATCATCGTCACGCACCACGAAAGCGCCTTTTTCCTTGGGCTCTTCCGGCTTTTTGCGCTTGTCTTCGTCATCGTCTTCCAGTTCGGAATCGTCATCCTCGTCGATATTGTCCTCGTCGAGGTCGTCATCCTCCCCTTCGTCGTCCACGTCATCAAGGTCATCGTCGAAATCATCAAGATCGGCATCCTCGACGGGATCGTCTTCAGGAGCGTCCTGCTCGATCAGGTTCTCTTCTTCTTCCGCTTTCTTGCTTTTCTTGGCGGCGGAGGTCTTCTTCGCGGCCGTCTTGCGCGACGTCTTCGTAGCGGTCTTTGAGGACTCGCTCTTCTTGGCAGCAGGCTTGCGCGTGGAGGCCTTTTTTCCGGAGGTGGTCTTTTCGGTCAGATCAGTCTGTTCCGTATTTACCGTCGTTTCCTTGGTGGCCAAACTTATCCTCCTATTGATCCCGCCGGAAGCGTATACCATATGGACCCACTTCTGGCAAGGGCAAATCGTCAACTATGTGAGTTAACCATCTTGCGAGGACGATTATTCCCGCGTGTTGAGCTCACCATGCGCAAGTACCGCTTCCTTTCGGCGTGTTGCTCTATGTCTCTTCGGCCCATGCCGGTCCGATATGACGATGCGCCGCGGAGCAGATGATCGCCGCGAGCGAACAATTCTCATCCAACGCGAGCGCACGCATCGCGCACAGCATGGCGCGCTCATCGCCCATCCACCACAGCACATAACTGATGATGGCCAATGGCTGCACATGATACCGTTCGGGGACCATCCCGATGATGTCGAACATCATGTTGACGCCGTTGTCGCAACGTTTCGTGTCGGGTTTTCTTGATGCGTCACGGAACGATCCGTTGAGGGATTCCTCCAGATGACGCGTGTTGCCGGGAAGTGTCGGATTGGCCATGAATCCCATGAGAAAGTCACGTGACGAACGTCGTTCATCCACGATGATGGAGACCAGCAGCGCGTCACGCACCGCCATGGTCTGCTGCATGGCGATGGCAAGTGCTCCCGCACCGTTTCTGGACAGTCTGCATTCTGGCGATGAATCGTCACCTCCCGACGATTCATCGGCCAGCTCATCCATCCATTCCGAGAATGGCTCCTGCAGGAAATCGCGTATGCTCTCCGCCATGCCCAGCGATTTGCAATCCTCCACCAATTGGTCTTCAAGCCGTTCCATCTCGGCTTCGCATATCGGCATGGGCTCGTCGATCGTCTTCATGTCTCGTCCTCCTTGGCGTATCGGAGCGGTCGCTTGATGCAGGCCGCTTTGTTGGAACTATGCATCATCCGGCAATGCAATGAGGCGTTTCGGCACCCCTGTGGTCGGAGAACGTGAAGCTCGGCGTGTCACGAAACGTCCGGCACCGTCTCACCCGCTGCAATCATTATGTTTTCCTCTTGTCGAATGTGTGTGGATAACCTTGACCCATGACTAGCTCTTCCGATTTGGAACAGATTGAAACGCGCACGCTCTCGCTGGTAAGGGATTTTTCGTTCCTGCATGCGGACGATCCGGTGGCGAATTCCTGCAAAGCCGTCGCTGATGCGGTGGCGCAGCAGGCGGTCACGTCAAGTGAGGGCGGCAAACGTCTGCGGGCGTTGCTGACGTTGGATGCGTTCCGTGCGTTCGCGCCGCAGGATGTGGCGGAACGTGATATGGATGCGGTGTTGGATCTGGCATGCGCGATCGAAGTGTTTCAGACCGGCGCGTTGGTGCATGACGACATCATCGACGATTCCGATCTGCGCCGTGGCAAGCCGTCCGCTCATCGTGCGCTTGCCACGGATACCCATAGTGATGCCATCGGCCATGGTTTGGGCATCATGTTGGGTGATATGCTGGCCACCGCGAGCGTGGATATCGCCAATAAAGCGGCTTGCCGGCTTGGCTCCGGGTCTTCCGTGGTGTCGGCCTTCCTGAATATGCACCGTGAAGTGGAAATCGGCCAAGTACTCGATTTGGCCGTGGAACTCAATACGTTAGACGATCCTGAAGAGCTGGCGTCGGCCTCTTTGAATGTCTTCCGTTGGAAGACCGCCAGTTATACCACTATCGCACCTTTGGAATTCGGTATGCTTGCCGCCGGCCTCGCCCCTGCGGACGCGCGCAGGCTCGCACTGGCGATTGGATTGCCTCTTGGTTTGGCGTTCCAGCTCGCGGATGATCTTCTGGACGTCATCGGGTCGAGCCGCAATACCGGCAAACCGGTGGGCGGTGATATCCGTGAAGGCAAACGCACGGTGTTGCTGGCCGATGCGATTGAGGCTGCCGGCGATGTCGAACGACGTGAACTCATCGACATGTGGGAAGCCGAATCACGTGACGAGGCACATGTTAGGCGTGCCATCGCATTGTTCGAGTCCACTGGTGCCATCGCACGTTCCAAGGAACGGATCGCCGGTCTGTGGCTCGAGTCGAAGGCCGCCATCGAGACGCTTGAACTATCGCAGGATCGCAAAGACATGCTTACCGAGGCATGCGCACGTTTCGTACCGATTGTGCGGGAACAGGGCTGATGCCGCCGCACTGTGAAAGACCCGTGTTCATCGCATCTTCCGCAAACCATTCCTTGTAGACTACAAGTGAACACATCTTTGTCGCGAAACGTTTTTTGAAGAAGGAATCGTACCGATTAGCCATGAGTGAAGCCCAGCATGCCCCCGAAGGCCAGGTCATCGAAGGCCGGTACCGAGTCGTCAGCAGAATCGCCGATGGCGGCATGGCCACGGTGTATCAAGCTGTTGACGAGCGTCTGGGACGCACCGTCGCCATTAAGATCATGCACACGCAGCTGGCACAGGGCCCACAACGCGACCAGTTCGTGGAACGTTTCCATCGCGAGGCCCGTTCCGCAGCAGCAATAGCCAATCCCCATATCGTGCAGGTGTATGACACCGGTGAGTTCGATGGACTGGATTTTCTTGTCATGGAGTACGTGCATGGCGTGAACCTGCGGTACGAAATGAACCAGCAAGTCACGTTCAGCGTTCGTGAGACGCTACGCATAGTCGGTGAGACGTTGGACGGCTTGGCTTCGGCGCATCGCGCAGGCGTGGTGCACCGCGATATCAAACCGGAGAATATTCTGCTCAATGACCGAGGACATGTGCAGATCACCGATTTCGGCCTGGCCAAGGCGGTGTCGCAGGCCACGCTGTCCTCCACCGGCATGCTGCTGGGCACGGCCGCCTATCTGGCGCCAGAAATGATTCAGCACAATCAGGCAACGCCGCAGGGAGACCTGTATTCCGTAGGCATCATGGCTTGGGAGATGCTGGCCGGCAAGGTGCCGTTCACCGCGGACAATCCGGTGACGCTGGTGTTCAAGCACGTGCATGAGGATGTGCCGGATATCACGACCGCTTGTCCGGGCATCAATGCAGGCGTGGCCGCATTCCTCGCCCGTCTTACGGCGCGCGCGGTCGAGGACCGTCCCCAGGATGCGTCCGTGGCATTCGACGAATTGCAGCAGTTGCAATCGAACCTCACCATCGACGACTGGCAATACCGTCTGTCAGCCGTTTCCCCGGCCGCAAACGATGCCGCCGACACCATGCCCGGCGATGGCACCCGGCAGATGCCGCTACCGCCCGCTCCCCCAGCACCGCCTGTGCGTCAGAACGACGATCGTACACGACAGTTCAATCCGGAAAACCCGAACAAAACCACCGTCATGCCGGCACAGCAGGCAGATCCGGAGGCAACCACCCGCTTGGCTTTGGAAAAGAACGACGTCCCCGCCAACAACGTTCCAGCTTCCCCCTCGAACGGTCCGGTCAGTGGTGGACAGCCGAAACGCAGTGGCAAGCGTGCACCTGTCATCATCGCCGTCGTAGCAGCCATCGTGCTTGCCTGCGCAGGCGGTGGAGGCTATGCCTGGTGGTATTTCCGAGGACCGGGCAGCTACTGGACCATGCCTCAGCCGGCAGATCTCACATGTTCCGATTCGGAGCCCTGCCGTATTTCCAACATCAAATGGAACGCCTATGAGGAACTGCTGAAATTCTCCAACATCGAGTACGAAGAGACCGAGGCGTTCAGTGATTCCGTCAAGGCTGGCAATGTCATCTCCACCGACCCGGAGAATGTCGGTTCGCATGTGAGCAAACGTCATCATCAGAAGGTCAAGGTGGTAGTGTCCAAGGGTATTAAGCAGGGCACTGTTCCCACAGACATTCTCGATGCCACCAGTGCGAACGGCAAGGATCCAATCAACGCGTTGAAGCGTGCCGGCTTCGACAACATCGAACAGACTCCGGCCAATGATGACGCGTATTCCATGGACGTACCTCAGGGCGCGTTGCTTGATTTAAGCGTCGATCCCGGCGCGACTCTGCCCCATAACGCGAAGATTACCGTCACGCTGTCCCAAGGACCGAAACCGGTTACCATGCCGGACGTCGTGGGCAAATCGAAGGATGAGGCGCAGCAGACGCTTGATGCGCTCAAGCTCACCGTCAACTGGACCGAGCAATTCGATGACAAGATTCCGCAAGGACAGGTGATTTCCGCTTCCGCGAAGACCGGAGACGAGTTGCACTGGGGCGATAGCGTCAATGCGGTGGTGTCGAAGGGACCGGAAACCGTAACGCTGCCGAATTATGTCGGACAGAAAGCCGCCGCTGCCAAAGCCGCATTGGAGAAGCTGGGATTCAGTGTGAAGATCAGCTCGCAACTGACACTTGACTCCAGTCAAGACAAGAAGGTCGCTTCGCAGGATCCGGTAGGAGGCACCGAGGTGCGACTGCGTCAGGAGGATGGCACGCCGAATACCGTCACCTTGAAAATGTATTCGTCGCTGTTCGACTGATTATCCTGATTACAAAATAGAAATCAGGGGTGTCTGTTCCGAAAACATTCTTCGGAACAGACACCCCTGATTGGTTTGGAATGAACCTCGCTGAAAACTTATGCCTTCTTGGCAGCGGATTCGGCTTGTGCCTGCGCTTCGGCCTCCTGCTGGGCTTTGAGCTCGGCCTTGACCTTCTGCGCGTATTCGTCGACGTATTCCTGTCCGCTCATCTTCTGGATCTCACGGGTCACGCGGTCGGTAAGCGAACGCAAATCATCGTGGGTAATCTGGTCGGCGGATTTCTTCTCGACTTCAATCGGCTTGCCGTAAATCACCTTGGACTTGCCTTTGTTCGGAATGACCTGTCCTGGCTTCTGCAGTTCACGCGAACCGATGATGGCGGCCGGAATAATGGGGCAACCGGTTTCGAATGCCAGACGCGCCGCGCCGGTATGTCCTTTGTAAAGACGTCCATCGGGGCTGCGAGTACCTTCGATGTGAATGCCGAACAGATGTCCGTCCTCGATGATCTCACGGGCGTGGTTCAGTGCGCCAAGTGATTTGGAACCGCCGGAACGGTCCACGGGGAACACGCCGACTGACGTGAACCACCATTTCTTGAATTTGCCTTTGATGCCTTTGCCTTCGAAATATTCGGCCTTGCCCATGAAATGAATCATGCGCGGGCAGGTCAACGGCAGCAACGCATCGTCGATGACGGCAAGATGGTTGGCTGCGATGATGGCGCCACCTTCGTGCGGAATGTTCTCAAGTCCTTGCGCGGTCGGTCCCAAACGGTGGATGGCGATTGGTCCCAAGCCTTTTACGAAAAACCAATAGAGCATTCTTCACAATCCTCCCGGCGGATTGGCCTCCGCCCGATTAGAGTATAAGTATGACTGACCTCAACAATAGCAATGACGATGAAGAACGCCCAAATGACGCGTCGCATGGTGGCGGCTCTCCAATGGACGACTTGGATGCGGCTTGGGCCGAGTTTGCGGATTCGCATGCTGACGATTTGAAGGCCGTGGAACGTTCGCGTAGTGCGAAACGTTTCGAGAAGCATGCGCAACGTCGGGAAAAAGAGGCTTTGCTGTCCATCGATGACTTGGATCAGGGCACGTTCACCAATGATGCGCCGGCGAATGGTCGTGGGCCGCGCGATTTCACTGGTTCGAGCTGGCTTGACACGGATCGGGTCATGGACCGTTACGGTGACGACTTCGTGCCGCCGAATCCTGAAATCGGCCATGTGAAACTGTCAAAACTGGTGTTCTGGATATTGCTGGTGGCCGGCGTCATCGGCATTATCGCTTCCGTGTTCGTTCCGGCGTTGGCTTCGATTCTTGGTTCGATTTTCGGTTTGTGTGCGCTGGTCGGCGCCGCTGGCCTCATCGTGCAGCATAAAGGGCATCGTGAAACGCGTACCGACGAATTCGATGATGGAGCACGCGTCTGACGATTCTTTGGCGACAAACTGAATACATCCATCTATGTGAAGGCCCCGGCGGTTATTGAACTGCGCCCCGTTTGTTGGACGTTGTTAATTAGGATACAGCCCTAGACCGCGAGGGACATGCTCCGGAACTCCTCCGGGGTGCGTCCCTCGAGTCGTATCTGGCGTCGTCTGGTGTTCCAATGGATGATGTAGGCGTCCAGCTCGCGTTTGAACTGTTCGTACGAGTCGAACACACGGCCGCGGTAGAACTCGTCCTTCAAGTGGCCGAAGACCTGCTCGGCCGCCGCGTTGTCCAGGCAGTTGCCCTTGCGGCTCATGGACTGGCGGATGCCGAGGCGTTCGAGCTCGTCCCGCCACCATTGGTGCTGGTACTGCCATCCCATATCTCCCGTACCATCGGCTCCACGTCCGGCCTGGACACGCGCGCCGGGCGCGACAGGTGGTGGTAGTACGTGGATTTCGGCAGCCCGGCTATCCTCAGGAGGTGGTCGAGCCGGTGTCCCCGCCCTGCGAGCAGTCGGACGACGGCGCTTCGCTCGCGCCGCGTGACTTGGACGCCCGCAGGGCCCGGAGTTTTTCCAGGTACGCGACCTTCGCCTTCAGGTACGCGACCTTCGTCTCCCAGTCGTAGCGTCTGCTGCCGCCGCCTCCCATGACCGCCTCCTCGCCGTTGGACCTGTACAGCCCAATCCAGTTTCTCGCGGTATACACCGGTATGGCAAGCCTTCTGACGAGCGTGGCCTTGCCGGCTCCGGACTTGATGAGCTCCAGCGCCTCGCGCCGGAACCCGTCGTCGTAACGTCTCCTTCGATCCTCACGCATACGAAAGAACCGCACCTCCGATCATCGAATCTGAATTTCTTCAGTCCAACAATCGGGGTGCGGTTCATATTTACGCCGGGGTCTTCACATACACATACGTTGTCAGCGTTTTCAGGCTTTCTTCGCAGCTTGGGCGGTGGCGATCCACTTGTCAAGCAGCGCCGTGGCCTTGCCGGAGTCAACGGTCTGCTCCGCGATGGCGTAGGCGGCTTTGAACCGGTCAGCCAAGCTTGCGTCGCCCGGCACCAAATGACCGTCGGCGACGATTGCGGAAGCGGCGTTCAGCAGCGCGGTGGTACGGAACGACACATCCTTGCCTGCGAAGAAGTCTCGTGCCAGCTGCGCGTTGAGCGTCGGTTCGCCACCCTTCAGATCTGCGATGGTGACTTTGGCGAGGCCGAGTTCGACGGTCGGATCGAATTTGTTTTCGGTAACCTTGCCGTCCTTGAATTCCCAAATGGAGACCGGACCGGTCGGTGCCATCTCGTCAAGGCCCTCATGGGAAGTGTAGACCATGCCGATCTGGCCGTTCGCCGCATATACGGCGGCCATGATCGGGCTCATCTTGCGATTAGCACAGCCGACGGCCATATGCTTCGGGCTTGCCGGGTTGGTCAGCGGACCAAGCACGTTGAACACGCATGGCACGCCGAGCGCGGCGCGAATCGGACCGACAAAACGCATGGCGGGGTGGAAGGTGCGTGCGAAAGCGAATGCGATGCCGCATTCGTTGCCGACTTCGCTCACTTGTTCCGGAGTCAAATCCATGGGCAGGCCGAGCGCTTCGAAGCAGTCAGCAGTGCCGCACTTGGATGAGGCCGCACGATTGCCGTGCTTGACGACTTTTACGCCTGCGGCCGCGGCTACGACGGCCCCCATGGATGACAGGTTCACGGTGGAGGCTCCGTCGCCACCGGTGCCGACGATGTCGGTGGTTTCACCGTCGATGTGCAGCGGAATGGCATGGGCCACCATGGCCTTCGCCGCGCCACGCACTTCGTCGGGGGTCAGCCCCAACTGCTGCTGGGTGGCGAGTACCGCGCCAACGGCCGCCGGATCGGCATTGCCGTTCATGAGGTCATCGACGAACCACTCGGATTCCTCGGCGCTCAAGTGGTCCCCTCCGACCAGCTTGGTGAGGATCGACTTCCATGTGATTTCGGCCATGATGCCCTCCTTGGCGCTGTCGCACGCCTTTATTGTTGTTCTGATGCCGCCAATTGTAACGATTGGACGTTTCCCCACGTCCGCACGTCCATATCACGAAACGGCCCATCGAAGATTCTTCAAAAAAGAAAACCTCCCCCGATTACGGTCGGGGGAGGTTATGTCATGAGCAAGTCAGCGACTCAGCGAATCACTGCTCGTTCTGGCCGTGGCACATCTTGTACTTACGACCAGAACCGCATGGGCACTGGGCGTTCTTGCCGGTTCCCGGGAAAGTGCGGCCATCCGCCCACGGAGAGTGGAGTTCCTCGCTCTTCGGACGCTTGTTGGCCGGGACCTTGCCTTCGGCGTGGCTGATCGGCTGCATGCCGACGATGCCCTTCTCGTTCTTCTGCTCGTCAGCCAGTTCATCGATGGTGGTCTTTTCGGCCTCGTCATCGGTCTCCGGCTCGCTCGGAGCGGTTTCGCCAGTGGCGGAGGCTTCGCCATCCAGACCCATTACGGCTTCGGCCGCGTTCACGGCCTCATCCTCGTCGGATTCGGTGCTCTCATCCTCGGTCATGGCCACGCGTTCGATGTCCACGTGGAACAGCAGCTGGATGGTTTCCTCCTTGATGGCTTCGATCATGGAGTTGTACATCTGGTAGCCTTCACGCTGGTATTCGACCAGCGGGTCGCGCTGGCCCATGCCGCGCAGGCCGATGCCGTCCTTGAGGTAGTCCATCTCGTAGAGGTGTTCACGCCACTTGCGGTCGAGTACGGCGAGCACCACGCGGCGCTCGAGCTGGCGCAGGCCTTCGCTGCCGAGCTTGTCTTCGAAATCGGAGTACTGGTCCTTGGCGTCGGAGACGATGAGCTCCTTCAGGGCTTCAACGGCCTTGTCGCCCTTGAGCTTGTCGACGGCGTCCTTGGCCGCTTCCTGCTCCACGGCGATCGGGTACACGGAGGAGATGGCCTTGAACAGACCGTCCCAATCCCAATCGGCCGGCTTGTCGGAACCGTTGTTGGCGCCCTTGATGTAGCTCAGCACGGTGTCGTCGATGAACTTGAGGATGTCCTCGTGGATGTCGGCGCCCTTCAGCACAGCCTGACGCTCCGCATAAATGACGGTGCGCTGCTTGTTCATCACGTCATCGTACTTCAGCACGTTCTTACGGATTTCGAAGTTACGCGATTCGACGGCCTTCTGTGCGGTGCGCACGCCCTTGGAAACGCTCTTGGCTTCGATCGGCTCGCCTTCCGGCATGCCCTTGGCCATGACACGCGCCACCAGCTGGGTGTTGAACAGACGCATCAGATCATCTTCGAGGGACAGGTAGAAACGGGATTCACCCGGATCTCCCTGACGGCCGGAACGGCCGCGCAGCTGGTTGTCGATACGGCGGGATTCGTGGCGCTCGGTGCCGAGCACGTACAGACCGCCGAGCTTGACGACTTCCTCATGCTCGTCCTTGACCTGGTCCTTGATTTCGGCCAAAGTGCCCGGCCAACGCTTCTCGTACTCGTCCGGAGTGTCATCCGGAGAATAGCCTTCGGACTTGAGCTCCGCATCGGCGAGGAACTCGACGTTGCCGCCGAGCATGATATCGGTACCACGGCCTGCCATGTTGGTGGCCACGGTGACGGCGCCCTTACGGCCTGCGACGGCCACAACGGCGGCTTCCTTGTCATGCTGCTTCGCGTTCAGCACCTGGTGAGGAATCTTGGCCACGTCAAGCAGAGAGGACACGACTTCGGAGGATTCCACGGATGCGGTACCCAGCAGGACCGGCTGGCCCTTCTTGTGGCGCTTGGCCACATCACGGACGATGGCGGCGAGCTTTTCCTTCTTGGTACGGAAGATCAGATCGTCCTTATCCTCGCGGATCATCGGCTTGTTGGT
>ERZ857882.4022-NODE-4022-length-13158-cov-2.621461_pt1 | contig 13158 bp, 12 predicted proteins | sample MGYA00519697_ERZ857882 | MGnify/ENA primary metagenome ERZ857882 (study PRJEB31778, sample SAMEA3449373) | human gut metagenome | biome: human gut; feature: human-associated habitat; material: faeces | place: United Kingdom | collected 2010/2012 ...
TCATCACTAACTTCTGAAAAATATGCTTTCAGTTGTTCATCCACATTGTCATCCGGATTTACATATGCAGTCAAACAAGTAATATCTGCAACGTTTCCTATGAGTAATTCTAATGTGCTCTTCGCCCCTGCTGCCAAAGTTCCATGTGTTGCGAATAAAAATTTTTTCAATTTTTTATTACTTTTAGCGGTTTTTTTATACATAAATATAAAGTGGAAGGAAAAGAAAACACATGGCATAATGAAACCATACAAAACAGATGAAAAGGAGAAGCAGGCGATGAAGATAAGAGTATTGAGCAGGGATAATTTGGCAGAAGCATTAGACTTGTCAAGTGTTATTGAAGGCGTAGAGGCTGTTTATCAAGCTAAGGCACAGGGAAAGGCAGTTGCTTGGCCGCTGGTGGAATACAAGTTTGAAAATGGCGGAATCATGGATATTCGTTCCGGCGGAGTTTTCGGCGATGTGGGTATCCACGGTGCAAAGCTGTTGAATAACTTTCCTAAAAATGCGGAAGAAAATTTACCGGTATTTACAGGAATACTGATGGCGTTTGATTCACGAACAGGGCTTCCGATTGGCGTTATGGATGCTTCTTATATCACCAGTCTTAGGACAGGAGCAGCAGCGGCAATCGGGGCAGCCACGCTGGCAAAAGCAGATAGTGAGACCTTGCTTTTAGTCGGTGCCGGAAGGCAGGCGATTTACCTTTTAGGGGCAACACTGCTAAAAATGCCCCGGTTAAGACACGTAATTGTTGCAGACCCGATTGATTATGAAAATGCCGTTCATTTCGCTGAAACTATAGAAAACCGTCTGAAAGAAGAGCTTGGAATTGAAACAGACGCCGTTTTTGAGGCGACGAATGACTTGAAAGCGGCAACAGGGAAGAGCGACGTGATTTTGACGATAACGCGAAGCACTAAACCACTGATTATGCGGGAATGGGTAAAGCCCGGGACGCATCTTTCCTGTATCGGAGCAGACATGGTCGGAAAAGAAGAAATCAACCCGGAAATTTTCCGGACGGCAAGGGCCTTTGCAGATGATACAGTGCAGTGCTGCACGGTTGGCGAAATGGAGATACCTGCAAAAATGGGCATTATCTCAAAGGACAGCATATGCGGAGAAATCGGACAGGTATTAAACGGACAGATACCGGGCAGAACTTCGGAAGAGGACATTACCATATTCGACGCAACCGGTCTTGCTGCTTTGGACCTTGTTACGGCGAAGGTTGCTGTCAAACTTGCAGAAGAAAAGAATATGGGAACCATAGCGGAAATTTAGGAGGAAACATAATGAAAATAGATGATTTTGTATTGGAAAACTGGCTGAATCCGGCTTGTGACAGCGAAAAAAACCGCATTTATCTGGGCGGAAGCTGTGTGTCGCCGATTACAGTAAAAGAGCTGTTTGAACTGACCGGAGAAAGCATGGAAAGCTTTATGAAGGAACTCTCGGAGATGAACCTGGGATACGGGCGTTTTGAGGGGACTCCGCGGACGCGTAAGGCGATTTCCGGGCTTTACAAAGAAGTAAAAGCAGAAGAAGTTATCTTGGTACATGGCGGAACCGGGGCAAACAATACGGTTGTTTTCACACTTTTGGATCCGTCGGACAACATTATTTCCATCATGCCCAACTACCAGCAGTTTCATTCTATTCCAAAGTCCATGGGCGTAGAGGTACGAGACGTCCATTTAAAGGCTGAACAAGGATATAAGCTTGATTTAGCGGAAGTTCGCAATGCCGTGGATGAAAACACGAAAGCAATCATGTTTACCAACCCGAACAATCCAACCGGATCGCTGCTTGAACTTTCTGAGATGGAAGAACTGATTGAAATCGCAAAATCAAAGGATGCGTGGATTGTCTGCGACGAAATGTATCGAGGACTGAAGGAAGAATATATGCCTTCTTTTGCCGATTTGTATGACAAAGCGATTGTTACCTGCAGTTCATCGAAAATTTATTCTATGGCAGGAACTCGAGTTGGCTGGATCATTTGCAAGGATGAAAAAATGCGTCAGCAGATTTTTAACCGCCGTTCATATGACTCGATTTGTGGGGGCGTATTTGATGAGTGGATATTTGCGATTGCGCTGGAACATGTGGACAAAATTTTTGAACGCAGCAGAGAAATCGTCAACACAAATAAAGCTGTCATTGACAAATGGCTGGATGGACACAAATATCTGCGTCAATATGCGGAGGCCTATGGAACCACTTATCTGATTCATTACGATTTGGAAACGGATGCGGAAACCTTCTGCAACGGACTTTTGGATGAGAAAGGGGTACTTGTCTGCCACGGAGACTGTTTCTATATGCCGCATACTTTCAGAATGACTCTTTCACACGGGGAAGACCTTGAAAAAGGCTTAGCTTTGATAGACGAATATCTGGAAGAAGTTGCGGAAAGAGAAAAGACGCAGAAATAAGTATTAAAAAAAGAGCTGAACAAAAGGCGCTTACGAATATATTTGAACATCATACTAAAAAGAGTTTCTTTACTTGGGAGAAGGCTTGAAGAATTGGATATTTGTGATATAATGGCACTTGTAAAATAGTAGGAGAATATAAGTTATATGAAGAAACTTACTTGGACTTTAAATGCCGGATATGGCGGGATTCACGCCACATACTGGATGTTTTACGGGGTTTCGAACAGCTTTGCTTCGGCATTTCTGCTGCCGAGGGGATATTCGAATGCCGAAATCGGAGTTATACTTGCCGCGGCGAGCATCATCGCGGTGTTTTTGCAGCCGATCATGGCGGACTTCGTAGACCGATCCTGCAAAATATCGCTCATCGGAATGTCGCAGCTTTGCACGATTCTGCTCATGGTGCTTGAGGCGGTTCTGTTTGTAACGGAGCACAAATCTCTGGGACTTTATGTTGTCTTTATCATGATTGTTGCTTGGATGACGGCACTGCAGCCGCTGTTCAATTCCCTATCCTTTAAGCTTGAGGAGAGCGGCGTACATATTAATTTCGGCGTGTGCAGGAGTCTGGGTTCCCTCGGATATTCCCTTCTCTGTGCTTTCCTGGGCACTTTGGTTGAGAAAATGGGCTCGGAAGTGCTTCCGGTAACGGGTGAAATGACGCTTGCGGCACTTTTGATTACTCTGATTATCGTAAAGAGAACTTTTGATAAGGCATGTGCACAGCGCGGAATCACAGAAAAAGAAGAAAGAGAAGCCGAACATGAGGCGCTTGAAGAAGTTCGTGACGAAATCAACCTTTGGCGGTTCATTCGGGAAAACAAGCTTTTTCTTGTTTTGAATCTGGGGGTTGTGGGCATATACTTCAGCAATGCCGTATTGAACAGCTTCATGCTGCAGATTGTAAACGATGTCGGCGGCACGAGTGAAGATATGGGAAGAGTGCTTTCCCTTATGGCATTTCTTGAAATACCGGCGTTGTTCTTCTTTGACAACGTGAGAGCACGCTTTTCGTGCGGCAGCATACTGAAAGTTGCCGCTGTATGTTTCGGCGTGAAAGTCGGACTGATATACCTTGCGAAATCAATGTGGCTCATCTATGCGGCGCATGTTTTTCAGACCTTCGGCTTTGGATTGTTTCTTCCGGCGATGGTCGTGTTCATAGATGAAACGATGCGAAAAGGCGAAGCTGTAAAGGGACAGGCACTCTTCACGGTTATGACAACGGTTTCGGCAATGATTGCTTCGGTTCTGGGCGGGGTTCTGATTGACACAAGCGGTGCGAAATTCATGCTTCTTGTTTCGACAATTATAACGGCCGTGGGCGCCGCAGTCGTAATCATGGCAGTAAATAAAACTGAAATAAATAACAAAACCACCTCATAAAATATCGTGAGGTGATTTTTTATGGGCAGATTTTTAAGCAAAAAAAAGCTTGTTGCCGGCGGGGTCGTACTCATGAGCACCGTTGCGCTTGTTTTTACGGTTTTGACATTACAAGGAATCTTGGCACTCGGTTCGGGGCAAGAGCGGACGCAGGATGATGCCGTGGGCGAAGAGGAAAAGGCAATCCGGACGGCGGCGGACGGCAATTGGGGGCTTTCCTTCCAAAACAAAGGCTCTGCACCGACGGCGAATGCCACAAGCGAATATTTAAAAAAATACAATGCATATTACATAGGGAATGAGAAGAGCAAGGAAAAGACGATTTACCTGACATTTGATGCGGGTTACGAGAACGGCTATACCGCAGTGCTTCTGGATGTGTTAAAAGAAGAAAAAGTCCCGGCGGCTTTCTTTGTTGTGGGAAATTTCATCGAGGAAAATCCGGAACTTGTCAAACGCATGACCGCAGAAGGGCACATCGTAGGCAACCATACCATGCATCATCCGGACATGTCGGCAATCGCGGACGAGGCGGGATTTCGCAAAGAGATGAGCGAGCTTGAGGACGCATACCGGGCGGCGACCGGGGAAAAGATGCTGAAGTTTTACCGCCCTCCGCAAGGAAAATACAGTGAGAAGAATCTTGAAATGGCAAATGCCATGGGCTACACGACGGTGTTTTGGAGTCTTGCCTATGTAGACTGGCTTCAGGACAGCCAGCCTTCGCGTGAGGATGCGCTGAACCTGCTGAACAAACGAATTCATCCGGGTGCAATCGTGCTTCTTCACAGCACTTCAAAGACGAATGCCGAGATTTTGCAGGAGCTTCTGCAGGGCTGGAAGGCGCAGGGGTACACCTTCCATTCCATCTCGGAACTCGGTGTGGGAAAAGTTTAGCGAATCAAATTTCAAAATCCGACGGATGCCTTGACTTTAGTGGAATTCGGGAATAGAATGAAAGAAGTAAATAAATAATACCTTGCACATAAAAGGAGAAAAAAGATGAAGAAGAAAAGAATATTGCTTATGACACTTGTGTTGTGTCTGATTATCATCATGATTCCGACTGCTTCTTTTGCGGGAATGGATCAAGAAAAAGATGTCGTTGCAATGATAGGAAATGTGGAGTACACAGACCTTCAGGAGGCAATTAACGATGTAAAAAACGGCGGCACGATTAAACTTGTGGACGATGTTTACGGAGGTGGATTTGATACCGAAAAATCCGGAATGAAATTCACGCTGGATCTTAATGACAACAAAATCATAAACGGAAACGAATATTGGATTACACTCGGAATAAGCGACTGCAATGTTACAATCAAGAACGGAAGCATCGTGAATGAGGTTGGGGCCGATCCGGAAACGGATGAATACTTGAATATATGTGAAGCCCTCTATGTGAACGGCAAAGTAACGCTTAAAAATGTCAATCTGAGTACAAACGGGGCCGGAGGAGTTGCAATTGAAGTTGCATCCAAAGGGGTTCTGAATATGACAGGCTGCAAGGTCGAAGCTTTGGGCGGAGATTCAGACGAAAACGGTGCATTTGCAGAAGCTGTTTTTGTGCAGGAAGGCGGATACATCAAAGCATCAAAATGCGAATTTTATGCACTCAATGCACAGAGGGCTGTGGAAACCTGCTCAAAGACAATTCTGAACAACTGTAAGGCAAAGGCACTTTCTTATTCGGTAATGGCCTTTGAAGGGGGAAATCTCCAAATAGCAAAGGGAACATACAAGGCATCCGTTTCCATAGAAAAAGGTGCAAAAGGAACGATTAACGGAGGCTATTTCAAGGATGAGGAAGTTGCTCTCACCGTATTCGGAAACGCTGTGATTAAAGACGGAAAATTCTATGGCGTTGAAAATGCGGTTTATGTAAACGGCGGCAAAGTTACCGTTCACAAGGGCTATTTCAGTGCATCAAACGGTAAAGCATGGGCAAGCAAGAAGAATCCAACCAAGCTTGATAAGGTTTTCAAGATAGCGAAGAATGCAAAAGTTGCACAGAAGAATTGGAAGAGCGGCAAAAAGAGCACAATAAAGGTAACTTCCAAATAAATAAAACCGGTTGATAAGTAGAATCCGGCAAGGAGAAAGCGATGAAAAAGAAAAAATTATTGATTGTTGTCGATTACCAAAACGATTTCACAGTCGGCTCGCTCGGATGCCCGCAGGCTGCGGCAATCGAAGACACTGTGGCTGCGAAAATTGAAGAATACCGCGCCATGGGTGAGAACGCGCAAATCATCTTCACCATGGACACGCATGATAAAGATTATCTGCACACGCAGGAAGGCAGAAATCTGCCGATTGAACACTGTATCAAAGGCTTCGACGGATGGCAGCTTTACGGCAAAGTCGCAGTACTGAAGTCGGATTCTGATTTGGTCTTTTCAAAACCGACCTTCGGCTCGCTGGAGCTTGCGGACTATCTGCGTGACAAGGGTGACGAATATGAAAGCGTCGAGCTTGCAGGAGTCGTAACGAACATATGTGTTATTTCCAACATGGTGCTCGCAAAAGCTGCCATGCCGGAGGTTCCGATTTATGTCGATGCCGCATGCGTGGCGAGCAACAACGACGCGCTGGGTGAAGCAGCACTCGCTGTCATGGAGACCATGCATGTGAAGGTGAAACGATAGAGAAAAATCCGCATGCAGCATAGCTGTTTCGAGCAGCTTCAAACGAAACAAATTGGCTTTTTCCGGCCGTAACCGGAAAAAAGCCAATTTTTTTTAAAACATTATAATGGCGCGAACCGGGCAGGCCTGCGCGCAGTAGCCGCAGGTGATGCACTTGGACCGGTCAATTTCCGCCAGTCCGTTTTTATTGTAGGCGATGGCTGCCGAGTGGCAGACCGCAAGACAAGTGCCGCAGCCCTCGCAGTCTTCCTGATTGACCCTGACGCGCTTTGCCGAGACATCAGGCACATAATCCTGCGGCATTGACCCGTCAAGAAAGCTCACGATATCGTCAATGTCGCGGCGGCACCCGAAGCCGAGCATAACCGAGTCAATACTGTCAAGCCCAAAGACATAGTCCAGTGCTTTCCGATAGTGTGCCGCCAGATTCCCGCCGCCAAGGGCCTTCATACTGTAGATGCCCTTGCCTGCGCCGCGGGCCGCGGCGATAGCCGCAGCCATGTCGGCGCAGGAGGCCGCGGAGCGGCCGCGGCGGATGCCCATGCCGGCATAGTTGATGAGCGGAAATATGACATCACATGCCGGCACCCGGGTCAGTTCCTCTACCACATCAACATGGTGGGTGGAGACCCCGATGGCCCGCACAAGGCCTTCGGCCTTGGCGGCCATCAGGGCGCGCCATGCGCCTTGGCGCATGGCGAACTGACCGCTGCGGACCTCGTGCAAAAGGAAAATATCGATATATGGAACGCCGAGAGCCGCGCATTCCTCACGAATTGCGGCATAGGCACCTTCGTAGTCCGAGGCTAAAGTCTTTGATGAAATCACCGGGCGCGCAAATGCACTGCACGCTTCCACCGAGCGGCCTTCGAGCATCTCCAAAGCCCGGCGTATATAGGGGTAGGTTCTGTAGTACTGCGCGGTATCGATGAAATTGATGCCTTTTGAAAGGGCGTAGCAAACCAGCTCCGCGCCCTCGTCGACGGGAAGTGCAAGCTGACCGGGTCCCATCGGCAGAACGCCGCAGCCGACCGGGCTGACCCGTATGCCCGTTTTTCCAAGTTGAATTCTATCTGAAATATTCTTCTTCATATTCACACCGAAAGCCTTTCTTTTTTTATTATAATAAGGTATAATGTTGTTTGTCAACAAATTGACAACGGGCGGCACGGAATTTGCGGCCGGTCACCGTGCGATCAGATGCCGTGCGGCCGAATTATTTCAAAATGTGTTTTCAAGAAAGGGGACAACGATTTTGAGCAACGAACATATGGAACATTTGCAGAATCAGATGGGCTTTGAGGCCTTTCGCCATGCATACAGGGCGGCAATCAAGGAAGTCCGCACGAAGATTGAGATTTTGAGTGAAGACTTTGCGGTGCGGCACGATTACAACCCGATTCACCACATGGAGCGCCGGCTTAAGGTGCCGGAGAGCATCGAGGAAAAGCTTGAGCGTCTGAAGAAAGAGGTGTCCATCGAATCTGCAAGAGAAAATATTTTTGACATTGCGGGGATAAGAGTTGTCTGTAATTTCATCGATGATGTTTATGCGATTGCTGACATGCTGACATCACAGAACGATGTGACGCTGATTACCGAAAAGGACTACATAAAAAATCCTAAACCGAACGGATACCGCAGCCTGCACCTTGTGATTTCGGTGCCGGTCTATCTTTTGGACGGTGAGGAAGAGGTTCCGGTGGAAATCCAGCTCCGTACGGTTGCCATGGATTTTTGGGCGAGCCTGGAACACAATCTGCGCTATAAGAAAGATAAAAATATTCCTTCAAAGATTGACATTGAATTGAAGGCATGTGCCGAGGTCAGCGCAACGCTCGACCGCAGGATGCAGAAAATCTTTGATGAGCTGAACAGGCTGGAATAAAAACGCTTGCAATCCGCATATATATATGTTATCATATATGTGCACGATTCAATAAGGTAAGACTAGAAGAGTGGGTGAAAGCCCACTCTTTCAATTTTGTTTGGAGGCTGATGAATGGCTAAGAAGAAGATTACAGAGATCATAGAAGAAATCAGCGCGGAATTTCTTGCACAGAACGGGCTGGAGCTTTATAACTCCGAGTTTGTGAAAGAAGGACGCGACTGGTTTTTGAGAGTATACATCGACAAGATGCAGGAAGCACAGGAGGCCGCAAAAGCAGAAATTGCAGCGGCTTCGGAGCACGCGGCAGAAGCGGCGGAAAGCGGCGGGGAAGCCGCTGACGAGGCACCGCTGCCGGCAATCTATGTTTCGACCGATGACTGCGAGAAGGTCAGCCGGTTCCTCAGTGCGGAACTCGACAGAATCGACCCGATTGAACAGAATTACTATCTGGAAGTTTCCTCACCGGGAATGGACAGAGCACTGCTTAGAGATAAGGATTTTGTGCGTTTTGCGGGCGAGATCGTAGATGTCAGCCTGTATAAGGCAGTCGACGGGCGTAAGGCATACCAGGGCAGGCTCGTCGGCATCGAAGACGGAAAAATCATCCTTACGGATGAACAGGATAACAGAATTGAATTTCCAAGAGAGCAGGTTGCAAAGACGAAACTTGCCGTAATATTCTAAGGAGGTAATATAGGAAATGAATAAGGAATTTATACGGGCTATCGAGGATTTGGAGAAAGAAAAGCACATATCCAAAGAGATTCTGCTTGAAGCCATCGAATCCGCACTCGTGTCCGCATACAAGAAAAACTACGGAACATCACAGAATGTGCGCGTTGACATCAACGAAGAAACCGGAGACATTAACGTTTATATGAGAATGGATGTTGTGTCAGATGAAGATTTTGAAGATGACCTGACTCAGATTACTTTGGAAGAGGCAATGGAAATCGACCCGAGATACGAAGTCGGCGATGTGGTGGAATATCAGGTTACTCCGAGGGATTTCGGCAGAATTGCGGCGCAGACTGCTAAGCAGGTTGTCGTTCAGAGAATCAGAGAAGCAGAGCGCGGAATGGTTTTTGACAACTTCATCACGCGTCAGGGCGAAATCGTGACGGGAACCGTACAGAGAGTAAGCAACGAAACGCTGTTCATAAATGTCGGAAACACGGAAGGGATCCTTTCCCCGAACGAACAGGTGCCGGGCGAACATTACAATATCAATGACAGACTCAAAGTTTACATCATGGATGTAAGAAAAAGCAACAAAGGACCTCAGGTTTTCCTTTCCAGATCGCATCCTGGTCTTGTGAAGAGGCTCTTCGAACTGGAAGTTCCGGAAATTGAGGACGGAACAGTGGAAATCAAGGGGATCGCAAGAGAAGCAGGTTCCAGAACCAAGATGGCGGTTTACACGCAGTTCGAAAATGTGGATCCGGTTGGAGCATGTGTAGGTACGAGAGGAAACCGCGTACAGGCGATTGTGGATGAACTCCACGGAGAAAAAATCGACATCATTACATGGAGCGAAGATCCGGAAGTACTGATTGCAAATGTGCTCAGCCCATCAAAGGTTGAAAAAGTAATCATCCCGAATCCGGAAGAAAAATCGGCAATTGTCGTAGTTCCGGATTATCAGCTTTCACTGGCAATCGGTAAGGAAGGTCAAAATGTAAGACTGGCGGCAAGAGTGAGCGGATGGAAGATTGACATCAAGAGCCACAGCCAGTACGAGGCTTCCGAACCGGAAGACGCGGGCTTTATCGAGGTTGATGAAGAACCGGAATTTATCGAAGTCAGCGAAGAACCGGAACTTACTGAAATGGAGGATTAATTTGAAAGAAAGAAAGGTTCCCATGAGAACATGCGTGGGATGCACGGAATCAAAAGACAAAAATGATTTGATCAGAATCGCGATATACGAAGGAGAGATAACGGTCGATCCGACAGGCAGATCCAAGGGACGCGGCATTTACATCTGTAAAAACAGCCCGGGGTGCTTTGACAAAGCCGTAAAGAGAAAGGCGTTTGAGCGTGCGCTCAAAAGACCGGTAACAGACGATGAGAAAGAAAGGCTGAAAGGCGAGCTTGAGGCGGCAAAGTGAGAAGCAAGGTTGAAAGCTACTTGGGCTTTGCGGCCAGAGCCAGGAGCCTTTCCACCGGATACAACACCTGTATCTTCATGATGGAAAAGCGAAAACTGAAACTTTTGATTCTGACCGAAGACCTTTCGGAAAATTCAAAGGAAAAAATGCTTCGGGCAGCAAAGCAGTACGAGGTACCGTGCCGCACATACGGAAAAATGGATGATTTGTCCCACATCACCGGGACGGAAGGCAAGGGAATATTCGGCCTTGCCGATAAGAATTTAGCAGATGCAATTGTAAGTGAGATTGATAGACAATCGTTAGAAGAGGAGGTGTTCTAATGGCAAAAGAAAATAATGCACAGGAAACCACAATTATCAAGGCAGCCCCGAAAAAGGCTGACGGCCAAAAAGACGAACAACCGAGAGGAACCGTAAAAGCGGCGAGCATGGCACAGGTAAGAACGCTTGGCGCAAACAAACACCCACAGACAAGACAGGCACAGCCGGACAGACCGCAGGCACGTCCGCCGATCGGAAAACCGGTTGCAAATAAAGAACTTGAGAACAGAAGCCGTCCGCCGATCGGAAAGCCGATGGCAAAACCGATGGGCAAGCCGATGGCAAAAGCGGATGTACCGCAGACAGAAGTGCCGAAGACAGAAACTCCGGCGGCAGAAGCACCGAAGGCAGAAACTCCGAAAGTTGAAGTTCCGGTTACCGAAGTTCCGAAGACGGAAGCACCGAAGACAGAAACTCCGGCGGCAGCACCGAAAGCAGAGGCACCAAAGGCAGAAACTCCGGCGGCAGCACCGAAAGCAGAAGCACAGAAGCCGACACGCGAAAAACGTGCACCGAGAGCCGAATCCGGAAGGGAAAACTCCGGAAGGGACAACAGCGGAAGAAACAGTGACAGAAAATCGGAAGGAAGGAACTTCAGAGACAGAAATGACCGCGATGGCAGACCGTCCGAAGGCGGAAGAAGTCCGCGCGATAGAAACGACAGAAATGACCGCGGCGGCCAAGGCGGCGCAGGCAGAAACGACCGCGGCGGCAGAGGAGGCGACCGTCCGGCACTTTCCAAGATGGAAACGAAGCCGAACCAGAAGAATACGGAAAAACGCGATCATCAGGAAAAGGAAAGAAATAAATTTGCGAAGCTCGAAAACGGCGGCAGCCAGGGCAAGAAGAATAAAGAAAGAATGCAGCAGCGTTCTCTTGAAAAACAGGCAAAACCGAAGAAACACAACAAACCAAAGCCTGTAGTTGAGGAGGAGGAAGACATTTTGGAAGAACTGCAGGCAGGAACAGTAGCCGTAACGGCACCAATCACGGTAGCAGGATTCTGCGAGCAGGTCGGCGTATCCACATCCACGGTAATCATGGCACTTATGAAAATGGGTATCATGGCAAACATCAACCAGAATATCGACGAAGACACCATTATGATTTTGGCGGATGACCTCGGAATCAGTGTTGTTGTAAGCAAAGTGGAAGAAGAAGAGGAAGAAGAAGGTCTGGAGCTTTTTGAAGATAAGGAAGAAGATCTGAAGCCGCGTGCACCGATTATCACGGTTATGGGCCATGTTGACCATGGTAAGACATCCTTGCTTGATGCCATCAGAAAGACAAATGTAACCGCCTCCGAATCAGGCGGAATCACGCAGCACATCGGTGCATCCGAAGTCATGATCAACGGACAGAAAATCGTGTTCCTCGATACGCCGGGTCACGAAGCCTTCACGGCAATGCGTGCCCGCGGAGCACATATTACAGATATTGCGTTGTTGCAGCAGACGACGGCGTTATGCCGCAGACCATCGAGTCCATCAGCCATGCGAAGGCGGCAGGCGTTCCGGTTATCGTAGCAATCAATAAGATCGATAAGCCGGGTGCAAACCCTGACAGAGTAAAACAGGAACTTACGGAGCACGGAATCCTTGTGGAAGACTGGGGCGGCGATGTTATTTCCGTACCGGTATCCGCAAAGACCGGCGAAGGCATTGTAAACCTTCTCGAAATGATTCTGCTTCAGGCAGAAGTGCTTGAACTCAGAGCAAATCCGAACAGACTTGCGATGGGTTCGGTTATCGAAGCAAGACTGGATAAGAACAAAGGTCCGGTTGCGACCCTTCTTGTAACAAACGGAACGCTCAAGACAGGAATGAGCGTGGTAGCGGGAACCTGCGCCGGAAGAATCAGACTTATGACGGACTTCAAGGGCAAAGAAATTAAGAAAGCAGGCCCTGCGACAGCGGTTGAAATTCTCGGTCTTTCCGATGTACCGGAAGCCGGCGATGAATTCAATGCGGTTAAGCAGGATAAGATCGCGAAAGAAATCGCAGACAACCGTAAGCAGAAACTCAGAGAAGAAATTCTCGCAAGAAACGCAAGCACGACGCTGGAACAGCTCTTCAGCCAGATTCAGGAAGGCGAGGTCAAGGACCTCAACCTCATCATCAAGGGCGATGTACAGGGCTCTATCGGTGCAATCGTTGCGTCTCTTGAGAAACTCAATAACGAAAATGTAAGAGTCAGAATCATTCATACCGGCGTTGGTACGGTTACGGAGTCCGATGTAATGCTTGCCGGAACGACAGGCTCCATCATCATCGGATTTAACGTAGCAGCAAGGCTGACATCAGACTCATTGACAGCACCAACGCCGCCATGGATCACTCTTACAACAACCTC
>ERZ857882.4024-NODE-4024-length-13152-cov-3.650378_pt1 | contig 13152 bp, 12 predicted proteins | sample MGYA00519697_ERZ857882 | MGnify/ENA primary metagenome ERZ857882 (study PRJEB31778, sample SAMEA3449373) | human gut metagenome | biome: human gut; feature: human-associated habitat; material: faeces | place: United Kingdom | collected 2010/2012 ...
GTGCCCTTTACGGAGGCGAACACGGTGATGAAGAAGGCGACCAGGCCTACCAGGATGGCCACCAGATTGTAGCTGCCGGCGGCGGTGTTGTTCAGGTTGTTCACCGCGCTGCCGCACAGGCTCAGGCCGATCAGGGCGACGGTGGGGCCGATGACCACAGGAGGCAGGAGCTTGGTCACCCAGGCGGTGCCGGTCTTTTTAACATAGTCGCTGTGGATATAGCCTTCGTTGTCTCCGGCCACAACGCGCGTCCATTTGCCCTCTGTCCCAAGTATTATTATAAGCGTGTTTTTATCAAGCTTTTTTATGGAAGCATAGGACGTGTCCGGCCCCGTGCGCAGGTTCACGCCGCTGCCCGTAACCGTGCCAATGTCCACCGTGCCGCTTATGCCCGGCGTATCGGAAGGCTCAGCCGTGGGTGTGGCCGATGGAGAATCGTTGGGCGTGGGCGTTGGTTCGTTCTTTGCGGCGGTAAATTTGACATAATCGCCTATAACGAAGCCCGCTATGCCCTTGCCGTCAATTTCGGCATAGTACCAGCCGTTGTCGTAATCATAAACGGTCAGCTTGGTGCCCTTTGGCATCAGCATCAGGGATTCATACTTTGTGCCCGCACCGCGGCGAATATTCACGCGCGCCGTGGTAACGCCCGTGCCAATGCTTATCATGCCCACGGTGCCGCCGCTATCGGGCGTTGGGGTGGGATTTGCGGTCTGCTCGGGCGTGGGGGTAGGGTCGGGCTCGCCGGGCTTTGCAGGGGCGGCGGGAATTGTTATGCTGTAATTTGCAAGCGTCGCGCCGGGGTAATAGAAAGCAAGTATGCTGCGGTAATTTTCGCCCTGGCTTGCGCGCTGCTGCGCCCCGCGCTGGCTAAGGCCGACGCCGTGACCCCAGCGCACATGATATATGGTGTAATTGCTGCCGTCGGATGAATATTCGCCCCAATAGCTGCGCAGTTTGCTGTTTGTGCATACGCGGTAAAGCAAAAGCTCGCTCACGTTGAACCTAAGCGTTATGTTCTGCTCCACTTCGCCTGCGAATATGCCGTCCACAACTATTGTCATGGTGGTCATGCTGCGCTGCTCGCCGCGGCCCTTGGGGTCGCTCAGCTCAACGCTGCGTATCATGTTCAGCCCCTGCGCCTGCACGCCGCGGTACTGCGTAAGCTTGGCTATGAGCATATCGTAAAGCTGCTGCGATATTTGCCCGGGGCTGTTTATGGGGATTGTAACGGTTTCCTTCAGGCTTAGTGAATTGGCGGTATCGTAATGGTCAAGCGCAACGGCAAAGCCCGCGTCGCTTATTCTTTTGCCGGGCCAGGCGGTGCCGGGGACGGTGGTTTCCCCGCCGTTTGAGGCGCTGTAATACGCGGTCAGTATTCTGCCGTTCACGGTAAGCACTTCGGATATGGTTGAATCCACGGCCTCGATAACGTTTGTATAGCTTGAATTATAGCCCTTATACACCTGATCGGCCGAGGTATCGCCTATATGATAGCTTGCGTTGGGCTTTTCCGCAATTATTGAAAGCACATAGGATTTGGCGGCTATAGCCTGCGCCTTCAAAGCGTCCAGCGGGTAAAGGTTGTTCATTTCGTATGCCACAACGCCGTAAAGATAATGCGCAACGGGAACCTCGTTCACAAGCTGAATATATCCGCTTGAAAGGGCGCGGGCGTAAAGATGGCCAAGATAGCGGCGCGAATTGAACGAAAGATAGCCCGCGGATGGCTGCATATCCGTGCGCATAAGGGATATTGTATCGCCCGAATAAAGCTCTCCGTATGTTGAATGGACGGCTGAAATGGTGCCGTTGAAGTTGGAACGCAATGTAAGCGTGCCGCTTGGCAGCAGAAGGCCGCATTCCTTTATGAGATATTCGCCCTTTACGCTTACGGCGATAGCCGTTGCGTTATTGGTAGATAGCTTAACGCGCACGGTTTGGGACGCCGGTTCCGCCGCCAAATTGGGCGCGGGCAGCGCCGAAAGTATGAACACGAATATGCACAGCGCAAGCGCCGCCTTTTTAATACCCTTACTCAATACTGTTAAACCCCTTATTTCGCCAAAAACCGGCGATTTTTATTATTCTATCATGCATGCGCGCGTTGCGCACGCGGTTATTTTTTCCAGCTGTCTATAAGCAGCGTGAGCCACGGCTTAAGCTTTGGCTGCTTGGGCGCGCCTATCTTTTCAACATCGCGCCCCATTCTTATGAAGCGGAACATTCTGTCCGCCGCGCTGTCGAACTTCCTAACGGTTTCTTCCGGAGTATCAGCGGCGGAAGAGCCTATCGTCATTATGCCGGCGTTGGTTATTGAATACAGCTCCGCCGCGCCGTCGCCGATTTGGTTCACCACCATTGCAACGGGGATTTTCAGCGCGGCGCACCGCTTAACTATGCAATACATGGGCCTGCCCGGCTGCATGGCTTCGGTATCGAGCGCGGAGCAGCCCGTTGCCACGAGCGCGGTGTTCCGCGCAAGCTTATTGAAGTTTATGGCTTCGAGCAGGTCGTCGTAATCGCGGCTGTAACGCCCGCCGCTCAGTGCGCAGACTATGCCCGCAAAGCCGAGCGTATGGTCTATCTCCCGCCCGAGTGCGGCGCTCAGCGCGGCGTTTAGCCGGTCTATGCCCGCTATCGCGTCCGCGGGTGACGATGCATCCATGCAAAGAAGCTTCACTTCGCCCATGCGCGGATGAATATAGTCCGCCTCCGCCCGTTCAATAAGCGGCAGCGTATCGCGTGAAGCGTCAAGCTCGGCGCCGTCCTTATCGAAAAAGCGCACGCCAAGCGCGCGGGCAAAGCCCATGCCGCCATCGCCCATTTGGGCATCATGCACGCCTATTATTATGCTTTTCAGCCCCTCGTCAAGGGCGCGGCGCAGCATTTCGCCAACGCCTATTGAGGATATTCCGCCCGCGCTGAAGCCCTGTGCGGTTTCTATTACGGCGGTTCTGCCGCTGACAACGCCGTAATATGCGTCCCGCCTGCCGTCCAGCATGCAGGAGGTTACGGCTATTTTCCTTGCCGCGCCGCCGGTTGCGGTAACTATGCTTGCGCCGAAGCCTTCGCCGCCGTCATTTATTGGGAAGGGTGCAAGCTTAACGCCCTGAAAATGCCTGCGCGCGGCAACGGTCATGCGCTTTATTGCATCGGTGCTTGTCAGGCGCTCGTAATCCGCCGGGGCGAGCATTACCCTTATGCCCTTGCCTACAGGCTTGCGGCGGCCGCGCTTTTTTGGCACGCTCAGCCCGTCCAGCGTTCCGTCCCCGCCCTCTATGCGGCCGTTTGGGCGCACCTGGCCGAAGTAGTCCAGCCCTTCCACCTTATAAAGGCGGTTGTTTTCAACAAAGGGGCGGTTATGCACCATGTACATATCAAGCGCCGCATCATCGGCAATGGCATGGTAAACCTTGCGCATCTGCTTCAGCTTGCCGCCCATGAGCACAACAAGGTAAACGTCGCTCTCCTCGCCTTCGGCATTCGCGGGACTGAACGGATCTGCCCCGCCGTATAAAGTGAGATCCTCCAATTCGCTCAACGTGAGCACGGAGAATATGCCTTCGAATATTTTCCTTGCGAATTCCTTATGAGGCTGCTCCGCCATGGCGGCGAAGCGTATGCCCAATGCAAAGCGCGTTATCTTCATAATGCTGCGGCTCCTACAATATTTGTAAACATATTATAACGTGCGGCGCGCATATGGTCAAACTAAGAAAAATGAGTTATTATATATGGGTAAAATGAATATGAAACCGGAGAATGTCAATGATAACTCTTGAGCAGGTAAAGGCCGACCCGTCCATTAAGACTTATATCCGCATGGCGGACGCGGCGCTGGGCGAGCTTGGGTTCACGGAGCACAGCTTTGCCCACGTTGGCAAAACGGCGGACGTGGCCGCATATATACTTTCCACATTGGGCTACGACAAGCGGGAGATAGAGCTTGCGCAGATAGCAGCCTATATGCACGACATAGGCAACGTTATAAACCGCATTGACCACGCGCAGAGCGGCGCGGTAATGGCGTTCAGGATACTTGATCGCCTTGGCGCGGATGCGGAGGACATAGCAAAAATAGTTGCCGCCATAGGTAACCACGATGAAGGCACGGGGGTGCCTGTGAGCGCGATTTCCGCCGCGCTTATAATAGCGGACAAGACGGACGTGCGCTACACCCGCGTGCGCAAGGCGGAGTTTGCCGCGTTTGACATTCACGACCGCGTGAATTTTGCCGTGCGCGAAGCAAGCACCACAATAGACGATGCGCACGAGAACGTTACCCTTACAATGACAATAGATACGCAGTATTGCTCCGTTATGGATTATTTTGAAATATTCCTCAAGCGCATGCTGCTTTGCCGCAAGGCCGCGGAAAAGCTGGGGCTTAAATTCCGCCTGACGATAAACGGGCAAACGCTGCTCTAAGCACACAAAACTCAGTGGAGGAAATGCCATGCAACGGTGCATGTATGTTCTGTTTTCGCGGCAGAACACCAAAATAGGCCGCTTTATCCGCGTATTCCTGCGCAGCAGCCGCTATTCCCACGTTGCGTTATCGCTGGACGAAAAGCTATACGATGTGTACGCTTTTTCAAGGAAAAGGCATGATTCGCCCTTTTCGGGCGGCTTTGTGCGCGAATATCCCGTGCATTACATAATAAAGGGCGCAGACGTGCCGATAAAGATTTGCCGCGTGGACATGACGGAGGAAGAATACGCCGCCGCCCGCGCAAGGCTTAACGACGCGATAGAGCGCAGCGACAGCATGATATATAACCTGTTCGATGCGGCTGTGCTGCCGTTCGGCAAACGATACAGGCTGAAGGACGCATACACCTGCGTAAGCTTCACGTCCTACGTTATAGGTATGGACGACGTTTCGGACATAGGCGACCTTGAAGCAAGGCTTGAAAAATATAAGATATTTGAAGGCGGACTGAATGAGCTGATAGAAAAACACAGCCTTACCCCGCCCGAGGGCGACCGCTACTACGAACGCCGCGGCCTTATTGCCGCCGCGCGCGACCTTTGCACGCTGGTAAAAAGGCTGATGCTTAGAAGAAAGTGCGCGTAAGCAGCAGATTTACAGTTGCTAAATGCGTTCTATTACGGTAAAAGGTCAAATTGGAACCGATTTCGTAATAGAAGATTGACAAAGGCCGGTCATGGGTATAATCTATTACGAGAAAAGGTCAAATTGGAACCGATTTCGTAATAGGAGGGCATGATCATGGAGATACGGCGGGACATATACCTTAATAAGCTTATACGCAAAAAGGAAAACGGGCTGATAAAAATAGTTACCGGCATACGCCGCTGTGGCAAATCATATTTGCTGTTCAGGCTTTTTCATAACCACCTTAGTGAAAGCGGCGTGGACAACGCGCACATAATAGAAATTGCGCTGGACGACCGCATGAATAAATCCCTGCGCGATCCGGACAATATGCTTGCATACATTCACAAAAGAATAAACGATGATAAGCAATACTATATTCTGCTTGACGAAGTGCAGCTGCTCAATGAATTTGAGGATGTGCTGAACAGCCTGCTGCACATACGAAACGCGGACGTTTACGTTACCGGAAGCAATTCCAAGTTCCTTTCTTCCGATATTATAACCGAATTCAGGGGGCGCGGCGACGAAATAAGGGTTTATCCTTTGAGCTTTCGCGAATACATGAGCGCATATAACGGCACACGGGACGAAGCGTGGGACGATTATTTCAATTACGGCGGGCTGCCGCTAATACTGTCCATGCCAACGGATGAGGACAAGGCGAATTACCTTTCCGGCCTGTTCAAAAAGGTGTATATATCCGATATTGTGGACAGGCACAAAGTGCGCAATAAGGATGAACTGGACGAACTGGTTGATATTCTTGCTTCGGCAACGGGAAGCCTTACCAACCCAACAAGGCTTGCAAGAACATTCAGAAGCGTAAAAAATAAAACCATAAGCGACAAAACGCTGAAAACATACACGGATTATTTGATAGATGCGTTCCTTGTAAGCAAAGCGGTGCGCTTTGACGTGAAAGGGAAAAAATACATAGGTTCACCAGTTAAATATTATTTTGAGGACGTGGGGCTGCGCAACGCGCGACTGAACTTCCGCCAAAGCGAAGAAAACCACATAATGGAAAACATAATATATAATGAACTGCGCATACGCGGCTACAACGTTGACGTTGGCGTGGTGGAATGTCCCACAGTATCGGATAACGGCAAACGCGGCAAGCGCCAGCTTGAAATAGACTTTGTGGCAACGCGCGGCAGCGAAAAATATTATATACAATCCGCATTTTCCATGGCTAACGAGCAAAAAGCGGAGCAGGAGCGCCGCTCACTGAACAGCATAGCGGATTCATTCAAAAAAATAGTTATCGTGCGCGACAATATTAAGACCCGCCGCGATGAAACGGGCATAGTAACGCTTGGGCTTATCAACTTCCTTATGGATGAAAACAGCCTTATGGCTTGAACCTATTTATGATACGGCTCGTTATTGTTTATTTTGAATGCGCGGTATATTTGCTCTGCGAGCATAACGCGGAAGAGCTGATGCGGGAATGTCATATCGCTGAACGAAAGCAGCATATCCGCGCGGCGCTTAACGCTTGGGTGCAGGCCGAAGGAGCCGCCTATTATGAACACTATGCGGCTTTTGCCCGCAAGCATTGCCGTGCGGATGTGCGCGGCGAAGGCTTCGCTTGTTAACTTTTTGCCCTCTATGCACAGGGCTATGATGTGATCGCGCTCATCGGTTTTGCCAAGCAGCCTTTCGCCCTCGTTTGCAAGTATCTGCTCCTTTTCGGCCTGACTCAGGCCCTCCGGCGCCTTTTCTTCCGCAACTTCTATTATTTCCGTCGTGGCATAGCGGCCCATGCGCTTCATAAGCTCCGCTATGGCGTCGCGGTAAAACGCCTCCTTTATTTTGCCCACGCAAAGTATGCGTATAGTCATATGCGCTCCTTATATTTCATACATTTTGCCTATCTCGCCGCGGTGCGCCACATCCAGCGCAAAATCGCCGTCCGGTATATCCGCCTGCCTAAGCCCCTGGCGCACGGTTTCAAGCGCAAGGGCTTCCATGTTGTTCTCCCCGCTAAGGTGCCCCAATATGGCGCGGTGTACGCCGGTTTGGTAAAGCTTTATAAGCGCAGCGGCGCAGTCGTCATTTGAAAGATGACCGTGGTCGCTCAGTATGCGGCGCTTGAGCGGATACGGATACGGGCCGACCTTGAGCATGTCAACATCGTGATTGGCTTCCAGCAGCACAAGGTCGCTCCCTGCGGCGCAGGAAAGGAGCCGCTCGTCAAAGCGGCCTATGTCCGTCATTACGGACACATGCTTGCCGCCGCAGCCCAGCGTGAAGCCCACGCTTTCCGCGGCATCGTGCGGAGTTGGGAACGTGAGCACGTTAAGCTGCTTTATAAAAAAGTCGCATCCTGTAACGAACACGCGGGCCATGCCGTCGCCCAGCTTCCCTATTATGGGCGCCATGGCGCGGAACGTGCCTTCGTTTGCGTAAACGGGAATATGGTAACGTCTGCTGAGTATGCCCACGCCCTTTGTATGGTCGCTGTGGTCATGGGTAACGAGTATGGCGTCTATCGTATCGAGCGGAACGCCTATATCCGCCATGGCTTTAGCCGCGGTGCTGCCCGCAAAGCCGCAGTCTATCAATATGCGCGCGCCGCCGCCTTCGGCAAAGAGCATATTGCCGGAGGAGCCGCTGTACACCGGGCAGAAACGGAACGCGCTTTCGATATTTTCGCTCATAATTCAAACACTATCCCCAATACCGCCGCAAACGCGATAAAGTAAAGCGGATGCAGCTTTTTGAGCGGCTTTATATTGGTCAATACCATCATGAGCACGAAAACCGCCGCCGCACCGATATTGAATACCGCCGCTATTCCGCCCGAAGCAAATGCGGAAAAATTGAACAGCACTATGGACACAATTCCCCATGCCGCTGCGGCTATAAGCCCGGTTGCCGCCGGCCTCAGCCCGCCGAAGGCGAAGGAAACATATTTGCTTTGGCTGAAGCGGCGGAGCATTTTTGATATTATCAAAATTATGATGTAGCTTGGCAGCACTTCCGAAATGCTTGCAATTATCGCCCCCGGCACGCCCGCGGCATTATAGCCCGCATATGTTGCGCAGTTTATGCCAAGCGGCCCGGGCGTTGATTCGGATACGGCTATCATGTTGGCAAGCTGCTCCTGCGTGAGCCACGGGAAGCGTTCCGCCATGCTGCTTAAAAACGGCAACGTTGCCATGCCGCCGCCTATTGCGAAAAGGCCGGTTTTGAAAAATTCCCAGAACAGCGTAAAATAAATGCTCATCGTTTTCCTCCCCGCTCCGTAAACATTCCGGCGAATATGCCCAATATTGCCGCGCCGAGCACAGGAAATACGGGCGAAATATCGATAACCACCGTAAGCACGAACGCCGCCGCCGCAAGCGCAAGGCCGAACCAATCGCGCACGTTGCTTTTGCACAGGCGAACCACGGCATTGACCATCAGCGCGCAGACCGCCGCGCGTATGCCCGCAAACGCATGGATAACATACGGATTATCCGCAAAGCCGTTGAGCACGGCAGCAATTATCAATATTATAACTATGCTGGGGGATATAACGCCAAGCGTTGCCACAGCCGCGCCCAATGCGCCGCGCTGCTTGCTGCCCACAAACGTTGCCGTATTTACGGCAATTATGCCGGGAGTGCATTGGCCGATTGCAAAATAATCCGTAAGTTCATCGTTGTTTACCCAGCCGAAGCGCTGCACGCATTCGCGTTCGAGCATCGGCAGCATTGCCACGCCCCCGCCGAACGTGAGCATTCCCACCCGCGCAAACGCAAGAAACAAATCTATAAGCCGCGTTGACGGCTTATCCGCTTTCTCCATCCTTTTTACTCTGCGGCGCACCGCGCCGCTCCTTTCATATTCTTTAATACGCTTTATATTCTATACTTTGCCGCTTTTCGCGTCAATACGGGCGGTATTGACACGCGCTGTAATGGGTATTATCATTATATATAGGGATGGAGCGTTCATCCCGTATTTTTTATAGAGGTGACAGAATGAAAATAAGAAAGCATGTTATGCTTATGATGGCTGTGCTTATGTGCGCGCTGATGCTGTGCTCCTGCAAGCTTGCCGCCGACGAACCCGCAGCCCCCGCCGAACCCACGGCAGAGCCTGCCGCGAGCATTGAGACCGCGGCATTGGATGAGAATGCAACGTATTATGCGGAAATAGACATTGCCGATCACGGCGTTATAACCGTTGCGCTGTACGGCAACGACGCGCCTATATCCGTTGCTAATTTTGTAAAGCTGGCAAATGAAGGCTTCTATAACGGCCTTACTTTTCATCGCATAATAAGCGGCTTTATGATGCAGGGCGGCGACCCCAACGGCAACGGCACAGGCGGCAGCGGGGAAAATATTAAGGGCGAATTCAGCGCAAACGGCGTTGACAATGCGCTTTCGCATACGCGCGGGGCAATAAGCATGGCGCGCGCCATGAATTACGACAGCGCAAGCTCACAGTTTTTCATAATGCATCAGGATTATACGTCGCTTGATGGGCAATACGCCGTGTTCGGCTACGTTACGGACGGTATGGACATTGTGGACGGCATTTGCGAATCGGCTAAGCCTACCGACAACAACGGTACCATTCCCGCCGCGGAGCAGCCCGTTATAAACAGCATAACAATAAAAGAAGCAAAAGAAGCGTAAAAAACGCATAATAAAAAGCCCGCGCGGACAGCATCCCACGGGCTTTACTTTTGCAAAAATAAGCGGGTTATTTATTGAACGCATTAAAGAAAAGGCGCACATGCTTATCAAGCTTCTGTAGGCACTCATCCTCGCGCTCGGGCTGGCGGTCGCAAACGCCCATAAGCGTCATTATAGGGGAAACATACATCAGCACCAGCACATACGGATCATATTGCTTGATTTGCCCCTTCTCCATAAGGTGCGCAAACAATCCGGCGTGATAATTGGCCAGCCTGTCCACATAGCGCTCATTATACATTTTGGAAAGCTCCGCACTCCTGAATTGCTCAATGGTGAGCAGCTTTCTCAGCCTGCTCACGGTTTTATCGTGCAGCGAATACAGAAAAATTTCCCGCACCTTTTGGCAGAGCACATCTTCGCTTATGCCTAAAAACTCGCCCGTGTCCGCATCGGCATCGTCAACATGCACGCTCTGCATGGCCGTAAAATCCTCGTACCGCGCGGCGGCATCGCTGACAATTTCGTCAAAAATGGCGCGCTTGCTGACAAAATGATTATAAAGCGACGGCGCCTTTATACCGACCGCGCCCGCAATTTGCTCCACGCTCACCGCGTCGTATCCATGCGCCGCAAAAAGCTCCAGCGCCGCGTCCATTATCCGTCGCTTCGTATCGTCCCGCCTCATGCCGAGTCACCCCTCAAAATTACTGCTGTCAATTTAACTATTATAGCCTGACAGCATGGCGGGTGTCAAACGCCATGCGCATTCAGAAAAAGAATTACTCTCCCGCCCGTGGCAGCAGCTCTCTCGGCCCTTTGCCAAGGTAGCGCAGCACGAACACGAGCGTTCCTGCTATGAACAGCCCCAGCGCGGTAAGGCATGTTAGCAGGCTTACTTTTGCATCTGCGCCGAGCGCAAACTCAACCTCCACCCGCGTGCTTTCGGCCAAGTATGCGCTGAAGGCTAAGAACTCCTCAGGAGTTTGGTTGGCGTTGGCCATTATGCTTTCTCCTACGCCGGCGGTAAGGGCATGCCCTATTGCCGCACCAATAAGCGCACCCGTCACGGCAATTATAAGCGCGCTCAGCATAACCGCGGCAAATGCTCTTGCCTTGCTGCACCCCAGCAGGCGCATTGTGCCTATGCTCTGCCTCTGCGACTGTGCATAGAAGAACGCCAGAAGTAATGCGGCTATGACAAGCAGCGACGATGAGAGTATCAGCAGCAGCTCCGCCGTGCCGGAGAGGGCTTCAAGGCTTGGCTGTATTCTCGAATAGCCTTGGTCGTAGAAGGTAAACCTTGCTTCATAGTCTCCCTGCTTCGCTCCGGTTATGCCCAGTTCGTTCATGCGCTCTATGAACGGCTCGATTTTGCCGTTCTCCAGCCATATGGTCAACAGCGCGCCCGTGACGGGTCTGTCCTCCTCGGCAGGGGCATTCTCAAGCGACTTCTCGGGAATGTAGATTGTGTTCCAGGGGACGCTTATCGCGGCCTCGGATATGGTCGAGCTGCCGGTCATGGGCCGCACGTTGTATATGCCGACAACCTCATATTCGCCGCTGTCGAAGAAGTTGTCGGGGGAGGTGAATAGGTAGCGCGGGGCGAGGACTGAATTTTTGGAGGTTGCATTTGTAAAATAGTCATATTCATAAAAGTCAAAATTTATCTTTTGACCAACTTTCCAATTTTGGAGCGTCGCTAACTCTCGGTTCAAAATGCATACCTTTGTACCTGAGGCAAACTCCTCATCGGTAATCGCTCGGCCTTCTTTCATGTATACATTGCCGAGGTTAAATGCAGGAATTCCGCTAAAGTCATTTGTAGTCATTACTCCGAAAGAATGCGAGTTGATGTAACAGGAGTAATATATCTGTTCATATTGTTTTAGAGCCTCAGGGTCTGCTTTTAAGTCATCATATTTATACAGCCAAAAAGGATGGCCGTCCAGCGTATAAATATAAGACACAAACTCTGAATCTCCGCCTATTGCTTTTGAATATCTATAAGTATATTTATAGAAAAAATCATCCTGGGTAAAGGAAACAGACGATGGCTCCTTTTTAGAGCCTAATAAGTTGCCGAATTCATCTGTGCCATAATTCGAATAAAATGTGTCTATTAATCCTATATATTCGGTATCCGGTTCCAGATATATAAATTGCCTTGATTCTTTGTCGTGCTTCAGCTTATTGATGGCATCGGAATGCCTATCGTAAAAAAAGTCTGGCGAAAAATCAATGCTTGCGTATATGTGTTCAGTCTTTTTATCGTTTGCAAAATGTGAGCCTGTCGCCGAATCTATGATGTCAAACACAGATGATATCGCATACTCCAGCGCACCGGAGTATATTCCATCAGGAAGTGCAAATCCATTCGGTGTCAGATTCAGCGTTATGTATTGGTTAACGTTATTCGGGTCAAGCTGTTTATTGCTTTCCTCTGTCACCTTAAAGCGTATTACATCCTCGCTATAAAACGGTATTATCCACCTTGGAAGAATATCGTGCTTTTTTAACGCAATGTTATCCTTGTTAAATGCGCCGTATCTCGCTCTTAACTCATGCTTTTTTACGCTTGGCGCCGTAACTATCGGCGTTAAATCATAATCACTTACGGTAAGCGCATAGTAACCGGCATAATCGTCGGCAGTGGTAATATCGTCTATTAAATTGCCAAATTCGCCTACGTCCGCATACAAATCCATTATTGCTATTGTTGTATAAGCATTATCAGCAAGCTGAAGATTATATTGACTATCATTATACAAATTAAGGCTCATGCAGAAAAATGCCGATAATAGAACCAGCATAAGAATATACGAGATGGTGCGAATAGGCTTACGAAAAAGCTGACGCAGATGCATGGATAGCATATTCGTTTCCTCCTATAAAATGGATTTAGGCGATACAGCTATGCTGTATCGCCTAAATCTAAATTCTTTTAGTGATTCTGGGTATGCTTATTGCAAGTAACTGTTTCATAAAGAAAGACTCGATTAGTCTCATCTTTATTGCTGCAAAGGCTATTATTACAGCCTGTGTAGTAGATTCTGTACGTTTCCGTTGCGGAATCAATACAGTCGTATCCGTGCGGACATACCACATCTTGGGGCTGTGTGGTATACAGCTCCGACCAAGAGCGTATTTCACCTTGATCACACACGGGGCAAACCTCAACTCTCGCGGCGGCAACGGCGGCGAAAGCCATGATTACCAGAAGGGTTACGAGCAGCATTGACAAATGCTTTTTCATGTTTGTGTCCTCACTTTCGTTTGTTATTTTTATTCGCAGCTTAGCTGCAAAATCACTGTCGTTTGGTCGATCCTGCGGTTCATATCGTTCCGATTAGGGAACGGGCAACGGGTTTACGATTGATCTTAAAG
>ERZ857882.4035-NODE-4035-length-13113-cov-3.658906_pt1 | contig 13113 bp, 10 predicted proteins | sample MGYA00519697_ERZ857882 | MGnify/ENA primary metagenome ERZ857882 (study PRJEB31778, sample SAMEA3449373) | human gut metagenome | biome: human gut; feature: human-associated habitat; material: faeces | place: United Kingdom | collected 2010/2012 ...
TTTGAAGTTGATGGTGTTCAGGATCTTCAGCTTGTAGCCCTTTTTCAGCAGCAGCCTGCCGCATTCCACGACGATGCTGCCCTTCGGGTTTTGTCAATAAGGATAGAGAAAAAAGTAAATTATTTTTATGAGGTTACAACATCGGATTGAATAAGGCGCAGTACCTTGTCGGTAAAGGTTTCCCGGCTGGTCTGGCTGAAATGGAAATAAATATCAAAGGTCGTACCGCCAACGGTCTTTACCATATCGGGTGGCGGTACGTCCGGGGCGGGTGAAGCGTTGCCGCCCGCCATCACGGGCAGGGGGATGGCCTTGCCCTCTCTGCTGGTGCTGTCGCTCCCCTCCGGGGCGGGGATGGTGCTGGTGATCGTCATGCTGGGGTCGTAGGTCATAGGCTCTCCTTTCATCATTCATCAAAGTTAATCCACGTGAGCGCCATTTTGCCGCCCACGTTGGAGTGGGGGAAGGGGAATGTATTAGTCCCCCTTTGAGGACTGTCCACAAGCCCCCTGATTGCAAGGCTTTTCAGCCTCTAAATGTCCACGCCTGCGGCGTTCCCGTTCGCTGGCAGCTTTCTTTCTCCGGCGCACATTGGCGGCGCACTCGTCACAGTATTTGCCCCGATTGGAGCGCGGCACGAACATCGCCCCGCACTCGGCACAGGGCCGCGCCTGTCCTCGGTGGAGCAAGGCGGCACACAACCCCTTGTCTGTTGGCAGGACGGCGGCGCGGAACCATTTACAGACCAGGGAATAGGTGATACTCTGGACGCAGACACAAGGCTCCCAGCCGTCATCAAGAGCAAGACAGTTGCCGCCGTCATAATTGCAGCAGTCATGCACCAGCCGCCGGACGGCTCGGTACTGCTGGTAGGTCAGTCGGGGAATGCCGTTCACCGCTCCACCTCCCGGCGTTTCTGCTGGGTCTGCTCCTGCTGGTGTATGGCAGCATCGGCGTTCCGCTTCACCTGTTGAAGCCGCCGCAAATCGTCTTGGATAGGCTTGTACTGCTCATACTCGGCTGTGTACTCCTGGTGAAGCCTCGCCTGTTCCTGTTCCCACGCATGAACGGGGATTTTACCAGCAGGGGAACGGTGCTTGTCCAGCTTCCGGCGGGCCATGTGGAACGTCCTCAACTCGTTCTCATGCTCCCTCTCGAATTTTTCCCGCTTGCCCTTCCACTTGATACCCTGCAACTCGTCATAGACGGGCTTGGTGTCTCGGTAGAGGTCAACAAGGCGAAGCAGTTCCTTCAATTCGTTCAGACGGTCACGCTTCGCTTTCATGGATGTGTTGATGGCCTCCGTTCGTTCACTCTGGGCGGCGATATGGGTCTCTAAATCTTCCAGCGTAGCGATGCCCCTCTCGGTCAGAAAATTGATGGCCTCGGCAAAACCTTTAAGATTTCCAATCCTGGCGTTGCGGCTCCATGCTCCGGCGTTCCGGCCCTCATAGTAGTCGGTCAGCAGGGCGGCAAGGGTCGGGGCCTGGGGCTTGCTCAATTCTTCTTTTATGGCCTTAATCCAATCCGTCAGGCCGGCGATTTTCTTCCGAATATCCCGCAGAATGTTGTTGGCCTTTTTTATCCAGCGGTTCAGATCGCCCTTGTCGGTGGGGATGCCCTTGGCCTCCATCTGGCGGACGGCCACGCCCTCATGGACGGTGGGCAGCAGGTCAAGGCCCTGACGCTCATAGGAGCGGTGGTCGATGCGGCAGGTCAGCCCCTTTTCCTCAAACTTGGCGTTCACCATAGCGGCCCACGCCTCCCGCCAATGTTCCAGTGTTTCCGGGCTTCCCCAGTCGGTAGTGGGAACAGCGTCAAAGAGGGGCTTGCCGTCCTCTCCCATAATGCGGTTCCCGTCCTCGTCCAGACGGTAGCGGCGGCGCTGCTTGCACCCCCATTTGCCGTCTGGCTCAATGGGCCGGATGGGGCAGAGAACATGAAAGTGCGGGTTAGGAATACCGCCGTCCTCCTTGTCCGGCTGGTGGATGGCAAAGTCGGCAATCATGCCCCGGCCCACAAGCTGCTCCGAAACAAATTGCCTTGCAAGAGCGATGTTTTCCTCCAATGAAAACTCGTTCTGCAAGGCAATGTCAAAGCTATATGCAAGCTGGGCTTTCTTGCCGCGCTCGGCTTTCTCCACGGCGTTCCAGAGGGTGGCGCGGTCTTGGTACTGGTTGGGGGCCTGGGGCGGCAGGAGAATGTCTGTGCAGACCACGCCGCCCTTGTGGGTGTAGTCGCTGACCTCGCCATAGTATTCGCTATACAATTTCTCCCCGGCTCGGTAGGCGGCGGACGTGACAACAGACTGTCCCGCGCTCCGTTTGACCTGGGTAACGTGGAGATGGAACAGGGCCAATTATCCGCTTTCCTGCTGGTCAGTGGCTTGGCTCACCAGGGCGGCAACTTCCGGCAGGGAAAAGACCTTTTCCATCAAAAGAAAAAAGGCCCTTTCGCTCATGCCGCGCACCTCCGGGGCGATACTCTCCACCGCTCCGCCACGGGTGATAAGTCGGTGGTTTCGCTTCTTCCTTTCGCCTTGGGTGTAGTAGCGGATGCGGTTCTCATACCGCTGGCCTCTGTGCTGGTACTGCTCCAACTTAGCGGTGGCCTCAGCATACTCTTTCTCTAATTCTTCGCGTGACTTGTCCATCGTGTTTGACCTCCTTCTTGGCAAAACAAAAGACCGTCTACCTGCTGTGTCGGGTAAACGGTCAAGGGTAACGGTATTCGGTTTTAGCCTCGCTGGAAAGGTGCAGACGCAGAGCGGATGTACCTTTCCAGCGAGGGCGCAGGGATAGCCGCAAAGCGGCGCAAGGGGCGCAGCCCCTTGTACGGAGCGGAGCGACGCAAACGGCCCGGACTTTCGGAAGTCCGGGCCGTAGCCTCGCAGAGCGCACGATACATGGTCGCAGACCATGTATAGAAGTGCGCCCTTTGTTCCAAAGGGATTTTATAAGTCCATCATTGATGGGAGAATTTTGTTGAACATATGGCGCACCTTATCAATCCGGGTGTTTGGGCGGCGTGGCTGAAAAACTGGTTCGCCGCTGGCGATTTGATACCCCTTCAATTCTGTTAAACAAACGCTTCTCCCGTTTGTATAAAAGGTGAGGTCATTGCGGTACTCTTGCACACAGCGGGCAGGGATTTCGCCAGTAAAAATCACCTCGCTGTTTTTAACCTGGGTCGTTTCAATACTCGCGCAATATTTTGGTGCGTCATGATAAGCTCTGGAGAGATATTCCTGCGGCGCATAGAGTGTAAAAGAAAGATATGGTTCCAATAGCTGCGTCCCCGCCTTTTTCAACACCTGCTCCAATACAATAGGTGCCAATGACCGAAAGTCTGCGGGAGTGCTGACCGGACTATAATAAAGCCCATACTCAAAACAGATTTTACAGTCCGTTACCTTCCATCCATACACGCCTTGTTCCAGACCGTAGCGGATACCATCCAATACAGCGTTTTGAAAACTCTGATTCAAGTATCCAACGGAAACTTTGCTCTCATACTGCACTCCGGTGCCAAGGGGGAGAGGGGTGACGGACAGCCCGATGGACGCCCAGAATGGATTGGGCGGCACTTCGATATGAATGGTGTGACTTACCGCTTTCAATGGCCTCTCCATATAGATGACGGTAGGTTCTTTTGCAGTTGTGTTGAGCTGATATTTTTCCACCAGAAGATCAGAGATAATTTCCAATTGTACCCGGCCCAAAAAGGAGAGAATGATCTCATGGGTCACAGCGTCTACTTCATAGCGCAGAAGCGGGTCGGTATCCGCAATTTCTGTCAAGGCGTTTAACAAGCGTTCCCTCTGTTCTGGTTTCTCTGGTGCAATTGTTGTCCGCAGCAAAGGGAGAGGATTGTCGCTCCACGTTTCACGGGGCAGCAGCAGTTTGTTTCCCAGCACATCATTCAGCCGCAAACTGTCGCAGGGTACAATGACGATCTCGCCCGCATGGGCAATCTCTGTTCGGACAATCTCACCCTTTGAGGGGATACGCATTTCCGTAATTTTCAGTTTTTCTTTCCCTGCCAAGGCTACGGAATCCCGCAAATGAAGCGTACCGCTATACAACCGCAGATAGGCAAGGCGTTGGCTCTGGTTTGCGTACTCAACTTTGAACACAGTTCCGCACAATTCAGAGCTGTTCTGCCCGGTGGGTGATTGGAATGTATCTGTGACCGCTTCAATGAGTTGTCGGATTCCCAAGTTTACCTTGGCACTGCCATGATAGACCGGAAACAGAGAGACGCTTTGGATTCTCCTGTTTTCCTCCCGCAGAAGTTCTTCTTTGTCCATTGGTTCTCCGGCAATATATTTCTCCAACAATTCATCACAGTCCGCAATCACGGTATCCCAATTCTCCAGCCCCATGTTTTCCATGATGGATATATCCGGGGAAAGCTGCACGTTCTGCTTAATAATCATATTTGCGGAGAGCTTATCTCGGATAGACTGATACACACCTGGCAGGTCAATCCCGTCCTGGTCGATTTTGTTAATAAAGATAACAGTTGGGATTTTCATTACTTGCAGAGCATGAAACAGAATACGGGTCTGCGCCTGAACGCCGTCTTTTGCAGAAACAACCAAAATCGCTCCGTCAAGAATGGCAAGGGAGCGATAGACCTCCGCTAAGAAATCCATATGCCCAGGAGTATCCACAATGTTGACCTTACAATCGTGCCACTGAAAGGAAGTGACCGCCGTTTGAATGGTGATTCCACGCTGCCGCTCTAAAAACATGGTGTCCGTTCTCGTTGTTCCCTGATCCACACTGCCGGGCGCCTCGATTGCTCCGCTGGTATATAACAGGCTCTCCGTCAAGGTCGTCTTACCTGCGTCTACATGAGCAAGAATGCCAATATTGATGATTTTCATATGATTGTCCTCCATACAAGGCCCAGAAGGGCGCAAAAATCCCCAGCGACAAATACTTTTACCGCTGGGGATGATAGGTAGGACACACATGAAAACTGCGGCCAAGGCTGGCCGTTGTCTATCACGATATGAAATGAAAAGGCAAAAGTATTCTTAAATTGGGTACAAAAACCAAGCCCTCTCCTTGAGGACGTTTGTCTTTGTTCCCATTATCAAATTTTATTTAAGAATACCTTGCCGCATATTGATAAACTCCTTTGCTTGGATTTTTTTTTATAGTATAGCATATCAAATTCCCAAAAGCAACCCTGTTAAGATAAATTTTTTCTGTCACTGCACCTCCATATCTCTCTCGTGTATACGCCATACGCAACTCTTTTCAAAAAAGAAGTGGACGCGCTGGCAAAGCTGTGGTAGAATGAAACGAAAGAAGGTGAGGATGGTGGAGCTCAAAACGACAATCGCCCAGGGACTGCACGTCACAGATGACAGCGCGGGTTATGATGCCGCCTGTAAGCGTGTCCTGTCTGAAAAGGCAATCCTGGCGCGGATTATGAAGTCCTGCCTGGAAGAATACAAGGATTGCGATGTCAATGATATTGCCGAGAAGTACATTGAGGGCCAACCCCAGGTGTCCGCCGTCCCGGTGCTGCCGGACGAGGGTGGCACAGTCATCAGCGGCATGGACACCGAGGACAAATCGGTGCGCGAGGGGACAGTCACCTATGCCATTCGCTTCCGCGCCATCGTTCCCGACTCCGAGGAACAAATTGCCCTCATCATCAACGTGGAGGCCCAGAACGATTTTTACCCCGGCTATCCGCTGATAAAGCGTGGCATATACTACTGTTGCCGCATGATTTCTTCCCAGTACGGCAGGGAGTTCACTGGCTCCCATTATGAGAAAATCAAGAAGGTCTACTCCATCTGGATTTGCATGAAACCGCCGCAGTATCGAGAGAACACCATTACCCGGTATCGGCTGGTGGAAGAATATCTGGTCGGCGAGGGCAAAGAACCCATCAGGAATTATGATTTGCTGTCCATCATCATGCTGTGCCTTGGCGGGCCGGATGGGTCAAATTATGACGGCGTATTGCGGATGCTGGATGTGCTTCTCTCCAACGAAACCAGCGAGGCGGAAAAGCGGAAAATTTTGCAGGACGATTACGACATTCAAATGACGCAGACAATGGAAAGGGAGGTGTCGGTCATGTGTAATTTGAGCAAGGGCGTTGAGGAAAAAGGCGTTGCTAAAGGTATCTTGTCCTCTATCAAAAACCTCATGGAAACGATGGGGCTGACCATTGAACAGGCTATGGCGGCGCTGAAAGTCCCGGAGGGCGAACGTCAGAAATATATGGATTTGCTGGAACGGCAGTAATGACAAAAACGCCACGGACTATCGTTGTCCCTGGCGTTTTCTGTATCTACGTTAGCTGACTTGAGCAGCTTCGGCTTCTGCCTGTTTCTTCCTGTGGTAGTTCTCCCGCCTCGCGGCAAGCATACGTTCATACCGGGCCTGGGCTTCGGGATCTCCGGCGGCAGCGTCCGCATACATTTTCTGACGGGACTTCTTTACCGCTTCTGACTGTTGCGCTCTCTGCTGCGCCAACTCTGCCGCCGCTACCGGGTCGGTTTCGGCGCGGGCTTTCAAATCCTGCAAAGCCGCCTTTTTCCGATTGCGATGGGCTTCCAGCCGTTCCGCTTCTTCTAGGGTGAGAGGCAAACCTGCCTCGGCACATCTGGCAAGTTCTTTCAACGTCCGCTGTTGGGGCTTCGGGGGCTGTGCGGACTTCTGCCTGTCACGCCACGCTTTGTGCTGCTCGGCTTTCTTCTGGCGGTGCGCCGCAAGCCGCTCCGCTTCCTCCGGGGTGAGATCGGCTCCATCCAGCTTGGCGAGTTCCTTCAGTGAGCGTTTGCGAGGCTTCTCTGGCTGACTGGCCTTTTTCTTGTCGCGTTGCTTCTGCTGATAGGCCCGATTGCGCTCTAACCGCCGTTCTTCCTCCGCCTGTTCCTCCGGGGTCAACAGGCCCGCCCGCTTCCTCGCGGTAAACTCCCGGCGCTCCTGCTTGTACCTCTCATACCGAACCTGGGCAAGCACCTGGGAGCGTTCCTCTTTCTCTGCCTGTTCCTCCTGCTGGCGGCGTTCTTCCTCCTGCTCCATCGGGGTCACAATGTCGGCGGGAACCTCAAACGCGCCAATGAAATTGAAATAGAAATCTAACCGCTGACGGCGCTGCTTTCCCCGTCCGTTGCCCTCATGGACAACGATTTTCTCGATAAACTCATTGAGAATGGGCGTAGTCAGTTCCGAAAAATCGGTGTACCGCTTGGCAAGGTCGATAAACTCCGTCATTCTCACCCGGTCGGCGTTCCAGTTGTCCAGCAAGCCCTGCCACTCCGTCATGGAGGCTTCCAGCGCGGCCTGTTCCTCGTCATACTCGGCAAGGAGACGGCTGAAATGCTTATCCGGCAGCTTGCCCGTGGCGTTGGCCTCGTACAGCTTCTTCACCAGTCCGTCCAGTTCGGCGTGGCGCTTCTTCGCCTGGACAATCTGTTTCCGGCAATCCTTGACTGCTTCCTCCTGGCGCAGACTGGATGCCTTTCGAACCCGCTGAACAAACTCCTGCTCGTTGTTGCGGACATACCAGCTTATCCGCTGGATGGCGGAGAGGATCGCCGCTTCCAGCTTTTGCGTGGCAACATAGTGAATGGTGCAATCCTCCATAGGTGCCCGGTATCTGGAACAGGTGAAAGCATCGTCAATGTACTTGCCTTGGACAAGACTGTTGTGGTGGGTCAGCTTTGCGCCGCAGTCGGCACAGTAGAGCAGTCCGGTTAAACGGTTAGGGGCATTACTCCGCTTGGGTGTCCGGCGCTTGGTTTCCCGCAAACGCTGAACATTGTGCCACGTTTCTTCGTCAATGATGGCGGGGACGGCTCCCTCAAATACAAATTGTTCCTCTGGCATTGTCCTGCGGGTGCTTTTAGTCTTGTAGTTCTCACAGACAGTCTTGCCCAGCACCTTGCGCCCCAGGTACTCCGGCCTTTTAAGAATATAACCCAGGGTGGTGGCAGACCATGCGTAGGGGTCGCGGTAGCTGTTGGCTCGAACAGGACAGCCGATACGCTTCCAGTGTTCGGAAGGGATGGGGATTTGCTCGGCCCGCAGCGTTCGGGCGATGCCGTTGACGCTCTGACCGTCCATGACCATCTGAAAGATGCGGCGCACAACGGCGGCAGCTTCCTCGTCGATCACCCACTCGCCCTTTTCTTCTTTTGAGGCGAGATAGCCATAGGGGACGGCCCCCGAACAGCGCAGGCCCTTTTCCATTCTGGACTTGAAAACGGTCTTGATTTTGCGGCTGGTGTCAGCAACGTACCACTCATTTATCACATCCCGGAAGATGGACATAATATCAAATCCATTGGCGGTGTCCAGGTTGTCATTGGCGGCGATAAAGCGGACGTTGTACTCGTCAAAGGTGCGTTTGAGCAAGCCGACCTCCACCACGTCACGGCCTATTCTGCTCTGGTCTTTGACAATGACGGTAGCCACATTTCCGGCCCGTATCTCGTCCACCATAGCGTCCAGGCCGGGCCGCTTGAAGGTCGTTCCCCGCACCCCGTCATCGGTGAAGTGGCGGACATTAGTGAAGCCATTTTTTCGGGCGTAGTCCTCCAGGATGCGCTTTTGATTTTCTACGGACACGCTCTCGTCAGACCGCCCATCGTCGTGAGATAACCTTTCGTACAATGCTGTGATTTTACCCTTTTGCTCCTGCTTCCTCATGTGTGTAACCTCCTGTTTTGTATTTTCACGACCTTTCTATCCTTATTATAGTGACCCTTTCGGATCAGTAACCACATAGCTGGAATGGCATTGAAGGAGATATGAGGTAGGCACCCGGCGCCTTGCTGGCTCACACCAGTAGGTTTCCGGGAGCCGCCTCCCAAACCGGACTTACACCTCTCGGCGTATCCGGCTTTCCATAAATCACCCTGTCGTCAGGGTCAGCTGTAACTCATTCCAGCAGTCAGGGCACAGTGCAAGCGATTTCCGCCGTATTTCAAGCATCTTCCGCTCGTACTTGTTGACCCCTTTCAGTGACTTCATCTTTCTAACGTGATGCATGCAAACATATTCCGCAGCAGAACCACAGATTTCGCACACACCGGCCTTTATCCGATTTACGATGGTATAGCGGTTATCGTATTTCTTGTAAATCGGCAGGATGTCGTTGACGTTATCGTATCCGTCACTGTGCTTTTTGAATCCGTCATGATAGAATTCGCAGTACCGCGTTCCCTTCTTAGTCTGGTACGGTATCCGCAGTATGCCCTTCATCATCCAGCGCTTTTTCACATCAGAGACGTTCTCCCTGTGCTTACCCGCTAGCGTTTTCAACATACTGTAGCGCACCATATAGTAATACTTATGGAGCGTACCGACGTTTTCAGCAATTCGATAGAAGTTGTATAGTCCTCGGATTTCTGAGTTGAATGTAGATACGATATCCGCATCATTCCTGTTCATCAGCTCTTTCCTCGGCATTGGCCTCCATGTCTCTTTGCCGCTTACCGGATCGCGCTTGACCTGTACCGCCTGATTTTCCATGACTTTCTTCATCCATTTCTCTTTGGGCATATAGAGAAATACCTTCCCATACCATACCCTTTTGAGGTCTCCCGCCTGACAGCGTTTGACGTTTTTGGAATGAGCCACACGAAAATCGTAGCCAAGGTATCTGACTTTATTGCTTGAATGCGTCACCTTGGTTTTTTCATCTGACATTTCCAGATGCAGTTTGTCTCGAAGGAACGCTTTTACGTCCTCTTTGACTTTCATTGCATCCTTCTTCGACCCGATAACACCGATAACAAAATCATCGGCGTACCGATTGTACTGAATCTTCTTGTAGCCCTCTTCGAATGGGTCATGATAGTGCTGGCTCATTTTGTCTTTTCTGGCCGTTTTGAATTCGGCAACCAATTCGGGCGTTGAAGTTTCAGCCTGTGACAGCGCCTTTCGTGCTTTCTTATACCGCCTCGAAGCCTTTTCGTACTCCTTGGTGGTTTTTCTCCTCTGCGGCTCCCTGTCGAAGTCTTCCTTGTAATTCATGAGGAAGCTGTCAAGTTCGCTCAGATAGATGTTTGCACAGATCGGACTGATGCCACTTCCCTGAGGCGTGCCGGAGTAGGTGCAGTTGTATTCCCACTGCTCCATATATCCTGCTTTCAGGAATTTCCAGATAAGGCCAATAAAAGCCTCATCCGCTATGCGCCGCCGTAATAGATTGGCGAGCACATGATGGTCGAAGTTGTCAAAACACGCCTTGATGTCTCCTTCTACTACCCATGAAACACCAGTAAAGCTCTTCTTCACCTGCATAAGCGCCGTGTGGACGCTTTTCTTGGGCCTAAACCCGTGGGAATGGTTACTGAATGTTGGCTCATAGATAGCTTCCAGAATCATCCGGACAACTTCCTGCACCAGCTTGTCGTCCGTGGACATAATGCCCAGCGGCCTGAGTTTTCCATTCTTTTTAGGAATGTACTTCCTCTTTGCCGGTTTCGGTTCATAAGATTTGTCCCTGAGGCTCTCGATGATACGATTGATTCTCGGGATGCTCATGTTGTCCAGCGTTTCCCCGTCAACCCCTGCCGTCATGCTTCCCTGCGATTTTGCGAGGTTTGCGTAGGCGATCATATAGAAATCGGGGTTATAGAGGTTTCGGTACAGTCTTTCGAATTTGTAATCAGTTACAGTTGCCTTTTCTTCAAGGCTTTTCAACACATGAATCGGATTTCTCATGGTGTCTCGCACACCGTCCTTTCTGAGTTGAAAATGATTTACTGTCCCCCTTCGCCGTGTGGGCGGCTTTCCCACCCTCTGACTACTACGGGAACTCTGTTGCCATGGCAGATATTCAGAGCCTTGCATTTCAGCTTACTCATAGCCCGAAGGCTTTCCGCTTTAGGCAATCCCCTCTTAGTACGACGTAAACAAGCTCTCCATGTTGTCGGATGTGACGTTTGCCATTTTCCACTTTCCCGTGGCTGGGTCTGCTCCGAGTATCAGCAGTGGCAGAGCCTAACACTGTCACTGTCAGGAGCACCAGCGAGTACAGCCTCTCTACGCTGGGAGCACGCTTCTTGACTCGACCTCTGGCTGTCATTCAAGCAGTATAGCTTTCATCCTCATACATGAATTTTCATCCCTTCACGCCTGCGCTTCTGAGGCTTCAGCGCATCGTGTCCTCTGTCATGCTATGGTTGCCCTATGGTTTCCCATTTGGGGTTAGACAGGGGATGATGGATTGCGATTTTATCGCTCGATACTTTTATCCACTACTTGCTAAAGGTAGTGTTTACGCCGCCCGTAAGGGCGCACTCGGTTTGACGAAGAAGCGGGTCTTGCCGCTGCCGGAGCCACCGATCACCAGCACGTTTTTATTACGGGCGTGAGCGGGATTCTTCGGGCGGTTGCTCATCATGAGCCGTTCTGACTGCGTGAGGATTACATTATTCTCAAACACCGGATCGACGAAAGGCTGAATATCCTGTGCCGTACCCCATCGGGCAGAGCCGTACTCCATGCCTTTGCGGTACTTCTTGGCGTTCTGGCTCTTGATATGAACAGCAATGCGCAGCAACGCACCTACCACCAGTCCAATGCACAAATCAAGCGGATGAAAGCTGGGCAGAGGCGACTGAAACGCCACGCCCAGGCTATTCATCAGGTTCATGGCCTTTTCAGAGGCATTGACGCCTTCCGCCAGTCGCCACGCTTCGCCCAGATTCGTTGCCAGCAGTCCGATCACCACATAGGGAAGGTTGAGCAGAATGATCTTTTTCAGGTTCATCTGCTCAGCTCCTTATCCTTGTTGCGAACGGGATCGCGGGCAGCTACCATCTCTTTGAGCTTTTTCAGGAGCTTCAGCACGGAGGGACGCTCTTCGCGCTTCATCTTTTTCTCCGTCATTTCAGACAGCATGGCGGTAATGGCGTCGTTGTCCCTCGCTTTGAAAAAGACGAGGAACTTGGGATCGTCGCCTTTGACCTGACGGATGGCATAATCCACGCCGTATTTGCGGGCAATGCGCTCAAACTCCTTCATGTTGGGGTCGTTCAGCTCAATACTGGTCGCACCCTGATCCTTCTGCAAAAGCTGCTTCACACTCTGCTTGCCATGTTTTGTCACGTCCTTATGGGAGTGATTCTTCATATAAGAAAGCATTTTGCCTGCAGCCTGCGCCAGCTTTCGGGCAGAGAACTTGCTGCCGTTGACCATGAGCATGACAGTTTTGTTTTCAATATCCTCCTGCAAAAAATCACCTCCTTGATGGTGCAGGATTCAATGGGAATCGTAATCAGGGTGGTACGAACAGCCGATGCAGCAGGTAGTGCATGGCGCTTCCTCCTTTCAGGGCATAGAAAAACGCCCTTTCAGATTTGAAAGAGCGTTCAGTGGTAAGTATTCAGTTTTTATCTTACTCAGGCTTTAAGTTTGTAGGTACGGTTGCGATTGCTGCCAACGGCAATGATGAAGCCCTCTGCCTGCAGTTGAGACAGGAGATCACGCACACGCGACACCTTCAGGTCCATAACTCCCGCCAATTCGGAAGTAGTGGCAGAAACGTGTTCGGTCAGGTATTGGATGATCAGTTCTTTGTTATGCGCAGTGATTTTACCGCCAGTTTTTATCGCCGATTTTTTATCGCCAGTTTTTATCGCCGATTTTTCGGCGGGTTGCAGCGGAAGGATCAACGTAATCCTTTCCGGCGCAAGTTCTTCCGTCAGTTCGGGTTCCGCCCAACCCTGCTTCTTCCATACGCTAAAGATGCTGGGGATACCGCTGCCTGCGCGCTCGCCTACGTTGATGAGGTTGAACATTTTCATTAGCGCGGTGTTGCGGGGATCAGACAGGCCGCCACTTCTGGCGTCTTCCAGTGCAATACGGAAGCTGCCGGGGTTCGACAGGGTGATACGATCCTTTTTTCGTACGATCACCAGCCCGCGCGGACCATAATAGTCGGCGTTGATCAAGCAGTTGGCCAGTGCCTCGCGCAAGGCAGTATGCACAGGTGTTTCGTCTACCCGCTCGCCGTTTTCAACGCGGAACGGTACTTTGACCTCCTGCTGAAGTCGGTTGTAGACGCGGAAATAGAAATCGTAGAGATTTCCGCTCCAATCGCCAGAGGAAGATACAATGCGGT
>ERZ857882.4038-NODE-4038-length-13103-cov-4.058400_pt1 | contig 13103 bp, 9 predicted proteins | sample MGYA00519697_ERZ857882 | MGnify/ENA primary metagenome ERZ857882 (study PRJEB31778, sample SAMEA3449373) | human gut metagenome | biome: human gut; feature: human-associated habitat; material: faeces | place: United Kingdom | collected 2010/2012 ...
CTTTTCCAAAACAGACTCGGTTGTTGTCACACGCGAGTCGTAACAACGCGTAAAGTACTCAAGGCCGCCTTCCTGGGTTCCCACGAGGAACGTCGCTGTGGCGTCGGCGGGAACGATGGTCTTATACCCGCGGAAATACGCGCCGGCAAGCGTCTGCAGCACGCAGATATTCGTGTCGCAGCCAACGGCGATAAGCGTGTCGACGCCCAGCTCACGCAGCGTCAAATCAAGATCGGTCTGGAAGAAGCCATCGTAGCGGCGCTTCGAAATTACGAAATCGCTTTCCTGCACGTCAAAATCAGCCAAAGGCTGTGCCGCATCGCTGCCAACAATGCCATGCTCGCCCCAAAGCTCCAATTCTTTATCAAGGCCAGGAATATGGGCATCGCACGAGAACACGACCGGCAACCCTTTTGCGCGAGCAGCCTTCACGATTTTCACGCTGTTCGACGCCATGTCCTCAAGACCTGGAGTCGCTCCCCCTTCGCCACCCAAAACATCGATGACGAGCACAGCCGTTTTCGACATATCGAATTCATCGGTTTGCTGCCAGGGGGTGTTTTGCGCTACGGGAATATAGGCCATCATGTGTTCCTTCCTGCGAGGCTTACGCATTTAACGCTGATGCTTACCGCGCGTATCGCGACCGCGGCTCGATGCGTTCTTCGAGGGCCGCGTATGCACAACTCGATGGCGCGATGCGTGCCTGCCGGCGAGCGCCTGCGTGTCGTCTTCATATTCTCTCACTTCGGAAGCGCGTTGCTTCTCTTTCGCGGCCTGTTCCATAAGCTGGGCACGAACGCGCGCCTTTCGCTCGCGCTCGCGCGCCTCGGCAAGCAGCTGTTCCCACAGGACAGCGTCGTGCAGCTGCCAGCCCTCAAAGCCCCAGCGCTCGCGTGCGGCGCCCGGGGCGCGGTCGGTCAGAATGTTCACGGCCTCCAGCAGCAGACCGCCGCCGGCGCACGAGGCATCGATCAGCGTGGGAAGGGCTTCGTTTTCGTAATCGTCGGCCGTCAGCTCGCGCTCGCATAGTGCGGTCCAGCCGACCTGCGCCAGCACCAGGGCGGCGTAGTCGGGGCGCAACACGTGTGCGCCCTCGCCGGCACGAGTCGCAGCGGGCGGCAGACGCTTGAACAGCGGGTCGCCCGAAAGGTCCAGGCTAATGCTCGCGCGACGCTGACGCAGCGAAAGCAGTAGGTGAACATCGGGGTCGGCGGCATCGACGTCGGCACGACGTCCCGTGGTCTCGGCCAGGCGGTCGCACAGCGCGTCTTTGGCGCGCAGGGCCGAGAAGCGCGTGTTGCGCAGCTGCTCGGTCACGCCGCGGGCGGTGATGGCGATGGTGGCGCCGGGGCGGACGATGCTCTCCCAGGCGATGTCGTAAACGCTATCGTACAGTTCATCGGCATCCTGCGCCTCAAAGCGCCCGAGTACCACGAACACACGGCTCGCCAGGCGCGACCACAGACAGGCGCGGTAGCCTTCTTCGAGCTCGCCCTCAAATGTAGCGCGGCCCTTCAGCCGGCGAACATGCGAAAGCCCGAGGCGTTTAAGCTCATCGGCGAGTGCGGACTCAAAGCCCTCGGGGCAGCTTGCGTAAAATTCCATGGGTGACCTCTCTGGTTGCGTCGCTCCATTATATGATGGATACTTCGTTTACTCTCGCCCCCGAAAGGAACCCATATGATTGATGCGTGCCCCGATTCCGCCGTGCTCTTTTTTGACGTGGACGGCACGCTGACGTCGTTCGATCCCGACAACATGACCGACAAGGACTTTTCGGCGGTTCGCCCCTCGCAGGCGGTCGTCGAGGCGTTTCATCGCCTGCGCAATGCGGGTCACCAGGCATTTATCTGCACGGGTCGTCCCTTGTGGCTGATTGCCGATGGTCTGCGTGCTTTGGAGCCTGCGGGTGTCGTTGCCATGGCGGGAGCGACGCTCGAGGTCGAGGGCCGCGTGGTGCATGAGGACTGCTTTGACGAGCACGTTATCGAGGAGCTTGCACGCCGTATGGCCGCGGCAGGGATTGAGGCCTTTTTCGAGACCAACGTGGCTACTTTTGCCCTGGAACCCGCGGGTGTTGAGCAGTCGTCTCTGATCGGCACTTCTGTGGTGCACAGCACCGAGGAAATGCGCGTCGACGGCAGTCTGCGCGTGGGCAAGGTATGCCTCAGTGTGCCCAGTTTGGCTCGCGTAGCCAATGATGACGGCTTTATCGATCGCGAGTTTGAGCTGTGCAACACCGGTGGCCAGAATCGCGAGCTGAGCCCCAAGGGCATTGACAAGGGCGTGGGCGTGGTGCGAGCGCTGGAATACCTGGGTCGCACCGGCAACGCGCGCACCTTTGGCTTTGGCGATTCCGGCAACGATCTGGGTATGCTCGCCGCTGTCGAGACGGCCGTGGCCATGGGCAACGCTATGCCCGAGGTCAAGGCGCTCGCCGACTACGTGACTGATGATGTCGCACACGACGGCACCGTCACAGCGATGCAGCATTTCGGCCTCATCTAATGAATCCCGCGTTCTGACGTTTGCTCAAACTGCGACTCTTTGCTTTTGCATGCTCAATCGATTTATCAATCCAAACACTGAGGTGTTTATACCGTTCGCCGAGAAGATAAAAAACCGCAGCTCACGCCTTGATAAACGTAGGTAAAGTGTTTAGCAGTTTAACGCCCATGTGCAAGCGAAAGGAATCAGGCAGATGGCAATCAAGGTGTTCGCTGACGGTGCAAACCTCGAGGGCATGCTCGACATGTACGAGAACGGCAACGTTCAGGGTTTCACGACCAACCCGTCCCTTATGAAGAAGGGCGGCGTGACGGATTACCGCGCGTTTGCCAAGGAGGTCCTGGCCCACATCACCGATGTGTCCGTCTCGTTTGAGGTCTTTGCCGACGACGTCGAGACCATGGAGGTCGAGGCCCGCGAGATCGCTACCTGGGCCGAGAACGTCTACGTCAAGATTCCGTGCGTGACCACCAAGGGCGAGTCCACCGCCGAGCTGGTGCGCAAGCTTTCGGCCGACGGCATCAAGGTCAACGTCACTACCATCTTTACGCCTACGCAGGTCGATGAGATGGTCGAGGCCGTTGACACCGAGACGCCGTCCATCATCTCGCTCTTTGCCGGCCGCATCGCCGATACCGGCGTCGACCCCATTCCGTTTATGGCGGAGTCGGTCAAGAAGGCCGCCGCAAAGCCCAACTGCGAGGTCCTGTGGGCGTCCACGCGCGAGCTCATCAACATTTACCAGGCCGAGGCCTGCGGTTGCCAGATCATTACGGTGCCCAACGGCATCCTGGCCAAGCGCAAGAACATCGGCCGTGACCCGTACGAGGTCTCGCTCGACACCGTGCGCGGCTTTGCCAAGGATATCGCCGCTTTGGGCTTCCATATTCTGCCGTAACGCGAACACTGGCTACGCCGCGGGCTGCTCGCCCCGGCCTTTCCTTTCCCTATCGCTCACGCGCTTCGCGAGGATCGCGCTAGGCAAAGGAAAGGCCGGGGCTGCCGACACGAGCTTGCCAGCAAGTTGGCGCTTGGCTTCCATATCCTGCCGTGGGCAAAGGTACCCCCGCCTGCGCCGTGCAAAATTGAGAGTATTCAGCAAGGTAAAGGCTTTTACCAGTTGGGTGAAGCACGGAACAGCCCCCGTTTTGGCTCTGACGACGCTAAAACGGGGGCTGTTTTTTGCTTTTTCGTCTCTGAGGGGCATCCGGAACGGTGGAATTTGCAGAATACTCGCGATTTTGCACATCGCTACAGGGGGTACCTTTGCTTTGGCGGTTTACTTGCCCTGCACCATGGTGAGCGAGATCTTCTTGCGGTCGCGATCGACCTTTTCGACCCACACCTTGACCGTGTCACCGACGCGCACCACGTCGCTGGGGTGCTTGACAAAGCGGTTGGCCAGTTTGGAGATGTGCACGAGGCCGTCCTGGTGCACTCCCACGTCGACGAAGGCGCCAAAGTCGACGACGTTGCGCACCGTGCCCTTGAGCTCCATGCCGGGTTCCAGGTCGTCGATGGAAAGTGCCGAGCGGCTAAAGACCACCTCGGGCGCGTCGTCGCGCGGGTCGCGGCCGGGCTTCTTGAGCTCGTTGACGATGTCGATGAGCGTGAGGGTGCCGCAGTTCAGGTCGCTTGCCAGCGCCGAGATACTGCCCAGACGGCGCTCGATGTCGGGCACGCCGCCGCGGCTGAGCTCGCTGGCTTTAACGCCGGCGCGTTCCAGGACGGACGTGGCCACCTCGTAGCTCTCGGGGTGGACGCTTGTCGCGTCGAGCGGGTTCTTGCCGCCGCTGATGCGCAGGAAGCCCGCGGCGTTGAGGTATGCCTTGGGTCCTAGTTTGGGGACCTTCTTAAGCTGGCGGCGATCGGTAAAGGCACCGTTTTCCTCGCGGTAGGCCACGATGTTTTTGGCCACGCTCGGCGTGATGCCCGATACGTATCCCAGCAGGCTTGCGCTCGCGGTGTTGACGTCGACGCCCACACGGTTGACGACGTCTTCCACCACGTGGCCCAAGGTGCGCGAGAGCTCGGCCTGGTCAAGATCGTGCTGGTACTGGCCCACGCCGATGGACTGGGGCGGAATCTTAACGAGCTCTGCCAACGGGTCCTGCAGGCGGCGGCCCAGGCTCATGGCGCCACGCACGGTGACGTCCAGGTCGGGGTATTCCTGACTGGCGAGCTCGGAAGCGGAATACACCGACGCGCCGGCTTCGTTAACGATGGTGTATCGCAGCCCAGGCGCCTGTTCGGCAATGAACTCCGAGACGACTTCCTCGGTCTCGCGGCTGGCGGTGCCGTTGCCGATGACGATGGTGTTGACGCCATCCTTCTTGACGAGGCGGGCGAGCTCGTGCTTGGTGCCGGCGACGTCGTGGCGCGGCTTGGTGGGGTAGACCACGCCGTGGTCGAGCAGCTTGCCGGTCTCGTCCATGACGGCGACCTTGCAGCCGGTGCGGTAGCCCGGATCGAGCGCGAGCACGCGGGCGCCGCGCACGGGGCGTGCCGAGAGCAGGCCCTCGAGATTCTTGGCAAAGACGTTGATGGCCTCGGTCTGGGCGCGAACGGTGAGTTTGGCGCGGGCCTCGCGCTCCAGCGAGGGGGCCATGAGGCGCTTGTAGCCGTCGGCGATGGCGGCATCGAAGACGGGCGCGAATACGCCCTGGCGTCGGGGCCAACGGCTGCCGAGGCGTGCCGTGGCGGCGACGCCGTCGACGTTCACGCGCACGCGGAGCTTGCCCTCGCGCTCACCGCGGTCGATAGCCAGCACGCGGTGGTTGGGTATACGGCGCAGCGGCTCGTCAAAGTTGTAGTACGGCTCGTAGGGAGTCTTTTCGGCGGGGTCGGTGGCCTCGACGACGATATCGGCGGTGTTTTGCGTAAAAGCGCGCAGGTCGGCGACGTTCTCGGGGTCCTCGGCCACCGTCTCGGCCACGATGTCCGCCGCCCCGGCGAGCGCCTTTTCGGGCGTGTTGAAGCCGGCGTCCTCGTTGACGTAGGCCGCGGCGGCATCGAGCGCGCTGCCCTTGGCCGAGGCCTGCATGATGATTATGTTGGCAAGCGGCTCCAGGCCTGCCTCGCGGGCCTTCTGTGCGCGGGTCATGCGCTTTTTGCGGTAGGGCTTGTAGAGGTCCTCGACACGCTGGAGCTGCGTGGCCTCGCGAATTTGCTGCTCAAGCTCTGGCGTGAGTTTGCCCTGGGCGTCGATGAGCAGGATGACATCTTCCTTGCGCTGCTCAAGATTGCGCAGGTAGGACAGGCGCTCGTCGAGTGCGCGCAGGGCGACGTCGTCCATTCCGCCTGTGGCTTCCTTACGGTAGCGCGAAATAAAGGGGATGGTGTTGCCCTCGTCGATGAGCTTGACGGCCGCCTCGATGTTGGCGGCCTTAAGGTTGAGCTCGCGGGCGAGCTGGGCGATAAGATCCATGGGACTCCTTGCGTTTAAGGTGCGTTTGCAGCACAGGGCTACCAAGGATACCACCCGCGATGTGACAAAGGGACTGTCCCTTTGTCACATGCCACTGCACAAAAGCCCCGCGGGCAGGAGGCTGCTCGCGGGGCAAAGAAGAGGGGCATATTTGTGGCGGACCGAGGGGTTCGGCATGGGGTTTCTGCCGCGGCCGCTCTTAAGGCATTACAGCTCGACGAGCTGGCCGGTCTCGGCGGCCTCCTTGATGGCGTTAAGCAGCGTGAGCGTCTTAACGTTGTCGGCGGGGGTCACGACGGGCTCGACCTCGCGGCGAACGACCTTCACAAAGTGCTTGAGCTGCATCTTGTGCGGCAGCGCCGGGTCGACGGCCGGAATCTCCATCTGCAGCGGCTTGTGCCAGTTGGAGGCGCCGTCGTAGGAGAACTGGTGCAGGCGGGGCAGCGACAGGGCGCCCTTAGTGCCGCCGATAAAGTAGGCGTCGGCGTCGAAGGGGCGGTACTGCGGGTCCTCGCGAGCGGTTGCCTCCCAGTTCCAGGGGCTGGCGGTGGCGTCGGAGATGGTCATGCTCGCAAGCGCGCCATCGGCAAAACGGACGTTGACCACGGCGGAGTCCTCGGTCTCAAAACCGCGGGCGGCGCTGGACTGCATGCCCTGGACGGCAACGGGCTCGCCCAGCAGGTAGCGGAGCAGGTCGACGTCGTGCACCAGGTTGACCAGGATCGGGCCGGCACCCTTCTTGCGGCGCCATTCGACATCGAAGTACTCGTCATTCTTATAGATCATGTAGTGGAAGCTCGACACGGTGAGCTTGCCCAGCTCGCCGGACTCGATGATCTCCTTGGCCTTGTTGACGAAGGGATTGTGGCGACGGTGCTGACCCACGAGCACGGGCACGCTAGCGGTCTCGGCCTCGGCGGCGAAGGCCTGGGCATCCTCCAGGTCGTTGGAGATCGGCTTTTCGACCAACGGCACGATGTTGCGCTTCACAGCCTCGCGGGCAACGCCCAGGTGCAGGTCGTTGGGGGTGGCGATGATGACGGCCTCGGGCTTGACCTCGTCCATCATCTGGGCGGGATCGGTAAAGAACGGCACGCCGGCGGCCTCGGCCGTGGCGCGGGCGCCCTCAAAGGCGTCGGCGATGGCGACGAGCTCGGCCTCGGGCTCCTCGGTGACAAAGCGGATGTGGTTGCGGCCCATGGCGCCGGCGCCGATAACGGCAATGCGGACGGGGTTGAGCTCAGACATTTCGACTCCTTAATACTGGTGGCGGTGGAATGCGGCAAGGGGGCGGTCCTTGCCGCATCAAGCAAAACTAGGCGGACTTCTTCTTGCTGTCGGAGACCATCATGTAGACGGTGAGCACGACGGCGATTGCGGCGATTACGATGGCACCGTAGAAGGACTGCTGGTAGGCGGCGCTGCCGGCCTCGGCGTGATACAGCACGGCGGTGATGGGCTGGCTGATCCAGGTGGAGGCGGCGTAACCCAAAAACATGATGCCGTAGTTGACGCCGATGTTGCTGGTGCCAAAGGCGCCACCGGTGAGCGGCGGGTAGATGACGAGCAGGGCGCCAAAGCTAAAGCCGAGCAGGGCGAGCGCCACAAAGAACATGCTCTGCGTAAAGCTCATCGACATGATGACGAGCGCGACGATGGTGACGACAAGGCTGATGAGCAGCGACTTATAGGCGCCGAGCTTGTCGATGATCTGGCCAAAGGACAGACGACCGACCAGGTTGGCGCAAGTGTTGACGGAGACGACCACACCGCCGAGGGCGACGGCCGCGGCACTCGTGGGGTCGGCGAAGAGCTGGACGGCGGCGATGGAGGCAACCTTGCCCACGAGCAGTGTGCCCGCGGTGGCGGCAAAGGCGAAGGTGATGATGAGGACCCAGAAGCGCGGGGTCTTGACCATCTCGCCCGGGGTGAGGTCACCGAAGGTGCCGGCATGCGCGCCGCCCTTGGGGGCCTCGAAGCCCTCGGGCAGCCAGCCGGCCTCGGGGGCCTTCAGGAACAGGGCGGAGGCGGCGATCATCACAAAGAAGATGACGCCGAGCGCCTTAAGGGCGCCAAAGATGCCCAGGCTCGGGATGAGCAGCGAGGCGAGCACCGGGGACAGCACGGCGGGGCCGGCGGTCGAAGCGGCCAGGGTGATGCCGGAGGCGAGACCCTTCTTGTCGATGAACCACTTTTGGCCGGTGGTGAGCGCGGGGTTGTAGCCCAGGCCGTTGCCGATGGCGGCGACGAGCGAGAACCACAGGTAGAACTGCCACGGCTCGGTGACGGTGCCGGACATGAACCAGCCCACGCCGTAGCACACGGCGGCGGCGATCACGACGTTGCGCGGGCCGATCTTATCGGAGATGCGGCCGGCGAAGATGCCCGTCACGGCCATGATGGTCTGAAAGACCGGGAAAGCCCAGGTAAGGGCACTCGACCACTCGGGGTAGACGGCGAGCAGGTTCTTGCTCACGACGGAATACAGCGCGATGGAGCTGATGAAGAACATGGTGACGCACGCGGCGGAAAGCACGACGGCGCGACCCTTGTTGGAGTTGCTGGAAGCCATTGAACTCTTTCTAATCGATGTGGGAGAGGAGCGGTCGTATCCGCGGGGCCTCCCTGTCAGGTTGGTTTACTGGTCAGTCGGCTTGGCGACGCCGGACTCATCGGACCAAAGCTCGACACCCTTGTTCTTGAGGTAGTTGTCGGCATAGGCGCGACGGCCGCCGGGCTTGGCGGTGAGGTCGCCCATCATGTTGGAGAAACCGCCGTCGACCTTGATGGCATCGCCGGTGGTAAAGTCCGAGCGCTTGGACGCCAGGAACATGACGGCGTTGGCGATATCGCTGACCTCGCCGATGCGGCGCGTGGCGATCAGACGGCTGCGGCTCTTTTCGACCTCGGGGTCGGCGTAGAAATTGGCCGACATCGGGGTCTTAACGAAGCAAGGCTCGACGCAGTTGGAGCGGACGCCGTAGGGGCCCCACTCGGCGGCGAGCATCTTGGACATCATGTTGACGCCGGCCTTGGTGGAGCTGTACACGCCCGAGAACGTCTCGGGGGAGTGGCTGGCGACGGTCGAGATGTGCACCAGGCGGCCCTGGCCGGCCTTGATCATCTCGCGACCAAAGCGCTGCGAGGTGATGAAGTAACCGGTGAGGTTGACGTTGAGCACCTGTTCCCAGTCGCTCAGCGGCAGGTCTTCCATAGCTGCGAAGCGCAGGATGCCGGCGGTGTTGACAAGGACGTCGACGCGGCCGAAGTCGGCGATGGTGGCGTCGACGGCGGCCTGAACCTCGGCCTCGTCGGTGGCGTTCATCTTGTAACCCTCGGCGTGGATGCCAAACTCGGCGGCGAGGTCGGCGGCTGCGGCCTTGACCTTCTCCTCGTCCAGGTCGAGCAGGACGACGTTGGCGCCATTGCGGGCGAACTCGCGGCAGATCTCGGCGCCCATACCGCCGAGCGCGCCAGTCACGGCGCAGACATCGCCCTCGAGCTTAAGCCAATTGCTCATAGGAACTTCCCCTCTCGTGCCTCCCGGTGGGTCGCTCCCATTAACCGACCCACGTGGTTTTCGCTGGTTATCGTATGCTTTGCATTTGCGCAGGTGAATTGCATATTTGTTAGAATGGCGTTAACCGTAGGTTTACACTGTGTGATGCAGATTATTCTCAATGGGCGCGTGACCTGCGAAAACAACCCCCTGTGGCACCATGCGGGCACAGGCGCGAAAACGGGAGATTGACGTGTACGATCGACGACTCGAGGCCATATCGGCCGCCGCGGAGCTGGGAAGCTTCTCGCGTGCGGCGGCAAAGCTGCGCGTGTCGACGCCGGCGCTCGTCAAGCAGGTATCGGGTTTTGAGGCGGAGTTCGGTATTACGCTGTTCGAGCGCTCGCATTCGGGCGTCAAGGTGACGCCGGCGGGTGCTCTGCTGGTGGACGACGCGCGCTCGATCATGCGCCAGTCCGAGGACGCCCTGCGCCGTGCCCGACGTGCGGCGGGCGATGGCGGTGCCGTGCGCCTGGGCGTGTCGATGATGTGTCCGGGGCGCCAAACACTGTCGATGTGGACGGGCATCCACAATCTGGAGCCGTCGCTGCGATTTGAGATCGTGCCGGTAAGCGATCTCTATGACGAGCGCGAATCCGTCATGCGCAGCCTTGGTCGCGAGGTAGATGTGGTGCAGTCGAGTTTTTCGACCCCGCGCTGGGGCGACACCTGCCAAAAGCTCCGCATCGTCAACGTGCCGTTTTATATCGACGTACCGCGTACAAGCCCGCTTGCGCGCAAGAGTCGCATTACGGTCGCCGACTTGGAGGGCATGCGCCTGCGCGTGCTCCGTCACGGCAACGATGCCATGGACAGCCTGCGCATCGACCTGTTGGCCGACGGCGGCGTGGACGTGATCGATGTGGACAGCTTCGACTTTGCGCTCTTTAACGAGGCGGAGGAAAAGGGCGACGCGGTGCTCACCTGCGGGGCGTGGTCGGGGGTGCACCCGGCCTTTGTGGGCGTGCCGTTCCTGTGCGGCCGCGAGGTGCCGGTCTTTCTGCACTACCCGCTCGAGCCCACCCTCCAAGTCCAAAAATTCGTCAACGCCATGGCCCAACTCCTTAACTAGCTAATTTAGGACGGGGCTTTTTTGCTACTTTCGCCGCACTACCAGCACAATGCGAAAAATGATGCGAAAAATGACTGCAAATCGGTCACGCATGATTTTGCTTTTGCCCTGGGCTGGTTGTAGAATCAAAAAGCTTAAACGAACTACTTGTGCAGCTTGCGCGAAAGCTCGGGCTGCGGCTGGGGGGGATGCGCCCGTGCAGGGTCCTTTCGGTCATATTGCGTCGATGCGCCGCACCTTTATGATGTTGGCAGCGGCCTTATGCGTGTTCGTTATGGCCGGGGGGGGGGGTTGCCCTCGCGCGCGTACGGTGACGATGGCAACCTTATAACAAACCCAAACTTTCTTAACCAAGCTACTGGCTGGTCGACGACCTCTCCGAATGAGAGAATCGGCGAGACGATGAAGCTCGAGCTTTCCACGCAGCTCCTCAAGCCCCAAACGAACACCAAACAAGCTAACGGCAATCACTTTGCGCTTGCGTGGAATTTTAGGCCACAGGGCACCAATCTTTATTTTGAACCTGGATCAACCTACACCACCTTTTCCACCCAGAGCGGCGCCACGTACGAGTGGGGCCTAAACCATCGCGCCGCAACCGACCACGACGTGCTGATGCTCACGATGGGTCCTCAACAGGAGAATCTGTCGATTAACAGCGCAGGCCAAGACCAGCTTATGCAGCTGCGGGCTTGGCTTAAGGCGCAGGTCAAGATGCCCCAGGGAAATACCGTTGAGCAGTACACCGTTTACAGCGATCCCTTTGCTGCAAACGGCGGATTTGCTGGTAACAGTGCTGATGGATCCCACTTTTCGTTTGAACAGAGCGACGGTCGCATCGCGCTTTCTGTGTGGCTCGTAAGCTCTAACGGACAGGGTTGGTTCTCCTTTGGCACCAACAGCACGCATTATTATCGAGATCTTCCCGAGGAAGACGATGAGTTTGCCTATCAGGCTGACTATACCGCAGCGTCCGACAAAACGATGCTTGCGCTGACTTGCTACGATTCAAATCTTACGGGGGAGAACGAACAATACCGGGAGTGGTTTGGTAATCTGGTCAACGACGTTCACGTGGAAAAGCAGGGCACACGCGACATCTATAGCGACTTTGCCAAGGTGTATTGGGAAAATTCGTCCGAGACCATGACAACGCTCACAAACTATGCGTTCTCGACCTCGAATCTTAAGAACGAGAATACGAACATTGCTAACGGCAGCTTTGAAGAGGATATACATCTAGGGAACCAGAGGCCCAGCAAGTTTACGTTGTACTCGCCCCATTGGCGTACGACCGAGACGGACCATCGTATCGAGATCGTTGCCAAGAACGACTACTATATCGACCCAGTTGGGCATTCTGTTACGTTTACGCCCTCCGATGGTGACTATGCAGCCGAGCTCAACGCACACGAGGCGAGTTCGCTCTACCAATATGTGACGACCGAGCCGGGAAAACAGTACGAGTGGGGGCTCGACCACCGCGGCCGCTCGGGTCGAGACGCCATGGCCCTTATCATCGGTCCGCGACAAGAAAACGAGCCGTACAAGGACAATCAAAAGGCACTCGATCAGTACCAGCAAATTGTTCAATGGATTCAAATGAGCGTCGATAACTATGTCGGCTTGGATGTGGTCAATTTTTCCCAATCGGGCTGCAGCAAAAAGATCATCCTGTATTCAACCAAGTTTGACAAAGTGGGCGGATTTGCCAATGCGTCCAGCGGAAGCGCGTTCTCATGGACGGCCGATGCGGAGCATACCGAAAAATGGTGCGTATGGATCATGGCGTCCGAAAACGACGCGTGGGCTTCCTACGGTTCCAACGCGCTCGAGCAGAGCAAAAAGGTTGACTACGACTATACCTACACCATTCCGGATGGCCAAAACCAGAGCGTCTTTGCTTTTGTGGCCTACAACACGGCCAACGGGAGCAATTCGACCGGCAACTTCCTCGACAATATCTCGTTTAGGGAGTTCTATCGCATCGAGACATACACGACGCCCAACGGAAGCGGAACGTATTTTTATAACGCCAATACCAAGACGGCGGACTTTACCTATGCCAAAAACTACGTAGGTAAACAGGAGAAGAACTCCTACTTTATGGTCGATGCCAAACGCGATGACGGGGCAGTCTTTATCGGTGCTTTTGTCAACGGCGAGTTCTATTCCGCAGACGACGACGCACATTGGACCAGATTGGAAGATGGTACCTATCGCTTTGAGGTCGACAAGGTCACAAAGCACTACAAAGTGCACCTCGTGTTTTCCAAGGCAGGCGTTCAATACGATGTGAACGGCGGCAAAGCGTATCACTACGATCCGTACAATGAGTCCACGGGCGATTTCGTACAGCTTTCTGGCGCTGGAGCGAGCTATACCTCCCATGCTGCCGTTGGACAAAACGACGACTGGAAGTTTATGGGCTGGGAGTACGCGGGCTCGGGAAAAGCCGTTCGCTTCGATGCCAAACACACGGTGACCCATACAGCTCCCGAGGGCACCACGGATTCCGGCACTCTTACCATTAA
>ERZ857882.4041-NODE-4041-length-13100-cov-5.298735_pt1 | contig 13100 bp, 12 predicted proteins | sample MGYA00519697_ERZ857882 | MGnify/ENA primary metagenome ERZ857882 (study PRJEB31778, sample SAMEA3449373) | human gut metagenome | biome: human gut; feature: human-associated habitat; material: faeces | place: United Kingdom | collected 2010/2012 ...
ACATCAGCCGTGAAACGCGCGTTGCCAACGCCATCGGCGATCTGGGCGGCGCGATCGAGGATATGCCGCGCTATGCGGTGACCATCGGCATGAAGGAGATTCTTTCGGCCAAGCGCGTGCGGCTCGGCGTGTTCCGCCCGTGGCACCGCGCGGTCGTGCGCCGGGCGGCCTGCGGCGAGCAGAGCGCAGCGTTTCCGGTCACGCTGCTGCAGGGGCACCCGGATGCGGTGATCCTCGCAAACGACGTCGCGTCGGAGCTGCCCGTATGAAGCGGCGGCTGCTCGTCAAAAACGCGCGGCTGCTGCGCGGCGGCGTATGGGAGAGCGGGTCCATGCTGGCCGAGGACGGCGTGATCGTCGCCGTGGGCAAGACGCCCGAACCGGCGGATGCGGCGGTGCTCGACGCAGAGAGCGCGCTGCTCGCGCCCGGATTTTTGGATTTGCACACGCACGGCGCCGTGGGCGTGGACGTCAACGCCGCCGACGCGGAGGGACTTCTTCGCATCAGCCGCTTTTTTGCCGCGCACGGCGTGACGGGCTGGCTTTGCAGCATTCTGACCGACACGGAGGAGCAGACGCTCCGGGCCATCGGCGCGGCGCGCGAGCTGATGGACGCTGAGAAGCAGCGGCGGACGGGCGGCGCAAGACTGCTCGGCATCCATCTCGAAGGGCCGTTTCTGGCCGAGGCCTATGCGGGCGCGATGCCAAAGCACCTGCTTCGGACCGGCGATATCGAGCTTGTGCGCCGCTATCAGCGCGCTGCGGCGGGCGCCATCCGCTCGATCACCGTTGCGCCGGAGGTTGCCGGCGTGACGGAGATCATTCCCGCTTTGGCGGCGGAGGGCATTCTGGTTTCGCTCGGCCACTCGAACGCGACGTTCGCTGAGGCCATGGCCGCCGTGGACGCGGGCGCGCGTTCGATCACGCACACGTTCAACGCCATGCGGCTGTTCCACCAGCACGAACCGGCGCTGATGGGCGCGGCGCTCGCGAGCGATGTGTACTGCGAGGCCATTCTGGACGGGCTGCACCTGCATCCGGGCACGGTGCGCATGCTGCTCAGGACGAAGGGAGCGGATCGGGTCGTGCCGGTCACGGACTCCATCATGGCTGCGGGCCTGCCGGACGGGGATTACCGCCTCGGCGTGAACGACATTGTCGTGGCGAACGGCGACGCAATGCTCAGGGAAAAGCCCGTGCGCGCGGGCAGCACGCTCACGCTCGACCGGGCGCTCCAAAACATCATGGCGTTTACGGGCGCATCCGTCGGTACGGCGGCCGGCATGCTGTCGAAAAATGCGGCGGCGCTGCTGGGGCAAAACGATCTCGGCCGCATCGGGCCGGGCGCGGAGGCGAGCTTCGTGCTGCTCGATGAGCGGGGCGCCGTTTTGAAAACGTATATCCGCGCCGAACAGGCGCAAACCGAACGATAAACAGTCGATTGTCATAAGGAGGAAAACAACCATGCCGCTGGTACCCATGAGAGCCATTCTGGAAGCGACGGACAAATACCGCTATGCACAGGGTGCATTCAACGTCAACGCCGTGGCGCAGGCCAAGGCCGTGATCGAAGTACACGAGATGTTCCGCTCGGCCGCGATCATTCAGGGCGCGGATCTTGCGAACGGATTTATGGGAGGCCGCACGGACTTCCAGAACGCGACGCTCGAGGACAAGAAGCGCGGCGCGCGCAACATCGCCGAGGCGGTGAAGCGCTTTGCCGAGACCAGCCCGATCCCCGTAGCGCTGCACCTCGACCACGGCAAGGATCTCGATTCGTGCATCGCCGCGATTGCGGGCGGCTACACGAGCGTCATGATCGACGGATCCTCCCTCCCGTTCGAGGAGAACGTTGCGCTCACGCGCGAGGTCGTCAAGTACGCCCATCCGCGCGGCGTGACCGTCGAGGGCGAGCTCGGCGTGCTCGCGGGCGTGGAGGATCATGTGTTTGCCGCGACCTCGACGTACACAAACCCGCTCAAGGCGGTGGAGTTCTTCAAAAAGACCGGCGTGGACTGCCTCGCCATCAGCTACGGCACCAAGCACGGCGCGAACAAGGGCGCCAACACCGTCATCCGCAAGGAGATCGCCATTGCCGTGAAGGAATGCCTGATGCACGAGAACATCTTCGGCGTGCTGGTGAGCCACGGCAGCTCGACCGTGCCGCAGTACATCGTGAATGAGATCAACGCGCTCGGCGGCAACGTGCAGAACGCCTACGGCATCAAGATCGAGCAGCTCCAGGAGGTCGCCAAGTGCGGCATCGGCAAGATCAACGTGGATACGGACATCCGTCTGGCCGTCACGCGCAACCTGCGCGAGCTGTTCCGGGACCGTCCGGCGCTCCGCGAGAGCGCGTCCGTCGGTCAGATGTGGGCGCTGCTCAACGCGCATCCGGAGGCGTTTGACCCGCGCGTGTTCCTGCCCCCGATCATGGATACGGTCATGTACGGCGGCATTCCGGACGAGGATGTGGCGGCCGTGGTCGAGTGCCTGGAGCGCGGCGTGAAGGAAGCGGTCGGCACGCTCGTGGTGCAGTTCGGCAGCTACGGCAAGGCGCCGCTCGTGGAGCAGGTCTCGCTCGAACAGATGGCCGAGCGCTATCAAAAAGAAGGGATCTGACCATGAAGAAGAACATTCTGGTGGCGCACGGCGGCGGGCCGACGCCCGTGATGAACAGCTCGCTGCAGGGCGTGATCGAGGGCGCGCGCAGCGCATCGAACGGCGGCAGGCTCTTTGCCGCCCGGTTCGGCGCGGAGGGCATACTGAACGACGATCTCATTGACCTGACCGACGTACCGGCGGGCACGGTGTCGCTGCTCTCCGATACGCCCGCATCGGCCATCGGCTCCTGCCGTAGAAAGCTGACCGAGGCGGACTATCCGGCCGTGCTCGACTGCCTCAAAAAGCACGACATCCAGTGCCTTTTGTACAACGGCGGCAACGATTCGATGGACACCTGCCACAAGCTGTCGGTGCTGGCCGAGCGCTCCGGCATGGAGCTGTCGGTCATCGGCATTCCGAAGACGATCGACAACGATCTGGCCGAGACGGATCATTCGCCCGGCTACGGCAGCGCGGCGCGCTTTGCGGCGGTTGCCGCGGCCGAGATCGGCGCGGACGCCTCGGCGCTGCCGATCCATATCGTCGTCATGGAGGTCATGGGCCGCAATGCGGGCTGGCTGACGGCGGCGGCGGGCCTCGGGGCGGCCGTATCCGGCTGCGAGATGATGACGCTGCTGCCCGAGCAGCCGCTCGATACGAAGGCGTTTTTGCAGGAGGCCGAGCGCCGGTACCGGCGCGGGCATGGGCTGCTCGTGGCGGTCAGCGAGGGCGTGTGCGGCCTTGACGGCAAGCCGATTGCGGACAGCGGCATCGTGGACGGGTTCGGCCACAAGGTGCCCGGCGGCGCGGCGCAGCGGTTGTCCGACCTCATCATGCAGGAGCTGTCGATCAAGTCCCGTTCGGAAAAGCCGGGCCTGCTCGGCCGCGCGAGCATGGCGCACGTTTCCGAGACCGACCGGCGCGAGGCGTACGGCGTGGGCCGCTGCGCGGTGCTCTCGGCGCTCGAGGGCCGCACCGGCAGCATGATCGCCATCCGTGCGGAGCGCAAAAACGGCTATGCGGCGCAGCTGGTCGAGGTGCCGCTCGAAAAGGTCGCCAACACCGAGAAGAAGTTCCCGGCCGAGTGGATGGAGCGCTTTGCGGTGAGCGACGCATTTGCCGACTACTGCCTGCCGCTGCTCGGCGGCGCGCTGCCCGCGTTTGCGCATCTTCGCTGAGAAAGCGCGTCCGGACAGGGCTTTTGTCGAAGGGCCGAAGCTTTTTGACGGTCCGCAGCATCCCACATTGTACAGAAAGGCGAGGAACCATGAAGCATATTTTTCTGAACCTCAAGCGGTTTGATATTCCGAAGGCATATGGCGGCGTCAATGCGCTCGCCCCCGTGCCGGACTGGGCGCGCACGATCGTTTCCGGCACGCAGGAGGCGCTGTCGAGCGCGGCGTTTGCCGGAGCCGAATACGTCATGTTTTTCCCGGAGGCGCATGTGCTCTCGGCGGCGGCGGCCAAAACGGCGGACAGCCCCGTGCAGCTCGGCTGCCAGGGCCTGCACCGCGAGGACACGGCGGTGGGGGGCAATTTCGGCGCGTTCACAAGCCTGCTCACCGGCAACGCCGCAAAGGCGCTCGGCTGCGGCTGGGCGCTCATCGGCCACTGTGAGGAGCGGCGCGAAAAGGCGGGCGTGCTCAGCGAGGCGGGCGTGACCGATCCGGACGCGGTGAACCGGCTGCTGAACCGCGAGGTGCTCGCCGCGCAGCGCGCGGGCCTCAAGGTGCTCTACTGCATCGGCGAGAGCGCCGAGGAGCTGCCGCACAAGGAGCAGGTGCTCGGCAAGCAGCTCTCGATCGGGCTGGACGGCGCGGACACGGCGAACGTTGTGATCGGCTATGAGCCCATTTGGAGCATCGGCCCGGGCAAGACCCCGGCCGGCCGCGACGCGATTTTGGAAACGGCGCGCTTCATCAAGGCACAGACCGGCGGCATCGACGTGGTGTACGGCGGCGGCCTCAAAGCGGATAACGCGGCCATGCTCGCCTCCATCGACGAGATCGACGGCGGCCTGATCGCCCTGACGCGGTTTGCGGGCGAGATCGGGTTCTACCCGGACGAGTATCTGGAGATCATCCGCCTCTACCTCGGGATTTGAGGCGAAAGGAGAAACGGCAATGGAAATGCAGTTTGAATACGGAAAGGGCATGATTGCGGCGAATCTTCCGGAGAACACCGATGTGTTCGTGCCGGGCGAAACGGTCTTAGACCCCGCCTGCCTGCCGCAGGACTGGGACAGCCTGTACGAAGCGACGAAAAAGAGCGTCCAGAACCCCATCGGCATGGAGCCGCTCTCGAAGCTCGCGCACAAGGGCAGCAAGGTGACGATCGTCATTCCGGACATCGTGAAGGGCGGCCTGCAGGAGACGGCGCACCGCCGCGTGTCCATCCGCGTGATTCTCGACGAGCTGTACAAAGCGGGCGTTGAGAAACGGGATATCCTGTTCATCTTCTCGAACGGCCTGCACCCGCGCACGAACGTCGAGGAAATGCAGAAGATCCTCGGGGACGCGCTGTTCAACGAGTTCTATCCCTCCGGCCAGATCACGAGCCACGACAGCGAGGACTACGACAACCTCGTCGATCTCGGCACGACGAAGCGCGGCGACGCCGTGATCATGAATAAGCAGGTCTACGAATCCGATGTGGCCATTCTGATCGGCCATGTGCAGGGCAATCCGTACGGCGGCTACTCCGGCGGCTACAAGCACTGCGCCACCGGCATCACGCACTGGAAGAGCATCGCCACGCACCATGTGCCGTCCGTCATGCACCAGCAGGATTTCACGCCGGTTTCGACCCATTCGCTCATGCGCCATAAGTTCGATGAGATCGGACAGCACATGGAAGCGTGCATGGGCAAGAAGTTTTTCTGCTGCGACGCGGTGCTCGACACCAATTCCCGCCAGATCGAGATCTGGAGCGGCTACGCAAAGGAGATGCAGCCGCTGTCGTGGAGGATGGCGGATCGCCGCACCTATGTGCCGTGGGCCAAAAAGAAGTACGATATGGTCGTATTCGGCATGCCGCAGAACTTCCACTACGGCGACGGCATGGGCACCAACCCCATCCAGCTCATGCAGGCGCTCTCCGCGCAGGTCATCCGGCACAAGCGCATCATGAGCGACCGGTGCGTCTATATCTGCTTCTCCGCGTGCGACGGATTTTTCAACGATGAACGCTGGCCGTATGCGCGCGAGCTCTACGACGTCTTCCAAAAGAACGGCAACACGCTGCCCGACATGAACGCCTATGGCGAGTCGTTCGGCAAGCGGCAGGACTATATCGACCGCTACCGCTTCCACGGCGCGTTCCACCCGTACCACGGCTTTTCGATGATGAGCTGCGGCCACATCGCGGAGATGAACACCGCCGCGATCTATATCGTCGGCGCAAAGGAGCCGGGCTGGGCGCGCGGCATGGGGCTCAAGACCCGCGCAACGTTTGAAGAGGCGCTTCTGGACGCGAAGCAGAAGTCTGTGGGCGAAAACCCGAGCATTCTCGCGCTGCCGCGCACGTTCAAGCTCGGCGCGGTGCACCTGTGCATGGCGGACGAACCGTATCAGGGCTGATGGATACGGCGGCGTTTGCCCTGATTCTGGGCATCTGCTTTCTCGGCAGCTTTGTACAGGCGGCCTGCGGGTTCGGCTTTGCCGTCGTGGTGATGGGCGTGCTTTCGGCGCTCATGCCGAGCTTCGGCGAGGCGGCGGGGCTCTCCAACCTTTTGATGCTCTGCGTGAGCGCGGCGTTCATGCTGCGCCTTCGCGGGCACATCCGGTGGAAAGTCATCCTTTGGCCGTTTCTTGCGTATGTGCCGGTGTCCTTCGTGATGGTGCGCATCGTGGCGGCCGACCCGAACGGCGTGATGCAGACGCTGCTCGGCATCGGGCTCATCGGGCTCGGGATCTACATGATCTTTTTGCAGGGCCGGCTGCACATCCGCATGACGCGCGCCGCCGGCCTCGTCACCGGCGCGGTGAGCGGCGTGCTCGGGGGCCTGTTCTGCATGGCCGGCGTGCCGATGTCGCTGTATCTGCTCTCCATGGAGGAGAAGGAGGACTATCTGGCCACGATTCAGACCTTTTTTGCGATGGTGGCGGTCTACTCCACGGCGCTGCACGGCTTCTCCGGCTTTCTGACGGGCACGGTGCTTCGGGCGTTCCTGTACAGCATCCTTGCCGTGGCGCTCGGCGCGGCGGCGGGCAAGCTCGTGTTCAACCGCATGAACCGCGACGTACTCAAGAAGGCGGTCTATGGGTTCATGCTCGTGAGCGGCGTGCTTTTGATCGTGCTGTGACGGGTTTGCCTTGACAAGGGGCCTGTCTTGCCGGTATCATACAGGGAGGGTTCCCCAAGGGAACCGCAGACCGTCAAAACGCGGTCTGCCGCGCTCTTCAAGAGGGCGCGGCGTTCTCCGGCGCGCTGTGGCCTGACGCAAAGCGAATGGGCCGCCGCTTGGCCAAAACAGAACGGATCAGAGCGTATACGATTGCCATGAAGGCGTTTGTCACCCTGTAGGGAGGCGCGTTTTCATGGCTTTTGTTTTTGGAAGGAGGCTGCCGTGGGACTGACCGTGGAGGGACTATCGATCACCGGCGAAATGAAGGACGGTTCCAAAAACCGGATCGTCCGGTCGCTTTCGTTTGCGGTGGACGAGGGCGAGCGGCTTGCGATCGTCGGCCGCTCCGGCTGCGGCAAGACGATGACCGCCATGGCCATCCTCGGCCTGCTGCCGGACAACTGTGAGATGACGGGCAGTATCCGCCTTGACGGCGCGGAGCTGAACGGGCAAAGGCCGGCGCGCCGCCGCGCGCTGCTCGGGAGGGACATGGTGCTGCTGCCACAGAGCGGCGCGGACTTTTTGAATCCGTCTTTGACCGTTCGCCGCCAGATGGCGGAGTGCCTGAAGCGAAACGGCGTGCCGCGTGCCGAGCGGGCGGAGAGGATGCGGGCGCTGCTCGGCGCACTGGGCTTTTCGGATCCCGAGCGCGTGCTTCGCTCCTACCCGTTTCAGCTCTCGGGCGGCATGGCGCAGCGCGTGGTCATGGCGATGGCGTCGGCCGGCGCGCCGCGGCTCGTGATCGCGGATGAACCGACCAAGGGCGTCGATCGGGACAACGTCGCGCTGTTCCTCGAGAGCCTCAAACGGGTGTTCTCCGGCGCGGCCGTGCTGCTCATCACGCACGATATCTCCGTGGCGGCGGCGAGCGACCGGCTGCTCGTACTGCGGGACGGGCGGGCGGAGGAATACGGGAACACGCGGGACGTGCTGAGAAATCCGCAGTCGGTGCATACGCACGAGCTGATCTGCTCGCTGCCGCACGCGCTCTCGCACGTGGACAGGAGGCTGGTATGAGCCTGCTGGAGGTGCGGGATATCCAAAAACGGTACAAGGCCCGCCGCGTGCTCAACGGCGCGTCGCTCTCCGTGGAGCCGGGGGAGCTGGTGAGCATCGTCGGCGCGAGCGGGTCGGGAAAATCGACGCTCGCGCGCATTCTGTGCGGCACCGTGCGGCCGGATGGCGGGGAGGCGCTGTTTGACGGCGAGCCGCTGCTGCCGAACGGGCGGTTTCAGCCGGCGCTTCGCCGCTTTGTTCAGCTCATCCCGCAGCAGCCCTACGCCTCGCTCGACCCGCGCCAGCGCGTGGGCGACGCGATCGCCGAGCCGCTGCTCTGTCACGGGCTGGCACATGGCCGGCGCGATGCGCGCGCGCAGGCAAGGCGGCTCATGGAGCGCGCGCGGCTGGATCCGGCGCTGTTCGACCGCCGCCCCGGAGAGCTGTCCGGCGGGCAGGCGCAGCGCGTGCTGATCGCAAGAAGCCTCGGCGTGCGGCCAAGGCTGCTCATCGCGGACGAGGCCACCTCCATGCTCGACGTCACGGCGCAGGCGCAGATTGCGCGGCTGCTGCGGGATTTGGTCGAGCGGGACGGCGTTTCGGTGCTGCACATCTCGCACGACCGGTCGCTGGTGGACGCGATCTCCGACCGCGTGTACGAAATGCGGGACGGAAAGCTGACGGAGACCCGCGCGCCTGCGGGGCGCGGCGAAACGTTTGCGATAACCACACGGAACAATACAGAAGGAGGATACAAAGAATGAAAAAAACAATGGCCCTTTTCCTTGCCCTGCTCATGGTGATGAGCGCTGCCGCCTTTGCCGGCGGCTGCACCGGTGCGCCGGCCGCAGAGCCGACAGCGGCGCCGGCCGCGTCCACGGCGGAGCCCGCTGCGGAACCCACGGCGGAACCGAAAAACACGATCGATACCGTGATCGTCGGCACGACGGCGGAAATTCTGTCGGCCAACCGCAGCGAGTACAACTTTGACGTGATCTCCGGCACGCTGAGCCAGCTCGCGCCGGTATGGATCGATGAAACCGGCGAGTATCAGCCGCTGCTGTGCGACTATGCGACCGGCGACAGCCGCGTCTGGACGCTGACCGTGCGTGAGGGCATGGCGTGGCATGACGGCGAGCCGGTGACGGCGGAGGATATCCGCTTCACGCTCGAGTATCTCGACGAACAGATGGGCGGCGGCTACGCCGATGCGTATGCCGGCATCCGCGTGCTCGACGAGCGGACGATCGAGCTGGAGCTTGCCGCGCCGAATCCGCGCCAGCTCGCCTCGCTGACAACGCTGCGCATCCTGCCCAGGCACATCTACGACGGCGTGGCCGATTACACCACGGTGGAAAACGAGCGGGCGAACATCGGCTGCGGGCCGTATCGCTTCGTCCGGTTCGACGCGGACGCGGGCGTGGTCGAGTTTGCCGCCAATGCGGCGTACCCGGACGGAAAGCCGGCGGCGGAGCATGTGCTGCTCCAGCTCTTTGACAGCGAGGACACGATGTACATGGCGCTCAAGGCCGGCCAGATCGATATGGTGTACAAGTATTCCGGCGGCGTGAATCCCGCCGTTATCGCGGATCTGGAAGCGTGCGCAGACCTTACGCTGCTGCCCGTGGCGAACACGGCCAACAGCGCGGTGCTGATCTTCAACAACAACGTGGAACCCTTTACCAACGCGGCCATCCGCAGGGCCGTCGCGAAGGCCATCGACTATGCGGCGTTCCGCGCGACCTTCGGCTCGGCCTACGCGGTCGCTTCGCGCGCGGGCTTTGTGCCCGAGGGCACCTACGGCTATGTGGAAACGCCGGTGCTCGAGCGGGATCTCGACGCGGCGAAGCAGCTGCTGCAGGAGGCCGGCTGCACCGATCTTGACGGTGACGGCGTGCTCGAATACAATGGGAATAGGCTCACCTTCCCGGTCATGCTGCGCGGCGACAAGCCGGCGCACCAGCGCTATGCGGAGCTTCTCAAAAACAATCTGGCGGAGGCGGGCATCGAGATGACGCTCGACGTGCGCGAGGTCGCGGATTTCAGAGAGCTGACCGAGCAGCAGCGCGCCCAGACGGCGGTTATTACAGGGCTCACCGCCTACGGAATGTCCATGAAGCAGGGGCTTGCCTCGCTGTATCTCTTCGGCGAAAACCCGATGGGCTACGGACAGGTGTACGACGAAGGCTATCGGGCGCTGCTCGACCGGGCGGACGCCGCGGCCGATATGGACGCGTATCTGGCCGTTGCCGCCGACATCCAGAATTACTATGCGGAAACGCTGCCGGCCGTCGCGCTGTTCTGGGACGCGCATGTACAGGCTTACAACAGCCGCTTTGACGGGTTTGTCGTGGACGGTACGTTCGGCATTATGAACGTGCAGACGTGGATGCATTTGACTGAGAACTGACGAAAACGGCGCTTTGCGGGGGAGGGATGCATACCATGCACCCTTCCCCCGCCGTCTGTAACGGTATTTGGTGCTTATGAAAAAGGGATTGCTGACCTCCCTCGCCTGCCTGCTGCTGATCACTGTGTTCAACTTCGCGCTGCCGCGGCTCATGCCGGGCGACACCGTGCTCATGCTGGTGGGAATGGACGAGGCACAGGTTTCGGAACAGGAATATGCGTTTTATCTCGAAAAGACCGGCGCAGACCGCCCGCTGCCCGAGCAGTTCGGCGACTATCTTTTTGGCATTTTGACGGGCGATCTCGGCTACTCCTATCATCACAACGCGCCGGTGGGCCGCCTGATCCGGGAGCGTCTGCCCGCCACGCTGTCCATCGCTGTGCCGGCCGTCGTGCTCAGCGCGGGCATTTCGCTCGTGCTCGGCTGCCTGATGGGAATGAAGCGCGGCAGCGCGGCGGAAAGCGCGGTCACGGCGGTGCAGATCGTTGCCGACGCGATCCCCGCGTTCCTGCTGGCGCTGCTGCTCATCCTTCTGTTCTCGTTTCAGCTCGGCTGGCTGCCGATGGGACAGCTTGCGTCGCTCCGCGTGCCGGAGGGGCCGCTCGCCGCGCTCCTCGACCGGACGCTGCACCTGATTCTGCCCGTGGCGACGCTCGTGATCGGCGCGGTGCCGGGCAAGTACCTGATGGTGTGCGGCACGGTTGCCCGGCAGCGGAACGAAAAGTATGTGCTGAATGCCAGAAGCCGCGGCCTGTCGGACGCAAGGATTGCGTTTTGCCATATCCTGCCCAACATCTGCCAGCCGTTTGTCGCGATGGTCGGCATGAACGTGGGGTTTCTCGTGTCCGGGTCGCTGGTGATCGAGACGATCTTTTCCATCAAGGGCATGGGCTCGCTCCTCTCGGCGGCCATCACCGCGCGGGACTATCCCGTGCTGCAGGGCTGCCTGTTTGTGAGCGCGCTGGTCGTGGTCGCGGCAAACCTTGTGACGGACGCCGTGTGCGTGCTGCTCGATCCGAAAGTGAGGTGCCGGGTGCATGAGGCGTAACCGACCGCTGCTGCTGCTCGGCGCGCTGATCCTTCTTGGCTTTGCGGCGTGCGCACTGTTTCCGGCGGCGCTCGCGCCGTATGCGCCCAAGCAGATGTTCGCGCCGTGGCTCGACCCGTGCGCCGCGCACCCGCTCGGCACGAACGATCTGGGCTACGATGTGCTTACCGAGCTGATCTATGCCGCCGGTACGACGCTGCTTTCGGGCGTTTCGGCGGCGCTGATCTCGCTCGTGGTCGGTACGGCGGCGGGATTGGCGGCGGGTTATCTGCCCGGCTGGCGCGGCGCGCTGTTCGGCGGCGTGATTCAGGTGTTTTTGATGATCCCGATGCTGCCGATGGCGATCGTCGTGGCGTCGTTTGCCGGTTCGAGCATGAAAAGCATCGTTTTGATCATTGCGCTGCTCGGCTGGTGCGGCACGGCGCGCACGGTGCGCGTGAGAACCATGCAGCTCAGGCAGACGCCGTTCGTCGAATCGCTTTTGATCCTCGGCGTCCCCCAGAGGCGCATCGTGCTTCGGCACGTGCTGCCGAATCTGTACGAGGTCATTCTGTCGCGCTACATCATGAGCGTGGCGCACTGCATCATGCTCGAGGCGACGCTGAGCTTTCTCGGCATGGGCGACCCGACGGCCGTGACGTGGGGGCGTATGATCAACCTTGCGTATCGGGGCGGCGGCTTTACGCGCGGTGCGTACCACTGGCTCGTGAGCCCGGGTGCGTGCATCGCGCTCGTTGTGATCGCGTTTTACTGCATCAACCAGTATTTTGAGGGCAGGAGCGGGGCCGTCGCGGGCGGCCGGAGCTATACGGACTGAGGGGCGCTGCCGCGCAGAGAGCCCGGGTTGCCCGGTCGCCGGGGCGCTGCCGCACGGAGAATTTGGGCTGCCCGTCCGCCGGGGCGCTGCCGCACTGAGAACTTGGGCTGCTCGTCCGCTGGGGTGCGGGCGGATGGGAAAGGAAGGACAAAGGAACGGAGGTACCGGAAATGAAGGATCTGGACAGGAAGCTCTGGGAACGGTGCGTGGAATTCCACGGCCACGCGTGCGGCGGCCTTGCCGTCGGGTATCAGGCCAGCCTGTACGCGATGGAACTGCTCGGCGTTGCCGAGCGCGCGGGGGATGAGGAGCTCGTGTGCATTGCGGAGAACGACGCCTGCGGCGTGGACGCGGTGCAGAGCCTGCTCGGCTGCTCCATCGGCAAGGGCAATCTGCTGCTCGCGCTTCGCGGCAAGCAGGCGTTCAGCTTTTTCGACCGCAGGAGCGGCCGCTCCGTGCGGCTCGTGCTGCGCCCCACGCCGGACAAGACGCGGGACGAGCGGCGGGACTGGCTCATGAACGGCGACTATCACGAGATGTTTGACGTCAAACCCGCCAAAGACCGGCTGCCGGAGGGATCGCGCATCTTCAAAACCTGCGTTTGCAGCCGGTGCGGCGAACCGACCGCGGAGAACCATATGCGCCTGCAGGACGGCGAGCCGGTCTGCGAGGATTGTTTTTCCGAGTACCGGAGAATCCTTTGATGGAAGCGTACTTTTCGGATATTCGCGCCCGCTGGCAGGACGAGCTGCTGGGCGACCCGGACGGCCCGCGCCCGGGGGAGGCGCCGGCGGATTCGCCGGCGGTCGCGGCCTGCCGGGAACAGGAGGGGTATGACGCGCTGCTTGCGCTTGGCGATGCGCTCGCGCGGCAGATGCGCT
>ERZ857882.4042-NODE-4042-length-13093-cov-10.624406_pt1 | contig 13093 bp, 15 predicted proteins | sample MGYA00519697_ERZ857882 | MGnify/ENA primary metagenome ERZ857882 (study PRJEB31778, sample SAMEA3449373) | human gut metagenome | biome: human gut; feature: human-associated habitat; material: faeces | place: United Kingdom | collected 2010/2012 ...
GAGCACCTGACTCTTAATCAGGGTGTCCCGGGTTCGATCCCCTGATAACGCACCATTAATGGTGAACGTAGTTCAGTTGGTAGAGCGCCAGTTTGTGGCACTGGTTGTCGTGGGTTCGAGTCCCATCGTTCACCCCATTAATACTGGGATATCGCCAAGCGGTAAGGCACCGCACTTTGACTGCGGTATTCGCAGGTTCGAATCCTGCTATCCCAGCCATGTGGTTTACTAGCTCATTCGGTAGAGCACTTGACTTTTAATCAAGGTGTACCGGGTTCGATTCCCGGGTAAGCCACCAAATATATATGCAGATGTGGCGGAATTGGCAGACGCACTAGACTTAGGATCTAGCGCCATTGGCGTGGGGGTTCGACTCCCTTCATCTGCACCATATATATTTTAAAATTAAGAAAATAAGCGGAAGTGGCTCAATGGTAGAGCGTCACCTTGCCAAGGTGAATGTTGCGGGTTCGAGTCCCGTCTTTCGCTCCAAGATTATCCATACAAGATAGATGTAAATGAGCATCTTTTTGTATGGATTTTTTACTAACTGAAGTAGTTATAAAAAGCTTACACTCTATAAATAATCTGTGTAATTTCAATAAACCATATGCAGCCATCATTGTAGTTCTGATACTCGTTTCAACAGTAAATACAACATCTCCAGGAAGAAGGGCTAAATTAGTACATCCATCAGGAGTAACTTTTGCCTAAGAGTAGATCTTTTTTATTCATAAGTTTTGGATATTGTAATTTGAAATTAATTAAATATATAGATATTTATCAAAAGTAATAAGTGATAGAAGTTCAGTAATAGAACCTATTGTATAAGTGGTACTTTTGTAAAGTATAAGCCTAGAGGAGATTTAGAAATATAATCACCTCTAGGCTTATTTTATTTATATAAATACAAAAAAATGATTAAAGTTATAAAATGTATAAAAATAGTAATAAAATGGATTAAAAAATAATATTAAATTATTGACTATTAAATTATATGGTGGTATAATTTAGTAAAAATGGTGGTATAATTCAATAAATACAGTGATATAATTTAATGAAAAATATTGTCAGTTTAGTGTTTATAAGTTGATATTAAATCACTACATAATAAGAATTATCTCTATAAACCTACTATGAATGTACATATTATATCCATATGGGCATTATTTCATAAAACTTTACTACGTAGAAATGGTGGTTAATGTGTACATTTTATATTTAGATAATTCGGAATATTGCGATAATTATTTTCGCATAGAAAGGACACAAAAGGTTAGGAGGGTATAATTTATGAATACGAGATGTGGTATGAAGAAAAAGAAATATACTACAAGATGGTTATCAGGATTACTTATAGTGGCCCTGATACTAAGTAGCATAGTATTACCTGGAAGTGGAACTTCTGTAAGAGCAGATAATCTAGATGATAAAACTGTTTCCGTAGAAAATCTGGAAAAAGAATCTGCTAATAAAGAAAATTTAGCTTCCCTTACTGATGATAAAGAGAATCTGAAGAATAATATAACTGATAGTAATAATTTGGATTTTAAGGCTACTGATGATGAAAATCTAAAAACTAGAACAGTTGATAATGAAAATATAAATAATAATACTTCTGATAATAGCAATTCAGAATTTAATACTGCTGACACTTTTCCAGTAGCTACTTTAAGTGATGATGGAATTCAATTATATGCTAATAATTCAGTAAATGTTAATGCTGAATATTTCTATGAAATTGAAATGGAAGCTACTAGTACTAATGAACATTATATTGCGAAAGGAATTTATGTAGATGCCAATGGAAATGCACATATTGTCCTTGGTTTTCAAAAAAATAATAATTGGAAAGATATAGTTAAAGTAAAGATTGGTGACAAAGAAGTAATTAGTCCAAATTATAATGTGATTTTAGCAGATAATTCATCAGATGCTTCAATAGTTATTAATTTACCAAATAATGAAATACAAACATTAGAAAGTAATTTAGGACTTATGATTATTGAGATAGGAAAAATTGAAAATATTACAGAAATATTTCACTTTGCTATTGATACAACAACTAGTGGAGAGTATAACACAGGTTGGGATTTGCCAGGGGCGACTATAAAAATTAAGTTTGAATATTCAATAGAGAAAGATGTTGTTAAAGATGGAGTGATTGTAGATAATCCAGAAGTAAAAATAGGGGATGAAATAATATATAAAGTTACTATTAAAAATAATAGTGAAGCTCCCCTTAATGAAATAAAGGTTACAGATAGAGTTCCTGATGGCCTAGTCGTAACTAAGATAGATGGTAAAGAAACTACTGATTCTAACAAAACAGGGACTATTACTATAGCAGAAAATGTTACTTTAGCAAAAAAAGGGGCTGAGGGATCATCAATAACTTATACAATTACTGCTATCGTTAGTGACAACGCAGTACCTGGAAAAATCACTAATACAGCTATTATGGAAAATAAATATATTGTTCCAGATGAGGATTCAGCTGACGTAACAGTTATTAGGGCAGTGTCTATTGTAAAAAAAGTGGCAGGTAATATGGGGGATACTACCAAAGCATTTACATTTAATATAAAAGTTGGTGAAGAGGATTTTGGAACATTTGATTTGGCACATAATGGGGTGAAATATATTTCAAATATTCCAAGTAATGGAACACTTAAATTATCTGAATTGAATTCAGAAGGCTATAAAGTTAAAGTTGATGTAAATGGTGTAGAGCAGACTGTAGTAGATGGCGTTTGCACTATTGAATTAGAACCTTATGGAGCAAAAGATTTAAATATAGTTGTAACTAATACAAAAAATGTACTAATAGATACTGGGATTTTATTAGATTCCTTACCTTATATAGGGATTTTAGTAGTTGTAATTGTTGGTGGCGGAATATTCTTCATTAACAAGGGAAAGAGGAAAAATGACATTTAAGGAGGATGACAGATGGAAAAGGAAACTAAATTCACTGATAATCCGGAAATAGAACTACTAAATTTCGAACAAGAAATTATTATTGGATGGCTAAAAAAATTACATTTTAAGAAGAAACTCTTAGGTGGAGTAAGTGAAGAAGATGTATGGAAGAAAATTACTGAATTAAATAATATGTACACTATGGCTCTTGTTGCAGAAAGAGAAAGATATGATGCTCTTCTTGAAGAACATGGTATTTTGCATAGGAAAAGTATTATTTCTAATGAAGTAAATACCTCTGTGGAGGAAAGCTAGTAATGGGAAAGACAAAAAAAGAGACAAGCATAGAGGAAGTTATTAATAATAGAAAAAGTGATTTATACACTAGACTTGGATATCGTAGTCTTTTTATTAGGATTATCTTATTAATAATTGTAGGTTATATATTATTTTCACAATTCTTTTTAATTAAACAAGCTAATGGAAATGGAATGTTTCCAGCAATAAAAGATGGTGATTTAATCATCGGATTTAGAGCACAGAAGAAGTATTTAAAAAATGATGTTATAGAGTACAAATACAATGGATCTACTTACCTTGGACGTATTGTAGCCTGTGAAAATGATGTAGTAACAATAGATGAAAGCGGAAAGCTAATTGTAAATGGCACAGTTCAAGATGGTGGAATTATGTATCCTACCTATATGAAGGAAGATTCAAATTTAGAATATCCTTATAGGGTACCTGATAACTGTGTATTTGTATTAGGAGACTATCGTACACAATCTGAAGATAGTCGTGATTTTGGACCAATATCTATAAAAGATATTGATGGGAAAGTTATTACAATTCTTAGAAGAAGGGGATTGTAAGCTAAAAATTTACTTGTATGTTTCTCTCCCTAACTATATATGGGAGTAACATAAATAATAAAATAAATTTCGAGGAGGACGAAATTATGAAAAAACTATTATCTTTAATTTTATCATTAGTTATGCTCTTAGGAGTGAGTACAGTTACTTTTGCTGAAGGAGATACTGAAGTGCCTACTACACATACTGATGTGACAAGTGTAGATCTTGGTAAAATTTATAAGTTAGAAAATCCAAATACAGTAAATCCAGAAGAAACATTCGGATTTACTATTTCAAAAGAATCTGTAAGTCAATCTCAGTACACATTAGCTAATATGCCTATGCTTTCTATGAGTGCAACTGAGCCTGTATCTGCGGATGTTAATTCGATTCAATGTGGAATCAAATTCAACAATAACGAAGCTAATGTAGAAGGTTATACAAAGACAGCTACTATATATTTACCAACTTATACAGATGTTGGTGTATTTACTTATAAGATTGTTGAAAATCCTGGTTCTACTTTAGGTGTTACTTATGATAGTAATCCAATTTACTTAAGAGTAACAGCATTTAGAGAAGATAATGTTATAAAGAGAGCTGTAACTTATTTTGTTAAAAAACAAGTTAATGGCGAAGAAGTTATTGAAAAGTTACCAAATGGAAATATAACTAACTTATACTCAGCTACTGATCTTTCAATAACAAAAACAGTTACTGGTAATATGGGTGAAAGAGATCGTTACTTTACAGTAAAAGTAACTATAAATGCACCAACAGGAACAACTGCTCCTGCTTCAATTCAAGTTTCAGGTGGAAGTCATGAAGATAATCCTAGTACAATTGCTTTTGGTACTGAAACTTCTTTCAAATTAAAACATGGTGAAACTATTAAATTATTAAATGTACCTTATGGTGTTACTTATACAGTAGTTGAAGATGATTATACGACTGAAGCAAATGGAAAATATGATGCTCCTTCATATAATGGTACTATAGATGAGGAGAATAAGGGGATAACAGATTCAATTGACACAGATAGCGAAGCTGTTAATATTACTAATAATAAGGGAAGAGATGTTGACACAGGAATCTTTGTGGACAATCTACCTTATATTATAATCTTAGCTGGTGTTGCAGTTGGTATGGGAGTTTTCTTTATGAAGAAACGTACTGCTAATAATAACTAAGATAGTAAGTAACATTAACAAATAGGTTTGAAGGACTTTTAGTCCTTCAATGCCTAGTTTTATTAATAAAGCTTAAGGAGTGTGGCACATGAGGTTTTCTAAGTTCTTTCTCAGGGTGTCAAATGCCCTTTTAACTTTAATAGTATTATCATTACTTTCTACTGCAGGAGCTTATTCAGTTTATGCTCTTTGGGATAACCACCATATATATGAAGAAGCAAAAAATGTACAAGATGACATGCTTAAATTCAAGCCCAATATGGATAATGCAAAGGATAGAATAGCTTCCTTTAAAAAATTGTTAGAAATAAATCCAGATGTTTGTGCATGGATTACTATGGATGGTACTAAGATAGATTACCCTGTAGTACATGGGGAGACTAATCTTACTTATATAAACACTGATGTTTATGGTGATTTTTCATTAGCAGGTAGCATATATCAAGATTCTCGTTGCGATGCAAGTTTTCATGATAACTATACTTTGTTATATGGTCACCATATGGCTAATCATAATATGTTTGGGGATCTTGATCTTTACAAGGAAGAAGAATTTTTTAATGAAAATAGAACAGGAGTTTTGATTTTGCCCGATAGAGGGTATGATTTAAAAATTTATGCTTACCTATTGGAAGTTGCCTCAGAAGATATGATATTTGAGATAGCACAGAGAAATGAAGATATAAGTAGTCTACATAATTTTGTAGAGAAAAATGCAATTTATCTTCATAAAGATACCTTTGAAGAAGCTAAAAAAGCGAATACACAGATTCTGGCCCTAACTACTTGTTCAAGTGAATTTACTGATGCAAGAACGATTATTCTGGCTGTGATGGAACCGCACAGACCAGCAGAATAGGAGGATATTGAGTATGAAGAAAAATATAAAGAATATGGCAATAACCTTGCTCATATTGGTTATGTATCTTATGATGATTACTTCGCCTGTTCTGGCGGTGGAATTACCAATAACAAAAATAAAGTTTTCGGTTTCTCTAGAAGGTACATTACCTACTAAAGCAGAGAAATTTACAGTTAATCTAAAAGCAAATAACATAAATAATCCAATGCCGGAAGGAACTGTAAATGAAACTTATAGCATGACTGTAGAGGGTGAGGATATAGCGTACTTTCCAGAAATAACTTTTTCAAGAGTAGGAGTATATAATTATACAATATGGCAAGAGAAAGGAAATAATGTAGATTGTACTTATGATTATAGTACCTATAATCTTACAGTTTATGTAACTAATAAAGAAAATGGAGAGGGTTTAGAAGCTACTTCAGTTCTTTATAAGAATAATGAAACAAATAAAGTAGATGCAGCTAATTTCAATAATGTATATAAAACAATTACACCTATAAAAGAAGAGGTCAAGGGTATATCTGATACAGTTGTTAATACTGGAGATACTTCTAATATAATCTTTTGGGTTATATTAAGTACTTTAGGAGTTATAGGTATACTTTTTATAGTATTATCTGCTCATAAGAAAAATGGTAATAATAATTAAAGTAATGATAAATAAGAAGCAGTGGATGTGAAAAATATTATCTCAACCACTGCTCTTAATTTTATAGATAATAATTTGTACAATTTTTATCTATAGGAAACTATTTATTTAGTTACCTTTCAAATAGAAGATACTTTCTATTTAAGTTTTGATTCGTATTGTTCTACCATTCTCTTAACCATTTCTCCACCAACGCTACCACATTGTTTTGAAGAAAGATCTCCGTTATAATCTGAGAAAGGAACACCCATTTCATTAGCTACTTCATTTTTAAATTTTGATAATCCTTGTTTTGCTTCTGGAACTAGTTTTGTACTACTTGTCATAATAAATACCTCCTCAAAATTTAATTTTCATACAAAGGTTTTTAATAACTTTGTACTATTAGATTGTGTAAAAATATTTTTTATAAACTATTTAATTAATTACATTGTAGGAAGAGGATTCTTGTTAATCAAAAAAATAGTACAAAGTATAAAAAATATAAAAAAATTAGAATATTTTCTCATAGAAAATGAAAAATCCCAAACTCTATGAGTTTAGGATTATAAAATCTTATTATTAAATATCTTATGGATTTTTCTTTTGCATCTTAAATATTGCAATTACTATTGGAGTTACGATTAATGCAGATAAGACTGCTTCTGCAATCCCGTTTGTACCTATTACAGTTAATAGAGCTGTTGTAACTGCACCAACTGAATTTGATGAAATAGATCCTTTAGATATAAGTATTTCAGCATAATCTTTAAAGTAAAGTAAGTAAATAGTGCCAAGTACACCAATTGTATTTATTAAAGAGCCACAAACAGCAGTTATACTAATTGCTATTTTAGCATTTTTTAGCTTAGCTCTTATAAGTTTGTAAATGTAATAAGATAAAACTCCAATTAGTACTCTAGGAACTACAGATACTAATGGATTATAAAAAAATGGTGACATTGGTGTTGGAGCTGTTATGTTTTGATAAATTGAGAATAAACCAAAAATTAGCCCTATAGAGCCACCTACGATTGGTCCTTCTATTATAGCTCCTATTATAACTGGCAAATGTAAAATAGTTAACTTAAAAAGTGGTAAAGGGATAAAACCAAGACCTGTTAATCCTAAAAATAAACAAATCCCTGATAGCATAGCTATTATTACCATCTTTCTAACATTTTCATGGGATTTTCCCACCCCTCTAGTGTTTAACATTTTAACTCCTCCGTTCTTATTCCTTATATAGGATATAATTCGGCAAAAAAATAATTTTTTGCAAAGTTCGGTTTCATAGAATACCGACTTATATAATTTTACCATATATTAATAATGTGTAAAGAATAAATATAAAAAAATATTGATTTTTTATTATAGCTGTTATACTATTAATATAACAAGTATAATAATGAGAGGTGTTAATATGTTAGAAATAATAAATTATTCAAAAGCATATAAAAATGGTAAAAAAGCTGTAAATAATATTTCTCTTAAAGTTAATGATGGAGAGATATTTGCTTTTATTGGTCATAATGGAGCAGGAAAAACTACTACTATAAAATCTATAGTTGGAATATTAGAATTTGAAGAAGGCGATATACTAATTGATAAAGTGTCTATTAAGGAAAATCCTATGAAATGCAAAAGTAATATTGCTTATATACCAGATAATCCAGATATTTATGAAAGCTTAACTGGAATTCAATATTTAAATTTTATTGCAGATATTTTTAATGTTTCAAAGATTGATAGAGAAAATTTAATTAAGTATTATGCTAATATGTTTGAAATAACAAGTTTTTTAGGAGATTTAATATCTTCATATTCTCATGGAATGAAGCAAAAATTAGTTATTATTTCAGCCTTAATTCATAAACCAAAGCTAATGATATTAGATGAACCCTTTGTTGGTTTAGATCCAAAAGCTTCACATACTTTAAAGGAAGAAATGAAAAAATTATGCAGTAATGGAGTATCAATATTTTTCTCAACTCATGTTTTAGAAGTTGCAGAAAAGCTTTGTGATAAAGTAGCTATAATAAAGGAAGGGGTTATAGTTACTCAAGGTAAGATGGAAGATGTAAAGGGTAATAGTTCCTTAGAAGATATATTTATGGAGTTGATAGATAATGAGTAAATTAGTAAGTCTTTTAAAAGTTAATTTTATTTCCTCTATTGGTATAAATAAATTTACTAAAGAAAAATCAAAGGTAGAAAGAAATAAATCTATTTTTTTAGCTATAACAATTGGCTTTACTATGATTATGCTTTTAGTTATGGCAATACTATATTTTGAGCTTATGGCTAAGGGATTAAATCAATTTGGATTATTAGATATGCTTTTAGTTATGGGATTTATAATAAGTTCAGCAATAATATTATTTACTTCAATATATAAAGCTCAAGGAATATTATTTTCCTTTAAGGACTATGATTTATTAATGAGTTTGCCAATTAAGAAAAGTGATATTTTAATATCTAAAATGGTGGAATTGCTTGCAGTTAATTATTTCTTTTCTTTATTTGTTTTATTACCATCTGGAATGATTTATTTTAAATATAGTAATATATCACCTTTATTCTTTATAAATCTTGCATTGATTTATTTAGCTTTGCCACTTATTCCTATAGTATTTTCTTCAATAATTGCTTTTGGAATAAGTTATATATCATCACGATTAAAATATAAAAACTTAATAATTACATTAGGAACTTTAGGAGTTGTATTTTTAATTTTAATATCATCCTTTAAAGTAAATGAGCTTATAAGTTATTTTGTTGCTAATAGTGCATCTATAAGTGAAGGAATTTTAAAGATTTATCCTCCAGCAATTTTAGCTGTAAGAGGTTTAGCTAATAACAATTTTGTAGATATATTATTATTTGTTATATTATCAGTATTAGTTTTTTCTATATTTGTACTTGTATTTAGTAAAAGTTTTAAGAGTATAAGTTCAAGACTTCAAGAAAGCTATAAAAAAGCTAATTATAAAATAAAAGAAATGAAAAGTTCTACACAATTAATGGCATTACTAAAAAAAGAGATAAAAAGATATTTTGCATCACCAATATATGTAATAAATACAATTCTTGGACCAATATTATTACTTGGAATGTCCATAGCTACTTTATTTATGGGAGAAGAAGTACTTGCTACTATACTTGAAGTAGAAATTGTAAAGGAAATTATACCTTTATTCATTATAGTTGTTGTATGTGGAATTTTAGCAATATCTTGCACAACAAATTCATCTATATCTTTAGAAGGAAAAAATTTATGGATATTAAAGAGTAGTCCAATAAGGCCAATAGAAATATTTAAAGCAAAGATAGGATTAAATTTAATTTTAATTGTGCCAGCTTTATTAATTTCAGATATTATTTTTATGATTTCATTGAAATTATCAGCAATTCAATTTATTTGGCTTTTAGGTATATCAACTATTTTTTCATTGGTGGTTCCTATAATTGGAATAATAATAAACTTATTATTTCCTAAATTCAATTGGGTTTCAGAAACAGCTGTAGTAAAACAAGGAGCAAGCGTAATTATACAAATGTTAATTTCAGCAGCAATAGTAGCGATTCCAGTATTAATATTTATTTATGGGAAAATACAAAATATAAACTTATTTTTATTAGGTACAGTAATTTATGAATTAATAATATTAGGAGCTACAACAGTAATTTTAAATACTACTGCTGTAAAACTATTTAACAAACTATAGTGGGCTGTTATTACAGCCCAAATGAAAAATGAAAAATGTAGAATGTAGAATTATGGAAGTAATTTGTTCCAAATTACAAAAATATAAAATTTAGAAACTCCGAAAGGAGTTTCATCATCAATTTTACATTTTACATTTTTCATTCTACATTCAGAAGAGAGGTGTTTTAATGATATTAAGAATAGATTTTGATTCAGAGATACCCATATATATGCAAGTAAAAAATCAAGTTATTGAAGGTATTGCTAAAGGAGAAATTGAAAAAGATGAAGAATTACCTTCTGTTAGAGCCTTAGCAGAAGATATAGGAATAAATATGCATACCGTTAATAAGGCTTATAATATATTAAAAGAAGAGGGTTATATAAAAATTGATAGAAGAAAAGGTGCAGTAGTTTCTTTAAATTTAAATAATTCAAATGATAAATTTAAAGAAGATTTAAATGAAAATTTATATTATTATATGGCTGAATGTTTTAATAGAGGTATAGAGAAGGATGAAATTAAAAAGTATATAGATAAGGTATTCTTAGACTTCAATAAAGAAGAAGGTGAAAAATAGTGGAAAAAATATTTTTAGTTGGATCAACTATTTTCGTAAGTATTATTTTATTTATTTCAACATTTTGGGTAAATAAGTTTTCTAATAATGGAATAATATTTGGAGTTAGAGTTCCAAAGGAATATGAGAAGGAAGATGAAATATTAAAGTTAGAAAAAGAATATAAGAAAAATCATCTTATTTATATTTTGCCAGTAATTATTATAGTTAACATATTAGTTACGTTTACATCAAAAATATCAATATTTGTATTATTAACTTTTGTAATAATTATAGCTACTAATATACCAGTCTTTATATATTGGAAAAAAATGATGAAGCTAAAAGAGGAAAAGGGATGGAAAAGCCTTGGGAAAAATGTAGTTCTTGTAGATACTTCCATTAGAAAGCCTAAGGTAAGAGAAGATGATGTGGTAATTAAAACTAGAAACTTTATGTTGTTATTAGTAATTCCTTTAATTACAGTTATAATAACTCTTATGGAATATAAAAGTGTTCCTGACCCATTTCCTATCCATTATAATGCAGAAGGAATAGCAGATAGTTTTGTAAATAAAGAAGGTTTTAAAGGCTTTTTCTATTTAGTTTTATTTCCAGTTTTATTTCAAGTAGGAATGATAATATTTTTAGCTCTAATAAATAAATTTGCTATAAATGGAAAAGTTGAAATAAATAGTGGAACCTTAGAAGAAATAAAAGCTCAAAGAAAGATATTTAAAAGGATAAATTCTATATTATTATTTATAATTACTATAGAAATTACATTAATGATGGCTTTCACACAATTTTGTACTATTTTTTCTTGGAGTGTAAATATTATATATATTTTTTTCTTACCTGCAATATTGTTAACTACAATTATTTTTTCTGCTATTAGTTATAAAATAGGACAAGGTGGAAAAAACTTAAAAGTTAATAAAGAAGCTGAAGAAATATACAGAGATGATGATAAGAATTGGATATTAGGTAATTTTTATTTTAATAAAAAGGATCCTAGTATATTTGTAGAGAAAAGAGTAGGTATTGGGTGGAGTGTTAATTTAGGAAGTCCTGTTGGATTAATAATAGCAATTTTACCAATAGCTTTAATAATAGTATTGCTTATATATTTTATAATAGTTGGGGTATAAGCTGGAGGTGTTATTTTGACTAATATAGGCTCTGTTTTAGGATTGAATATTACAATTATAGCTTTAGGGATATTTTCATATTATATTAATAATTTATCTAATAATGGAATATATTTTGGAATTCGTATTCCTAAAAAGTTTCAAGGTATAAAGGAAATTAAAGATTTAGAAAAAGAATATTAATATCATTAATTTAAATTATTTTATTTAAAGTGGGGGATTTAGATATGGTCAGTAATTTATCAATAACTTTTATGATTATTAGTTTAATTATATGTTTAGTATTACCTATAGGAGTAATAATTTACTTAAAAAGAAAATATAAGGTAAAATTAAAAACCTTCTTTATAGGTATGTTAGCCTTTTTTATAGCAGTACAAGTTCTTGAAGCACCTATTCATTATTACTTATTAAGTATAAATAAAGCTACTTCGCAATTTATAATGGGAAGGCCTATAGTATATATGCTTTATGGGGGAATTATGGCAGGTATTTTTGAAGAAACAGCAAGATTAATAAGTTTTAAATATTTAATAAAAGATAGAGACAATATGACAGCCATAACTTATGGGCTTGGACATGGAGGAATAGAAGCTATATTAATTGGTGGAATTAGTTGCATAAATTCTATTGTATACTCAATATTTATTAATAATGGAAGTTTTCAATCTATGATGGAAGCAGCATCAGTTTCTCAAGATTTAATAAGCAAAACCTATAATCAATACGTAAATAGCTCTTCCTTTTTATTTTTGATGACAGGTGTTGAGAGAATAATAGCACTAAGTATTCAAATTTCTTTATCAGTTTTAGTTTTCTACGCTGTAAAAGAAAAGAAATATATTTATTTTTTTGTAGCTGTATTATGTCATGCACTTATAGATTTTCCAGCAGGACTTTACCAAATGGGAGTTATAAGTAATGTATATATACTTGAATTATTAATTTTATTAGAGGCTATAGTATTAGCAATTGTAACTTTTAAAAAATTAACAAAAAAAGATAAGATTAATAATGAAATTATTTAGAAAATCCTGTATAATATTATTGAAGTAATAATTTTTATGATATACTTTTATTAAAGTAAAATTTAGTGGTATAAAAATAAATATAAAAATAAGCAATTAATTTAGGTAATTTCGTTGAAATTACCTAAAAATATTTGTATTGAAAACCACTGGCTATGCCGGTGGATAAAATGGCTTAAGCTCTGC
>ERZ857882.4043-NODE-4043-length-13091-cov-3.322261_pt1 | contig 13091 bp, 14 predicted proteins | sample MGYA00519697_ERZ857882 | MGnify/ENA primary metagenome ERZ857882 (study PRJEB31778, sample SAMEA3449373) | human gut metagenome | biome: human gut; feature: human-associated habitat; material: faeces | place: United Kingdom | collected 2010/2012 ...
CCTTTTTTTCTACATTTCTAGAAAAACGAATTTACACAAGATATTTTATGCTATCGTGAATCAAGTATTTTCTTCTTATAATCCTTTTTTAACATTGGAATATATGCAAACGGAGCATGAAAACAAATATTTTGATAGAAAATCGGCGAAAATTAAACCATCGGATTTAGCACCTTTAATCTCAGCTTTTGCTAATGCTGAAGGTGGTACTATTGTCATTGGAATAAGTGATAAGACATTAGAAATTGAAGGAATCCATCAGTATGGTATGGATAAAGCTAATGAGTTTATTGCTATTCCTAAGAATGGATGTAAACCCATGCCACAGTATAATGAAGAGTTTTTAGATGTTATAAATAGTAAGGGAGAAGAAGATCAATTATTGTTATTGCATATTCAACCATCTATTGATCAAATTGTAAGAACAACAAACGATTCTACTTATTTAAGAATTGGTGATAAAACCAAAGAATTAAAAGGGGATGACCTTAGAAATTTAGAATATGCAAAAAGTACTAGACATTTTGAAGATGAGATAAACAGAGATGCATCAATTGAAGATTTAGATGAAGAATTAATTAGCGAATATAAAGAAAAACTAGATGCAAGTCATTTGCCGACTGAACAAGTTTTAAAAGCTAGAGCTTTTATTAAAAGTCAAGATGGAAATGATTATTTGACAAATGCTGTGGTTCTTCTGTTTGCAAAGAATATTTCTCAGTTTTATCCAAATTGTAGAGTAAGATTTGTTCGTTATGACGGGAATTCTGCTCAAGTTGGAACACGAATGAATATTATTAAAGATAAAACTATTGAATGTAATATTCTCAAATTGATTGATAAAACTAGATTGTTTATTTCATCTCAATTAAGAGAATTTACCGCATTGGATCCATTGACCGGTAAATTCAAAACAGTTCCAGAATATCCAGAATTTTCGTGGTTAGAAGGTATAGTAAATGCCGTAACACATCGTGAGTATGGGATGAGTGGAAGATATATATTGGTGACTATGTTTGATGATCGTTTAGAAATTAAAAGTCCAGGAAAGTTACCAAATATTGTGACAGTTGATAATATCAAAGATACTCGTTACGCAAGAAATCCGAGAATTTCAAGGGTATTAACTGATTTCGGTTGGGTAAGAGAATTGAATGAAGGAGTAAAACGTATTTATTCTGATATGGAAGATTTCTTTCTAGATGAACCAGAATATAGTGAACCTGAATATGCAGTTAAATTAACATTGAAAAATAATATTATAATGCGTAATATTCGACAAGAAAGCCGTTTAGAACGTATTATAACACCAGAAATATGGCAACAACTTGATGAATTAGAGAAATCAATTTTAACTTATTTATCAAGCAGGAAGACAGTGACAAGAGCAGAATTATGTACTTTTGCTAGTAAAGCACCTAATACAATATCTGCTAGATTAAATCATCTAATCAAATTAAACATCATTAAGCGTAATGGGAGTAAATATGACCCTAAACAGACATATGAAATGAAATAGTTAGAATATGCAAATTGCGAGGTAGATGCGAGGTTTTGCGAGGTTAAGTGATATTTTGTAATTGTTGGTATATGATAATAAAGTAAATGATTCATTTTAATGATTGAGGTAATGCATGATTTTTGTGTGATTTTTGCGAGGTAGATGCGAGGTTTAAGCATGAACGTCTTTACGACACTTGTTCTAGAATTCTTTAAGATGTTTTGGAGATGCAACAGGTAAGCAACAAAATCACAGGGAAGTCCTTATTTTATAAGGATTCAAAGTTCTCAAAACGTTAGTAATAATTGTTGTGAGAAGATTAGAGAAGTATTTAGACTTTGTGAGAAGTTTGGATACTTCTTTTTCTTTTTAAAAATACGAAACTGTAAAGAGCATAAAAACTTCTTACTAGCGTATGTAAATGAAAAGTTTATATTTAACTTCTTACTAGCGTATGCTATACTAAAGTAGTGAGGTGATATCGAATCTATGGTGAATTATAGAATAGACGAGGATGTTAAATTAATTAGAGAGCTACTTAATTTATCTCAACAACAATTTGCTGAAAAAATAGGTGTTGATGCGATTACGGTAGCAAGATGGGAAACTAGCAAAATGGATACAACTGAAAATAATATCGAAAAAATATATACTTTTGCATTTAATAATAATATCTTTATAAATGAGATTAAAGCACAACTCTATTATGAAGATTTAACAAATGAGAATAAACTAGTATTATACCATGGTGCCAAGAACATTATAGAGGATAATATTGATATTGAGCATTCAAAAAACAATAATGATTTTGGTAAAGGATTTTACTGTGGTGAAAGCTTTGAGCAGTCATCATTATTTGTAAGTGGATTTGATACATCTAGCGTTTATATATTAAGTTTCAATCCACAAAACCTTTCTAGCGTTGAATATAAAGTCAATCAAGAATGGATGCTGACAATAGCATATTTTAGAGGAAGGCTAAGTGGCTATGAAGATCACCCGATTATCAAAAAGCTAATTAACAAATTAGAAGACATAGATTATTTAGTAGCACCAATCGCTGATAACAGGATGTTTAGAATTATAGATAGTTTTATTGAAGGCGAAATTACTGATGAACAGTGTATACATTGTTTGGCAGCTACTAACTTAGGATTTCAATACGTTTTTAAAACAGAGAGAGCGTTGAGTCAGGTAAAAATTGTTGAAAGATGTTATTTATGTAGTAAAGAAAAAGAAAAGTATCAAATCAAAAGATTAGAGGATAATAAAGTTGGAGATACTAAAATTAAAATGGCTCGAAGACAGTATAGGGGGCAAGGTCAATATATTGACGATATATTATGAAAAGAGAAATGGATCAAGTAGGTTTGTTACTATGTGATATACAAGGTAAAATTTTTGAACAATCTGTTACTAGAGAAGAATGTAGTTCAAATATATTTATCCGCCGATTTATGAATTCTAAATTTGTTTCTAGAATGGATAATTTAACCTTTATAAATGAAAGCATGACAATTGAAGAAATTTTTGAAGAACTTGATATAGAATATGGTAAAACCAGTTATGGAAAAATAAAATTTTCAATTAATGAGATGTATTGGATAGGGTATATTTATAGATATCTATCATATGTTTATCAAATTGATAGTAAAAATGCTTATAAGATTATAAAAGGTACAGAGCTTAGGCATTTATTCTTTGCATATCATTCTCTAGACCCAATGAATGCAATAGATAGGATCTTAGAAGCAAAATCATTAGTATTAGATAAAGATAGTGACCAATTGACTAGAGAGGGGGTAAAAATACTGAGAAGAATAAAAAGATTGAAGAATTAAGTGTTATATAAATTATTCTGATAACTATTTGAGTGGTTCTGAAAAGTTTTGGGAATGCAACAAGCAAGAGACAAAAAGACTTTAAAGGCCTTATTATTTAAGGTTTCGGGCTCTCAAAACGTTAGTAATAATTGTTGTGAGAAGATTAGAGGTATTTAAACTTTGTGAGAAGTTTAAATACCTTTTTTTCTTAATTCAAAATTAATAGTACTCTTGTTTAGGATTCATAAAAGAAGATTCAAAGTTTATTAAATTGAAAGATTCAATCATTATTTCATAAATAAAAATGAGGTTTAAGTATATTGTAATTTCCAATATATTTTTTTAATTCATCATAAACTACCCTTTTTCCTACCATATTTAGATAAAAAATATCAAAATTTATGTATTTCCTACCCTCATCACTATATGGGGTAGCGACAGATTGCTTTGTCGTACATACAATGTAGTTGAAAAAATCATCGATGGTATCTAAAGAATTTCTGAAAGGAGGAAATATTATGAAAGGGAAAAATTTTTTGAAAGTAACAGGAATTTTGATGATTATTGGCGGTAGTATCGGATTGATCGCCGGAGTCCTAGCTATCATCAGTGTTGGAACAGTAGCATCCTTGCTAGAAACATCAGCAGGAGTCTTGATGTTTGCAAGTGTTCTTATTTTGGTGAGTGCGATTGTACAATTGATTGCAGGAATCTTAGGAATCAAATACTGTGCTAAACCAGAAAAAGCGAAAACATGTATCATTATGGGAGCATTGGTTGCAGGATTAAGTTTAGTCGGAACATTGATGAGTGTATCTTTGGGAAATGACTTTAATATCATGAGCATGATTATAGGATTGGTTCTCCCTGTCTTATATATCATTGGGGCTGTATTAAACAAAAAAGAATTGCAGTAAGAGGGTGTATTAAGTTCTAAAGAACATCAAAACAAATTTTATACGCACAAAAAGCTATAGAGGAATCAATCATGACAGATGTGATAAAAGTAATCGAATTAAATCGTTTTCGAGCCGAAATGCTAGATGAATCAATTTCTCCTTCACAAAAAATCTTATCTTGATTTAGCACAATGGCTGTAAGACCAAAATATACAAAGTGCACAAGAAGCTACAGAATCCATCAAAAAAAATATCATACTATGATGGAGCCGCTTTGGCTAAGGAGCTAGATGGAATTTATTTAAGGTTCATAGCAGCTCATGAACTTGGATATGAAGAGATAGAAAAGATCCATATGGAAAGATGGGAAAAACTTCTTTCAAGAGGTCTTAAAGCTTATGCTTTTCTCAAGAATGGATAGATGATTACGATCGTGCACAACAGGCAACCATTCAATATATAGAAATCAAAGAAATTTATGCACGCATATTTCGAAGCTATGTTTCTATTTTAATAAGTTTACAGCAAAAGCAACGTAATCAAGCTATAAAAGATTTAGATCAGGCACTGGATGAGTTAGAACAACGAAATGTTCACTGTTCCGATCTAGTATCCATAAAAGCTTTTAGAGAGTTGACGATGATGAGTGAAATGGGAATGAATCATTTTGTTCAATATATTGAAACTTTTCAAACAACAAAAAAATGCCGCATTAGGAGGATTTAACCTTTGTTGAAAAAGAGCAAAAGCGGATTGAACGATGGGCTCAACAGAATGATAAGCAGTTAATTGCTGTAGGGAAAAAAGAACAATGGAACCGAGCAAACTGTATCGCTGTTCTTTCACAGGATTGCATGGGATATGATTTTATAGCGATGAAGGAGGTGAAAGGCTGATGGATATGATTTGGCAGGCAACGTTTGATGGTTATGTGAAGTTGCTGTATGAAAATGATCCTCAAGGCTCTTTGCTCGAAAGCATCCAAGATTTTGAGAAACAGTTTATAAAAGTTGCCCAAGAAAATCAAGGCAATCCGGATGTAGCAGATGTTTTAAAACAGACAGGTTTACAAGATATATATAATCGATTGTATATGGCATCGATCAATCGTAATAACGATTATCAACATCTATCTACAGATGAACAGATTTCGGTGCCTGATTACAAAAAAGTACAGCGCTTACCAACTGTTCACGAGTTTTTAAACCATTACCGATTAGTATATGAAGAAGTCAGACCAAATGCTAGAAAAGCAACGAATGATGCGTATGAAAAGCTTTTTGAGGTTGAAAATCGAACATCAGATTTGTTTGAAGCGCAGATGATTATTGAAAAAGAAAAATTGATTTTAAATACCGTGATTGCAGACTATAAAGAATTGGCATAAGACTTTTTACAAGCAGCTGATCCAAATTTTGAGATCACATCTTCTGTGGTTAAAGTTTCCGCAAGTTCGTATGCAAAGGCCAATGGCTTAGATGAAATAACATATATGGGACAAATAGCACGAGGTAAGGCAGAAGGTCTGGCTGTACAAAATCAAATTGAAATGGATATGATGGTACAATTTATGTCTTTGATTTTTACTTGGGAACAAGCTAAACGAAAAGTTCGACAAGGTGGTCCTTTAATTGGTGGTTATGCTAAATCAATGGTGTCAACCAGAGAAAAAATACGCTCTTATCATCAATTCATGAGTCAAGATATGGGCCTTGATTTTGATACGATCGAGAAAATGTCATTTTGTCGCATCGTGTTATTGAATCTAAAAGGTCTTGATGAGCTTTGGAGGATAAAAAAAGTAATGCATCCAGAAAATATCAAGGTAACGGAGTACGTGCTTTTTTAGGAAATCTTAACAGATCGAAGCATGGAGGATATTTTGCTGACGGCACAAAAGATACCTTATTATGAATCATTGGATGCATTACATGATGTACCTGGATTCGATGATGAATATTTAGCAATCGCAAATGAACTCAATAAAGATATTGCATATTTCCGACGAAATAAAACAGATGCTGAGTATGTAAAACAAAAAAGAGAGTTTTCATCGAGAGAACTGTTAAAGAACATGCATCAATTAAACAATAAATTATCTGAAGGAGGTAATAAAGAAACAACGAAAAGTAGTTTATCTCAATCAAAATCGGTTTTAGAAAATGTTACAAGTGTGTTGAAAACACCGAGTATTGATAACAAGAAAGAAATTTTGAAAGATGTTACAAAAGATGTGGCTACTTCAACGATACGAGGATTTTTACGAGGTTTTTTTGGGAAATAAATATATTACATACAAGCGTATGTAAAAATAAATCGGTTTTTATCACAAACAGTGGAATTGAAAACAAAGAATGTAGAAACCGTATATCAACAAAAAATGTAGATAGAGATATCGAATATTTTGACATAAACTATAACGATTAAATCAAAACGAGACAGAAAAAAGGATGAGGTGAAATTATGAAAAAGCGAATTTTGATGGTTATTATAACGATGATATTAAGCATCGGTTTAGTTGCATGTGGAGGCTCTGGTGGATCTAGTGGGTCTGTAGCATCTGTTAAAGGGACAACATTTGATAATGGGTTATTTGAAGTATTTGTTCCAGATGGATGGATGGCGTTTCATGGGGCGGATTTTTTCGATGAATACGAAGAAGGATACGATCCACATGTTGTAAATATTGGAAAAGGAGTTAAAGAGGAATCAGAACTCTTCAATAAACCAATGGCAAATATTTCATATTCTGGAGAAGATTATCCTTTAATGATTCCTACAAAAGATTTATATGAAGATAGTAAGGATATTAAAGATATTGAAGCAGGAGATTATACTTGGAAAGGATTTACAGCCAATAGTTTAGGGTATCCAATTGCCGTATTATATACAGAATTTGATGATAAACAAATCGTAGTAAATATTACTCTAGAAAATGGTGATTCAAAAGTTAGTCTTGAAGATGCAGATGTTCTAGCTATTTTAGAAGGAATCAATCCTAAAGATTAAGTTGAGCACAGTTGATATTCATTTTTATAAAATTTCCTAAAAAATAAAAATATTACCAGTGTTTGTGAAGCCTTCGAGTGGATACGTCCATTTGAAGGCTTGTTTGTTAACATAAGAAAAGTGAACCTTTCAGCTTGGATATCAAACTTTGGGGTTCACCTGAATAACTACACTTTATGAAATCTAAGAAATAGTTTTATTATGATTTTTTTGTTTTAATATAGCTGCATACTGCATAAGTTCTTTTCGAGAAGTAACACCTAATTTTGCATATATATTTTTATTATGGTATTTTAATGCATTATTTGTAAAGCCAAGTTTTTCAATGATTTCTTTTCCTGAGTATCCTTCAAGGTATAAATTAAATACATCTTTTTCCCTTGGTGTTAAAGTAATCAAATTACTCATAAAATGGTCTATATTGTCTGTACTTAATTCTTTCTTTCGCTTATCGATGATACGATCTAATTCAGTTTGAATTCGTGCTGCTTCCTGTTCAGCTAGCTGTTTTTGTTTTTCGAGGTCGATGAGCTTTTTCTCATGCTCTTTATCATTTTGTTCTAGAAACTCAAGTAAATCGACAATTTCAGGAATACGTAAATTCTCTTTATCTAAGGTTCTTTGCTTTAATTCTTTTATGTTATGCAGGATTGGATTGATGTAACGTCTACTTAAAATAGAGCAAAAAGCGATAGCAGCTGTGGTTATTAATATAAAGATTGAAAAGATCAATAAATTTGTTCTATTTTCTGAGTAACTATAATAGGAATAAGGAACTATGACTGCAGAATAATGACTGCTTCCACCAACTGAAAAGGATTGAGTTTTTCCTATATATTTTTCTTCATTGAGTCGAAAAAGATCAAATGGAGAACTATTCACATAATTGAAATGCCCTTCTGCCGAAATGATGCTCGTAGCGGTATATTCAGATATTATTCCCCTATATGAATCATCTTTATCACTAAATACAGTCAAGATCATATGTTCTGTATCGCTAACAGAATTTTTATAAATGTATTTAAAGTACAAAGAGTTAATTTCAAAGCCGCATACTCCTATAACCTCGTTTTTATCATTTTGAATTGGCGTACATACAAAAAAGGCATGTTCCCAAGTACCGGGTAATTGGTATAACGTAGTCATGAGAGGATCGGGAGAGATTTTATCGGACGGGTGTGCCATCATAGTGTCAATTTCATCATATACACCCTTTTCAGTTTCTAAGGTCCAAGTGCTATTTAGCGAAATTTTGTTTTCCCTGGCAACAGAAGAAATACCATGATACATACTGACATCTGTGTTGATTGTATTTTCATCACATAAATTTTTAAATTTCAGATACAATCCACTATAACTGTTATTTGTTTGCTTTCCCGATGTATTAAGATAGTAGAAAGCTCCACTTGCAGGAGTAAGCTGCATGTAGGTATAAACGGTATTGAACGTATTGTTTTGAATATCTTTTAAGGCTTGAGGGTTATGTTCTAAATCTTCAAAGTTCATTGATTTGGCAGATAATGTTTTCTTGATATCATTTGAAAGCTTTTGTGAAAATGAAACTGCATTTGTGGAAAGTGTGGATGTATTGTGCTTTATATATGAAAGAGATGCTACTGATTGAGCAGAAAGAAGCCTTTGAAAAGTCGCTTCGGTCGGATTTAGGATACCGGCAAAATTAAGAACAATAATGATAACAGCAAGTAAACCACAAATCAAAGAAGCAAAATAGAGAAACAGTTTTTTTCTCAGTGGGATTCCTTGTTTTTTTTCAGCTTCCCATATGGCTTTTAACTGAGATAAGCGATAAGTCATGGCAATCCTCTTTTCGTTTATTGTAGTTGTTTTTTGAACGATTTTAAAGACACATCAAGTAACTCTTCCATTGTTTTATTTGGATCAGCACCTTCTTCTACACGTTCTACATAGGTTTTGTGAGCTTCCCCCAATGTATTTTTAAAACTTTCTTCAAAATTTTTTTGTACATCATCACTGTTTTCAAATAATGGGAGAGAAATAAAAGAGTATGTATCATACATCTGTGAAACTGTTTGATAGACTTGTCGATATTTTGGGTTTTCTACAGTGTTTAAATTGGAAAATAATTCGTCAAAGGCTTTTTTTGTTACTGGTAAATATCCCATTTCTGTTGTTAGACGAAGATTTTGTTCTTTTTCAGTGATCCATTTTACAAATAAAGCAATGTCTTCGTTTTTTTGTTTATCTTCACTTTTTACTCCGAATATACCCGTTCCACGTTGGATGACTGTAGGTTTGGCACCATCAATAGTAGGATATGTATATATCCCAGTTTCAATGTCTTCATCTTCGCCGTTTTCATAAGTAACATAGTCGCGCATGTACATTATTCCCGCAGTTGAACCGATGGAACTAATCAATTCTGCTGTTTTCCATTTATCAGAGGCATATCCATCATCGGTAGAAAGACCACCATAGATTGCTGCTTTTGCGATTGGCAAAAATACAGTTTCAAATTCTTTGGTGTCTGTATTTACACGATTGTTTTCAATGAAACTACCACCTAATGCATTTATTTGTGTATAGAAATAGTGATAGTAATCGTTTATTTGCAACATCACTTTTCCGCTTGAATAATCATAATATTGATTACATAAATCAAATATAGTATTGAAATCAGAGAAATCTTTTTTATCTGAAAATCTTTCATATAATGTTTTATCTAAAAAGAATAATTCCGTTGATTTTGCGATAGGGAACATCAATAATGAATCATCGAAATATCCCTCATTTAAAAAATCATCAACATATTCATCTAATTCTTGTTCTGTAAAATAATCGCTCCAATCGATTAGTAAGGCTTTATCAATTTTATTTGCGATTCTAGGATAAGCGGTAAATATATCAGGAAGCTTGTCTTGTTCTTTTGCATTGACAATGGCTTCATCAATGGCTGTAGAATCACTGATTGAAGTGACTTCTACAACAACATTATTTTCTTTACCTACCGTTTGATTAAATTCATCAATGATGTCATTCATCGGTGATTCGGTTTGTGAACCATAGACATGCCAAATTGAAAGTGTCGTTGTTTTATTTTTGAAAGATGTATTTTGTGTATTACAGCCAGTGAGTGTAACAGCCATAAAGCTTGAAATAATGATGCTAATTGTTGTTTTTTTCATAATATTTCTCCTTGTTTCTGGGAACCCTACCCTTTTTCCTACCACATTTGTTTAAAAATAAGAAATATCTGTCATTTTCCTACCCTCACTACTATATAGGGGTAGCGACAGATTATTATGCACATATTTATAATCTAAGTGTAAAAATCATCAGTATTAAATGTTTTACTAATTATATCATATATTATCGCTTTAGAATAATTAGTTTAGCAATCTTAAATTTGATGATACGCAAAAAATATCAGTAAAGAAGAAAGGAGGAAACATCATGAAAGGGAAAAATTATTTGAAGGTGACCGGGATCTTGATGATCATTGGAGGATGTATCGGAATCATCGGAGGAATCATTGCTTTGATCAGTGTAGGGGCTTTGGTCACATTGCTTGAAACTTCTATGGGAAGCTTGATGCTTGGAAGTCTATTGGTTTTGATCAGCTCAATCATTCAGCTTTTTGCAGGAATTATGGGAGTAAGATATTGTGCTCGTCCAGAAAAAGCTCAAAACTGTATGATGATTGGTACCGTGGTTGCTGTATTGAGCGTTGTAGGAAATCTGATCAGTGTTGCGGCAGGAAATGGTTTTAATGTAATGAATATGATCACGGGATTGATCCTTCCTGTTCTATATATCGTAGGGGCAATGTTAAATAAAAAAGACTCGAATAATGTATAGATTTCGAAAATTTTGATAGCCAATCATTCGAATAAGACAGGAGTGGATTTAGGATCTGCTTTCGATTCAGAAAACATACAGCAAGATCAGAAGAGAGGAACTTTTTATGGAAACGATTCAAAGCTATAAATGTCCTTGTTGTGGAGATGCACTTACTTTTTTAGGTGAACAATTACATTGTGAATCTTGTGGAAATGATTTTGCTCTTGAGGACATGCAACATCTTAATGAAGCAGAGGGCAAAGCCAAAAGTGCATCCAAATATGACTGGGAACATTATGAACCGAGAAGTTATGAAGATAATAGTGAGATTGATCTAGCAAACTATAATTGTCCTTCTTGTGGAGCCGAAATTACCGGAGATGATACATTAGGCTCTACGATATGCCCGTATTGTGGACAATCGACGATTGTGAAGGGCCAGTTTGAAGGAACACTACGACCGGATTATATTATTCCTTTTAAAATAGATAAAAAAGCAGCCTTAGCTTATTTTGAACAAGACGCAAAAAAAGCACCATTTTTACCAGATGCATTTAAAAACAAAAAAAAGATAGAAGAAATGGCAGGGGTATATGTTCCGTTTTGGATGTTTGATTGTGATTGTAGCGCATCCATTTCTTATGATGCCCAAAGAATCACAAGATGGAGCGATAGCAATTACGATTATAGCAAGACAGATTATTACACTTTATTCCGAAGCGGCAGAGTTGGATTTACAAATATACCTGTCGATGGATCCAAAAAAGCCGATGATGCATATATGGAAGCAGTTGAACCATATAACTATGAAGATGCGGTGGAATTTAGCGGGGTATATCTAGCGGGATATTTAGCTGATAAATATGATGTTAGCGCACAAGAAAGCATTGATCGAGCCAATGAACGTGTCAGAAATTCTACAATATCTTTATTTTCAAGTACAACTGCAGGGTATGATATCGTAATGCCTAAAAATAGTAGCGTTAATTTTTCAAATGGTAAAATTCGATATTCTTTGCTTCCCGTGTGGATGTTGAATATCAAATATATGGATAAAATGTACTCATTTGCGATTAATGGCCAAACCGGAAAAGTTGTTGGAGAATACCCGATTGATAATGGGAAAAAATGGAGTTATTTTGCTAAGACAGCAGCAATAATCTATGGCGTTGCGGCCGCGATTGCTTGGTTTTTACTTCATTAAGGAGGGATATCGTGAAAAAAATACTTTTAGCAATCACGTCGATGGTTCTTTGCACAGTTCTAGCGTTTCCTATACTTGCTGAATTTGAAAACCCTCCAATCGTAGATAAAGCAGGCTATCTTACTCAAGAGCAATTCAATGATCTATCTAATCAGCTAGAAGAGATACGTGAACGATATAACTTCGATGTAGCAATCTATACAGAAAAAGATATGTCAGGGCTGGATGCAATGAACACTGCAGACGATATTTTCGATTATAACGGATATGGTGCTGGCGATGGAGATCATGGAATTCTGTTATATGTATCCACAAACCCACGATATTATTGGATGACGACACATGGAGATGGAGAATTCTTCTTTAATGAGAATGGGTTGAAATATATAGAAGAAAAGTTCTTGCCATATTTAAAAGAGGATGATTACAGTGAAGCATTTCAAGTATACGTTCAATCTTGTGATGAACTCTTGGATCTAGCTTTTAAAGGCACACCATTTAATGAAAAACAAAATGATAGCAATTTTATATTTATGGTCATCAGTGGGGCTATTCTATTACCGTTGATCATAGCATATGCCTTGATGCGTAATAAATTAGCAAAGATGAAAACTGCGAGAAAAGAAGATCAGGCAACTAATTATGTTAAACCAGAAAGCATGAAATTAGATGTTTCTAGAGATATTTTCTTATATAGCTCAACAATGAAGAGCGAAAAACCAAAAACGAATTCAAATAGTCATACTTCATCATCTGGAAGAAGCCATGGGGGACGTGGCGGAAGTTATTAATAAAAAAACGAACCATTAAAGCAAAGCGTTGTTGAAGTAGAGTAA
>ERZ857882.4046-NODE-4046-length-13084-cov-4.509632_pt1 | contig 13084 bp, 12 predicted proteins | sample MGYA00519697_ERZ857882 | MGnify/ENA primary metagenome ERZ857882 (study PRJEB31778, sample SAMEA3449373) | human gut metagenome | biome: human gut; feature: human-associated habitat; material: faeces | place: United Kingdom | collected 2010/2012 ...
TGGAGCGGATGAGCGGGTTGGGACTGGTGCCGATGGACATGATCATTGTGTCCACATCCAGCACAAAGTCGCTTCCCTCCTGGACGATGGGACGGCGGCGGCCGCTTTCATCCGGCTCGCCCAAAGTCATGCGCACGCAGCGCATGCCGCATACGTTGCCGTTTTCATCGCCCAGCACCTCAATGGGGTTGCAGAGCGTTTTAAAAACGATGCCTTCCTCCTGCGCATGCTCCACTTCCTCTTGACGGGCGGGCAATTCCTCCATCCCGCGGCGATAAACGATGAACACTTCCTCGGCACCCAGGCGCTTTGCGCAGCGTGCGGCGTCCATGGCAACATTGCCGCCGCCAACGACCGCAACACGTCTGGAATGCTTGATGGGCGTTGCGCTCCCGGGCTGATAGGCCTTCATCAGGTTAATGCGGGTAAGGTATTCGTTTGCGCTGTAAACGCCTTTGAGGCTTTCGCCGGGAATGCCCATAAAGCGCGGAAGGCCAGCGCCGCTGCCAATGAAAAGCGCTTCGTAGCCCATATCAAACAATTCATCCACGGTAAGGGTTTTGCCAATAACAGTATTGCATTCGATACGCACGCCCAGCGCCTTGAGATCCTCGATTTCCTCGCCGACGATTTGTTTGGGAAGGCGGAACTCAGGAATGCCATAGCTAAGCACGCCGCCGGCGGTATGCAGCGCCTCAAATATGGTTACCTCGTAGCCAAGCTTGGCAAGATCGCCCGCGCAGGTGAGGCCGCTGGGGCCAGCCCCGATTACGGCAACCTTATGCCCGTTTGGCTGGGAACGCTCAGGCGACGCATGCGCATGCGCGCGGCGCCAATCGGCCACAAAGCGTTCCAGGCGGCCAATGCCCACGCTCTCGCCTTTGATGCCGCGCACGCATTTGCCCTCGCATTGGTTCTCCTGCGGGCATACGCGGCCGCACACGGCGGGAAGCGAGGTGGATTTGGAAAGAATGGCATACGCGCCTTCCAGATCCTCGTTTGCAACGCGCTCGATAAAAGCGGGAATATCAATACGCACCGGACAGGCGGAAACGCACGGCTTGTTTTTGCAGTGCAGGCAGCGCTTGGCCTCGTTTACGGCCATTTCATAGGTATAGCCAAGGGCCACTTCCTCAAAGTTATGGTTGCGCACGCACGCCTCTTGCGTGGGCATAGGCGTTTTGTGGGGATCCATGTTAGGCATCGCGGTTTTCCTCCCTTTGCAGCAGGCGGCAGGCGGCTTCGCGGGCTTGGGTTTCAAATTCCCGATACATGCTACCCCGGGCTATGGCTTCGTCAAAATCAACCAGGTGGCCGTCAAAATCAGGGCCGTCCACGCAGGCAAACTTGGTTTGCCCGCCAACGGTCAGGCGGCAGCCGCCGCACATGCCGGTGCCGTCGATCATAATGGGGTTCATGCTTACAACCGTTTTAACGCCGTATTTCCCAGTAACTTTGCATACGAACTTCATCATGACGAGCGGCCCGATCGCAATGACTTCATCATAGCGATTGCCAGCCTGTATCAGTTCTTCCAACGCGGCGGTTACCAGGCCTTTTTCACCATAGCTGCCATCGTCCGTCATAATGCGCAGCGTTTCGCTCGCCTGGCGGAATTCATCCTCCAGAATCACAAGCTCGCGGCTGCGGAAGCCAACGACGCTGTGAACCGTGCATCCCAGGCCGTGAAGCTTTTTGGCGATGGGGTAAGCGATGGCGCAGCCAACGCCGCCGCCCACGATGCACACCTTTTTCAGCCCGTCCGTGTGCGTGGGCATGCCCAGGGGCCCTGCCAGGTCGTGCAAGCAATCGCCCTGCTGAAGCGTATTTAGTTCCATGGTTCCAGCCCCGACGATTTGATAAATCACCGATACGCTGCCAGCCTCGCGGTCAAAATCCGCAACAGTTAGAGGGATGCGCTCGCTGTGCTCCTTGGCGCGCAAAATAACAAATTGGCCGGGCTCGGCTTTGGCGGCGATGCGCGGGGCGCTCACCGCAATGCGCACAACCGTTGGGTTGAGCGCCTCCTTTGAGAGGATTTCATACATGGGTTTTGATCCTCCTTATGCAATGGCAATGCATTCGATTTCAACCAGCGCGCCTTTGGGCAGCGCCGCTACCTGCACGCAGCTTCTGGCGGGAAACGCTTCGTCAAAATAGCGCTGATAAACCGCGTTTACGATTGAAAAATCGTTTAAATCCGCCACAAAAACAGTTGTTTTTACTATATTTGCGTAGCTCATGCCGGCCTGCTTCAGGATTTCGCCCAGATTGCGCATGGCTTGATCGGCCTGCGCCTCCACGCCGCTGGCAAGCTCGCCGGTTGCAGGGTTCAGCCCCAGCTGGCCGGAGGTGAACAGCATGCTTCCGGCCTGAACAGCCTGCGAGTACGGCCCGATGGCCGCGGGAGCAGCCTGGGTATGGACGACCGCCTTACTCATGAAAAAACCCCTTTCTGTATCAAAATACATGTGGTCATTGTACCATTGCGATTCCCGAATGTAAACCGCCGCGCTTCAATATGGGAGCATTTCACAAGAAAAACTCAAAAACAAGCGCTGGTTTGACGAGAAAAAGTTGACGGGAGCTTCGTTTCCCTGTAAAATATGGATAGCTATCCGAAGGAGGGAAAACATATGTATTTTGATAACAAAATCTGGGTGGGTACAGGCGAGGACCGCAAGCCCGTGTACCTGTTGCCGCAAATGGCAAACCGTCACGGCCTGATCGCGGGCGCGACGGGCACCGGTAAAACCATCACGCTCAAGGTAATGGCCGAGGGCTTTTCGGATATGGGCGTGCCTGTGTTCCTTGGCGATATCAAGGGCGATTTGAGCGGCATGGTAAAGCCTGGCGAGCAGAGCGAGAAAATCGCCGAACGGCTGATTCAAACCGGTGTTACGGAATTCAAACACGAGAGCTATCCCACTGTGTTTTGGGATGTGTACGGCGAGCAGGGCCATCCCGTGCGCACAACGGTAAGCGAAATGGGGCCCCTGCTTTTGGCGCGTCTGCTGAACCTGAATGAAACGCAGGCTGGCGTGCTAAACATCCTGTTCCGCGTTGCGGACGACGAAGGCATGCTTTTGCTGGATATCAAGGACGTGAAGGCGATGCTTGCCTATGTAGGCGAGAACGCCGGCAAGTATACGCTAAACTATGGCAATGTTAGCAAGGCGACAATCGGCGCTATCCAGCGCGCCATCGCCGTATTGGAGGATCAGGGCGGCGATAAATTCTTTGGCGAGCCTGCGCTGAACATAGCGGACTGGATGCAACTGGACGAGGAAGGCAGGGGCTTTATCAATATTCTTGCGTGCGATAAGCTGTTCCTGAGCCCGCTTATGTATTCTACCTTCCTTTTGTGGATGCTCAGCGAGCTGTATGAAAACCTGCCCGAGCAGGGCGATCTGGAAAAGCCGCGTATGGTATTCTTTTTTGACGAGGCGCATTTGCTGTTTGACGATTGCAGCAAGCTGCTTATGGACAAAATTGAACAGGTTGTACGGCTTATTCGCAGCAAGGGCGTGGGCGTATTCTTTATTACGCAAAACCCTGCGGATGTGCCTATGAACGTTTTGGGCCAGCTTGGCAACCGTGTGCAGCATGCGCTGCGCGCGTATACGCCGCTGGATCAGAAGGCGGTGAAGGTTGCCGCGCAAACCTTCCGCGCCAACCCTGCCTTTAGCACGGAACAGGCCATTACAGAGCTGAAAACAGGCGAGGCGCTGCTATCCTTCCTGGACGAAAACGGCGCGCCCGGCATTGTTACGCGGGCCACCGTTTTGCCCCCGCAAAGCTATATGGGCGCCATATCGGATAGCCTGCGCAAAACCTTTATTGAAACAAGCCCCTTCTATGGTGTTTACGAGCAGGAAATCGACCGCGAAAGCGCTTATGAATACCTGGTTGGCAAAATGAGCGAGGCGGCGGCTCCGGCCATGCAGCCCGTGCCTCCGGCTAACGCTGCGCCCGCCATGCCTGTTCAGCAGGCTGCTCCTGCGGCTGGCGCGCCCGCCCAGGGCTTTATGGTGTTTGACCCAGCCACAGGTACGTATGTGCAAAAGCAATTGGAAACCATGGCGGACGCGGCGCCTGCGAACGCCCAGCCCATAAACGCGCCTGTCGCCCAGCCGCAGGCGGTTAAGCAGAACGTATTGGTGTTTGACCCGAATACGAGTACCTATGTGCAAAAGTTGATGACTTTGGCTTACAACCCTGCCACAGGCCAGTATATGCCTGTGCAGACGGAGGAAGAAATCAAGGCGGAGAAGGAAGCCGCCGCCGCCAAGGCCAAAGCGGAGAAGGAAGCCGAAGCCGCCCGTATCAAAGCGGAAAAGGAAGCCGCCAGGGCAGAGAAGGAGCGTATTGCGGAAGAACGCAGGGCCCGCGCTGAAGAACTGCGCGAGGAGCGCGCGGAACGTGCGCGCGCCAACAACAGCGTTCTTGGACGGATTAAGAACACCGCCATTTCCACGGCAACCCGCACCATTACCAACGAGCTTACGCGCGGCCTGCTGGGCACCATTACCGGTAAGAAGCGTTAAGCCTGCGTTCGCAATAAAAGCCGCGTTCCACCAGCAGAGGGCAAGCCGGTGGAACGCGGCTTTTTAAAGCAGGCCGGCCTCGGCAAAGCGTACGGCCGCCTGCTCATAGAGCTGCGTAAGCAGCCGCAGGCTTTCCGCGCGTGGGTAGCATTTTTCCGCAACCAGGCGGTGAAGAAAATACGCTGTAAACTGGCGGGTAAACTCCGGAATGGTGAGAAAGATGCAATCGTATCCGCCTTCCAAATCATAATCCGCATGCATGCTGCTGATTGCCACGCCAAGCTTATCAAAGCAAATCATGGCGTATTGGCTGTTCAGTCTATCTTGCTTTAGCACAAGAGGCGTGAGGCACGCATTTTGTGCGGCAGCTTGCAGCATGGCGGCAAAAATAGAAAGCCGCTCCTTGGGTGTAAATGCGCGAAAGCCTATAAAATGATCGCTGGTTTTGCCGGTTTCCAGAAAGTCCCGGCAGCCGGATAGGGTCATAACATGATAGCTCTGCTTGCGCTTGTGGTATAGGTTCTGGAATCGCTGTTCATGCATTGGGATGATCTGCTTTTCAAGCTGGCGCATTACCTGCGGCGGAAAAGCCGCTTTATCGCGGAAGGCGGAAAGAGCAATTTGGGTGGGCGTTTGGTGAAAGCAAAAATTGGAAGTGAGCATATAGGTTGACCGGTTCAGCTCACGGCGTATAAGGGACATTACAAAGGCGGAGTAATCCGTTTTTTCCGCTTGTAGCTCCTTTAAGGGCGCAGGGGCAGGGGTAAGCTCGGCGACGATTTGAGTATAGAAGGCAAATAGGCCCGCTTGGGCAGCGGAGGTTAGTTCATAGCCCAGCTGCTCATCCCGAACCAAAAAGAACCGCTCTAAGGCATGCCCTCCCTTTTGGGCGCGAAACAGGAGCAGATTGCCGCCTAAAGGTTGACAGGCGTTTGCGCCCGCGCATTGAATGCTGTAAGGCAAATATCGCTTATCCAAAAGAATGGGGGAAGCGCAGGTAACGAAGCTGGCGGCGTTATTTTCGATAGCGTCAAAGTGGATATAATGGCGCATGAAAAGCCTGCGTTCCTGATTTTTAAACAGCATGGCAAGCGCGTTAAAAACGGATTCATAGCAACAATTCAGGCAAAGAACCTCTACTTCATCCGCATCCATTAAAGCGGCGATAGGTTCGTCCAGCGTGCCGCCGTTGGCAAGGCGCATGGCATGCACAGGCTGGTTTGGCTGTTCGCTGCCAGTCAGGCGTTCAATAGAGGCCCAGCTGGTATACTGCTCAACGCCGATTCTGCTAATTTCCAACGCCGTTTGAAGCCTCTGACATTCCGCTTCGGAAAATAGGCCGGTTTTGCACAAACGCTGGCAAAAGGTTTTGCGCTTGGCGGCTGTTAACTCATCCGCCAGAGCGCGCCTTAGCTCAGCCCTGCCGCCAAGCTTCGCCCCCAAAGTGGTTACGCTCAACTTGTGGCTTTTCATCAAAGCCTCCAAGCATTGTGCGAAGGTTTCACAATTCGTCATTTGCAATCCCCTTGTTTTATGTGGCTGTCAAGCGCTTTGCTTACGCTATTGCATTATAGCACGAAAATGGATGCTCGGGAAGTATTTTCCAAAACAGAAAATGATAGGGAGAGCACGGCTCTGCTGGCATAGCATAGTATGCCGCAGGGAGGGATGATGGATGGCGAATGGATACGACCCAATTGCGGCCATTGCCTATGCAAGGCGCTGGGCCTTTGGACGCAATCCGGCTTATCTGGATTTTCATGGGCTGGGAGGTGATTGTACCAATTTTGTATCCCAGTGCCTGTATGCCGGCGCAAAGGTTATGAACTGGACGCCCGTGTACGGATGGTATTACGTGGATGGGGAAAGGCGTACCGCATCCTGGACGGGCGTAGAATACCTATACCGCTTTTTAACGGCAAATAAAGGCCCGGGTCCTTATGCCAGGCAGACGGCTGCTTTGCTCGCGGAACCGGGCGATGTTGTTCAGTTGGCGTTTGAAGGCAAGCCATATACGCACGCGGCGCTGATCGTTGCCATAGAGAATGGGGAAATATACGTGGCGGCGCATACAACGGACGAATGGATGAAGCCCTTGAGCGCATACGGGCACCAACAGCGCCGTTTTTTGCATATCGAGGGCGTGCGACAGCCCAATGCGTAAGCGCTAGTAAATATTCAGCTTTTGAAACGCCTTACGGACGCCCCAGAAGTAGCATAGCAGGATGCCCATAACCGCGCCAACCCCCGCTTGCAGAAACTGGAAGGGCAGCTTTGCCAAAGCGTATTGGGGCGTGCTGTATACAAAGGCGCGGCCCAGCGTATAGCCAATGACCATAATAACGGCTCCCAGGCTTACCCCGATAATTGCCGCGGCAAGATCCGCCTTGCCCTGGCGCAGCCGCCGGCAGCACAGGGAAATAACCACGGCCTGCAAGCCGTGCACTACCAATGATACAAACATGGGGGCGGGGTAGAAAAGCATATCGCCAATAAAGGCGCCAATGCCGCCCACGGCGAAGGCCGCCAGCGGATCCAGAAGAAGGGCCGCCGTGCAGATGACAATATCATTCAGATAGAGATGCCCGCCGGGCACTGGAATGCCAAAGGAGCTTAAAGCGATATTCATAGCCATAAGGATTGCGGTAACCGCGATGCGTTTTGTGTTTGCTGGGGACACTGTGCCAGTGCTCATATTGATGCCTCTTTGACAGAATGGAATGGTTCCATTATACTCAAATTTGATATTGCAAAAAGTATCAAAAAAGAAGGAAATGATAATATCAGATGTTGACTTACAATATGGACGCGCGCGGCGGCGAGGCAAAATACGCATGCTCGTCGTTTCCGAGGACGGAATGACAATGACGCTGAGCCGCGAGAAGCCCGAAGCGTCGGCTGCGCCCATACCGGTCATAGACGAGAGCGCCACGATCGACGATCTCAAGGGCGTCTGGACGCTGGCGAGCGTCACGGCGGACGGCATGACGCTGCCCGCTGAAGCCGCTGAAATGGCGGGCGATACGCTGGTTATTTACGGCGATACCTGCGACCTGACCCTGCAGGGCATGACGCTGGACGGCCTGTCCTGCCGCATGGACGGCTACGCGCTGCTCATTTCCATACTGTACGGCGAGGCTGCTGGCACGCTGCGTGAGGACGGCACGCTCTGCCTGGAGATGAGCGACGTTACGCTCTGGTACGAGCGCACCGGCGACGCGCCCGAAGCACCCGCCGCGGAGCCTGTTCCCGAGACTACGTCCGAACCGGCGACCTTGCCCGAACCCGCCGCCGGCGGCGCTGAAGTCATGATTGGTAAGAAGTACGTCATGACTGACGCAGATGTGAACGGCTACAACATGACCGCCGCGCAGATGGGGAATTTTGAATACTCCATTTTGCTCCAGGAGGACGGCGCGGTGACCTTCGTCATGGCAGGCTCGGACATTCCCGGCCTGACTTGGGCCTACGGCAGGATTCCCACGGAGGCAGGCGAGGTCGATGGCGTCGTCATCGACTATTACACGCAGGCACTGAACCTGGTGCCCACGGAGAAGGGCTTCGACATGGATTACTTTGGCTCCATGCTGATGCATTTTGCCCCCGAAGACTCCGCTCAATAAGCGCCTTTCCTCCCGCGCCGCCGAAAATGAGTGCGGCGGCGTGGTTCCCTACGAGCTTTGATTCTCACTGAATAATAAAGAGGAGGATTTTCTCATGAAGAAAACCATCGCATTTTTGCTGATTGCTCTGCTGACGCTTTCCTTTTCCGCCGCCCTCGCCGATTCTGTTCCGATGAGCAAAGAGGATCAGATGGTCGGTCTGGTGAAAAGCTTTCTGGAAGAGAATGAATTCCCCTATGAATACGACGACTATACGTTTACGGTGCCCTTTGCCGTCGAGAACTCGATGGAATATGTCTACATGACGGTTTACATCTACGACGACATGCTGGCTGTGTCCGCGGACGCGCCGGTACTGGGAACCGGGGATGTCTTTGAAAAAATGGCTGTGTTCGCCGCGCTGGCCAACAACGAGATCTACTATGCGCAGTTCCGCGTCGAGCTCGACGCAGACAAGGTCTACGTCTCCTGCCGTTCCTGCAACCTGGTGGAGGACGTCATCCCCGGGGAGAACGAGCTGTTTTACCTGTTCGCCATGCCGCAGAGCTATATGGAAGACTACGGCGACGGCATCCTGGCGGTGCTCGACGGCGGCGATCCCTACGAGGCGTTTGAAGCCTGTCAGGCGGCGGTGGACGCGCAATGACGAACAGCACGAATCCGTATTTGACCGCAAAAGCCGTCGTCAGGAAAAAAACGGATACGCCCGTTGCGCTGGTCTGCGCCATCTTTGCGGCAGCGACCGCATCCTCGACGGTCAAGATGTTTTCGCAGGGGAAAACGCTGGCCGGCGTGATGGGCATTCTGATATTCGCCGCGCTCATGATACCGGTTTCTCGCATTCTTCAAAATGCGTACCGCAGAATCTGCGCGCACCGCATCGCGGAGGCGCTGCTCCCGCTGACGGAGGAGAGCCTGACCTTTGACCGGCTTGGAACCGTCCTCTCCTCCAGCAAAGCCATTGAGCAGATCCAATCGCTCATCGGCAAAGGATACCTGCAGAATCTGAGGATCGACTCGGAAAATCGCACGGTAGGACTGTATATGCCCGAGGGCGCTCTCGTGCAGTGGGTCTGCCCGGGCTGCGGCGCGAAAAACCTCGCCCGAAGGGGCGCCCCCATGCGCTGCAGATACTGCGACCAGCCGCGCGGGCAATGACGGAAAACTCGACCATTAAGGCAGCGCCGCCCAATTCGGCGGCGCATCCGGCGCTGTTTTTCCGTCGCCTGCGGCATGCAGATTCCCCGGTTTGCCTCCAGGAAACCTTCGAAATCTGCGTCTGCATCCGACGGAAAAGCATTCGCCGCCCGGCAGCCGCATTTGCGCGGCGCTGCCTCAACGACCTGACGAAAGGAAGTGCAGCCATGAAAAGAATCATCAGTGTCCTGCTGGTTCTCATGTTTCTGTTTCCTGCCTCCGCCCTGGCAGATCTCAGACGGGGCGACCGCGGCGAGGAAGTGCGCGAGCTTCAGCAGATGCTCTGGGATACCGGATTCATCTTTGAAGAGCCGGACGGCGTATTCGGCGGCAATACCGAAAAGGCCGTGAAGTGGTTTCAGAAATACGCGCTGCTCAAGCAAACCGGCGTAGTCGACGACAGGACCATCGATTCGCTCTATGCCTGCTGGCTCCAGATTATGGAGGAAAACGGCTACACCGTGCCCGACGACGAAATGGAGCCCCAGACCGCGGGCTTCGTGCCGGGGTATAATCCGTACGGCGACGGCGACGACTACGGCGAAGATTACGGCGACAGCTACGGCGATTACCCGGCCTACTGCCATCGCTACACGACGGATGCGGGCGACGAGCACGTCGAGATGTGCAGCTTCCACGCCCAGCTGGCCGCAAATCAGTCGCTGCCGGGGCTGGAAAAATGGACGAACGAGCTCAACGATCTCTACAAGGAGTGGATCGACCTCTCCATGGAGAAGGATCGCGCCGCCGTGGCCTCCTCTCAGGCGTTCTTCACGCTCTGGCTGGAGCAGCAGCGGATCGCGCTGGAGCAGCAGGGGGTCGAGAATGTGGACGATCACATCGAGGCGCTGCTGCGCAATCAGTGCGTCGAGCTGTGCGAGAGAGTATATGCGGCCCGGACGGAATAATTTTGAACGAAAGAAGGACGAACCATGAGTACTGCCAGTTACAACTGCCCCTGCTGCGGCGGCCCGCTCAAGTTCAGCGGCGAAAGCGGCAGGCTGGAATGCGCCGCCTGCGGAAACAGCTACGAGCCGGAAGCGCTGGAAATGCTGAACGCGTCCGAGAGCGGCGAGCAGATTTCCTTCGAGCGCCCAAAGGAGGGCTTTCGGGCGGAGGAGGGCGTGCAGGCCTATCTCTGCAAAAACTGCGGCGCGGAGCTGATTACCGAGGACACCACCACCGCCGCCGAATGTCCGTACTGCGGCAGCCCCACGATCCTGCCCGACCGCATCGAGGGCGGCGTGAAGCCCGAAAAGGTGATTCCCTTCGTCGTGACGAAGGAGCAGGCGCAGAAGCAGTTCGAGGACTACTTCAAGGGGAAAAAGCTGCTGCCCAACGTCTTTCTGAACAGTCGCAACCGCATTTCGGAGATGCGCCGGCTGTACGTTCCCTACTGGCTTTTCAGCTGCGACGCGTGTGCCGACATGGTGTACGATGCGGAAAAGGTGTGCACGGAGCAAAAGGGCGAGTGGGAAATCACCCGCACGAAGCACTATCTTGTGCGCCGCAGAGGCGGCATGCGCTTTGAAAACATTCCGGTGGACGGCAGCGTCAAGATGGACGACAAGCTCACCGAATCGCTCGAGCCCTACGATTTGAGCGCCGCGATTCCCTTCCAGAGCGCCGTTCTGGCCGGAGCCATGGCGGATCACGCGGACGCGGACTGCGACGCGTGCGAAAAGCGCGCCGTGGAGCGCGTGGAGCGCAGCGTCGAACAGACCATGCTCGACACCGTGAGGGACTATGACACGGTCAACGAGCGCAACAGGCGCATCACTACGGAGCGCGGCAGCGCGACGCCCGCGCTGCTGCCCGTGTGGCTGATGACAACCGTAAAGGAAGGCAAAACCTATACCTTCGCCGTCAACGGCCAGACCGGCAAGCTGACGTGCGACGTGCCCGCCGACAAGAAGAAATCCCTGCTGTGGGGCGGCGGCGTGTTCGCCGGAACCCTTGGCGTTGCTGCGCTGATTCTTGCGCTGATGGATGCGCTGGGCAGCGGTTCGCTGCTGATCTGCGCGGTGGTTGCGGCCATCATCGCGCTGGCGGTCGTCGGCGCGCTGAAGGGGCAGCTGAAGCAGGCGGCGCAGCAGAGCGCGGCGGGCGGCTATGTCCGGGAGGGGTCCTTCCGCCTGGATGTGAACGCCGACCATTTTCTCTATGAAAGCACGGCGAAGCGGAAGATTGAGAACAACACGCAGAAGAAATAACTGGAGGAATCGCTATGGGATTGATTGCGGCTGCATTGAACGCGGCGGGCGGCACGCTGGCCAGCCAGTGGAAAGAGTATTTTTATGTGGATTCCCTGCCGGACAACGTGCTGGCGACGAAAGCGGAGAAAAAGGTAAAAGCCCGCTTCGGCGGCAGCCGGCGTGAGGACGACAACGTCATCTCGGACGGCAGCGTCGTCGCCGTGGCCGACGGCCAGTGCATGATGATCGTGGATCAGGGAAAAATCGTCGATTTCTGCGCCGAGCCGGGCGAGTATGTCTTTGAACAGGGCGGCGAACCCAGCATTTTCTACGGCCCGTTCAATGGCGACAAGATGAAAGCCGTTCTGAAAACCACCTTCGACCGCCTTTCCTTCGGCGGTCAGGCCGGCAGGGATCAGCGGGTCTATTTCTTCAACACCAAGGAAATCCTGGGCAACAAATACGGAACGCCCAGCCCGGTTCCCTTCCGCGTGGTGGACGGCAATATCGGCCTGGACGTGGATATTTCCATTCGCTGTTTCGGCGAATACAGCTATCGCGTGACCAACCCGATGCTGTTTTACACGAACGTCTGCGGCAATGTGGAGGGCGACTACACGCGCGAGCAGATCGACAGCCAGCTCAAGAGCGAGCTGCTGACCGCGCTTCAGCCCGCGTTCGCAAAGATTTCCGAGATGGGCGTCCGCTACAGCGCGCTGCCGGGGCACACCACGGAGATCGCCGCCGCGCTCAACGACGTGCTCTCCGAAAAGTGGGCGGATCTGCGCGGCGTGGAGATCGTGTCCTTTGGCATAAACTCCGTCAAAGCCTCTGAAGAGGACGAGGCGATGATCAAGGAGCTGCAAAAGAACGCCGTTTTCCGCAACGCGAACATGGCGGCGGCGCATCTGGTGGGCGCGCAGGCGCAGGCCATGCAGGACGCCGCGAAAAATCAGGGCGGCGCGTTCACCGGTTTCATGGGCATGAATATGGCCCAGCAGGGCGGTGGAATCAACGCCGCGCAGCTGTTCCAGATGGGCGCGCAGCAGCAGGCGCAAGCTCCGCAGCAGAGCGCGCCGGTTCAGCCGGGCGCGAACGCATGGAAGTGCGCCTGCGGCGCGACGGCCACCGGCAAGTTCTGCCCCGAATGCGGCGCGAAGAAGCCCGAGCCCCAGCCCGCGGCAGGCTGGACGTGTTCCTGCGGCGCGGTCAACACCGGCAAGTTCTGTTCGGAATGCGGCGCGAAGCGCCCGGCAGGCGCGCCGGTCTACCGCTGCGACAAGTGCGGCTGGCAGCCCGCCGATCCGGCGCATCCGCCGAAATTCTGCCCGGAATGCGGCGATCCGTTCGACGAGAGCGACTGCGTATAATACGCCGTAAATGTTCCGGACGTTCCCGCCCGTATGCTTCTGAGCCTGCGATGGTTTTCGCAGGCTTTTTTTGCTGCGCTTTCCGCCTGTTTGACGATGCGAGCACGCCGATCGTGGTCTTTCTCCCGCATAAACCGAACGCTGCCAGGAGG
>ERZ857882.4053-NODE-4053-length-13038-cov-3.925441_pt1 | contig 13038 bp, 8 predicted proteins | sample MGYA00519697_ERZ857882 | MGnify/ENA primary metagenome ERZ857882 (study PRJEB31778, sample SAMEA3449373) | human gut metagenome | biome: human gut; feature: human-associated habitat; material: faeces | place: United Kingdom | collected 2010/2012 ...
CGACTGTCACCAAACCAGTCGAAAGGGCCCGCACATCCTCCTTATTTCCCACCCTTCTCCGCCGTCATCAGCAATTCCACAACCCCTCTCTGCGCCTCCTGCGTATAATAAAACACCTCATACTCATTCCCCTTCGAACTAATCCGCGTTTCCGCCTCTATCCCAAACTCCGTCCCATACTCCGTTAGCTTCCGCAGCGGCATCCGGTTGACGAATTTCAATTCAAACAGCCCTTCCTCCAGCAGCATCTGCTCCACCGCCTTTATTGTCAGACGCTTCGTCGTGCTCTCATCCCGCAAATCATTCATCTGCCCAACCAAATCACTCAGGGACATCTTTTCCGCATAATGCAGCTGGGCGGCGATCTCCTCCGTCATCACGAATTCCGTCTTATTCTTCTTCCCTGACGAATTCCTCACACCAGACTTTTCCCCGCTCTTCTCCGCATCCCCTTCATAATCCTGTACCACATCATAATCCAGACTGGAAAACTCCACCGCTCCCAGACTGTCCGGAGCATCCGTCTTTCCATGCTCTTTATTAAATTCGATCACCTTCTCCAGGAACGCTTCCCCATATTTCTCATATTTAAACTCGCCCACCCCGGACACCGAAAGCATCTCATTCTTATCCACAGGCCGTATCACACACATATGTACCAGCGATTTATCCGAGAACACAATATAAGGAGGCACCCCTTCCTTTTTCGCCAGTTCCGAACGCAGCCCGCGCAGGACTTCAAACAGCTTCTCATCCTCTTCCTCCAGTTCAAAGGCCGCCGCTCCCCGGCTCTTCTTTCCTTTCTTTTCTCCCGCCACTTTCGCCGGATGCTCCTGTTCCTTCGCCATCTTCATGGTCACCGTCTCATCCTCTTCCAGGATGAGCTTCGACTTCCCAGTCAGCTTCACAATGGCATATTCATCATTGGTAACGGCCAGATATTCATGCAGCATCAGATAATTCATCACCTGCCGCAGCTTATAAACCGGCGCCCCGGACAGTTCTCCGTAATGCGGATTCTCATCCATCCGGTACTGTCTGATTTTCGCCGTATTCGCCCCGTGCACCGTATCGATGATCACATTCGTTCCATACCTCTGCCTGCACGCCAACACACAGCCAATCAACGCCTGTGCGATCTCCGTCACATCCACTTCCTCAAACTGGCTCAGGCAGTTCGCACAATTCCCGCAGTAATTCGATCCGTACTCCCCAAAATACCGGAGAATATAATCCCGCAGGCATTCATTCGTAAAGCAGTAGAAGGTCATCTTCCGCAGCCGGTCCCGGTCCCTCTCCGTCACCAAATCCCTGGTGAGCGCATCCATCTCCTGGTTGTCCTGGTTATGGTCGATAAAGAACTGGTTCGTCACCACGTCCTGCCCGCCGTACAGCAGAATACACTCCGACGGTTCCCCGTCTCTTCCGGCCCTGCCGGCTTCCTGATAATAGCTTTCCATATTTTTCGGCATATTATAATGAATGACGTACCTGACATTGGATTTATCAATTCCCATTCCAAAGGCATTGGTAGCCACCATAACGGGATACCTGTCATAAATAAAATCGTCCTGATTCTGTCTCCTCTCGCTGTCACTTAACCCGGCATGGTACCGGGTAACCGGAAATCCATCGCCGTGCAGCCGGTCGCAGACCTCCTCCACGACTTTCCTGGTCAGGCAGTAAATGATCCCGCTTTCCTCCCTGTGCAAATCCAGATAGTTCTTCATGGTGGCATATTTATCCCTGGGAGTCTGTACCCCGAAATACAGATTCGGCCTGTCGAAGCCGGTGGTCAGCACTTCCGGGGACTGCAGCATCAGAATGTCGATTATATCATCCCTTACTTCTTTGGTAGCCGTGGCTGTAAAAGCTCCCACCACAGGCCTTTTGGGAAGCCGCCTTCAGTGTGCTTCTCTGCGGAACCGCAATGGTAAAGGTTTCCTTTTCATTTAAAATGGGAAGTCCCTGTGCATTAAAGTTGCTGTCTGTGTTTCCTCCGGCTTCCGCCTGGGCCTGCGCCTGTGTCTCAGGCTTCGGATCCCCCTGTACGTCACCGGATGTCCCTGCCTTGCCTGCGCATCCTGCCAGGGTACTGCCCAGAAGCACCGCACTCACTAAGATGGCTCCTGTTTTTGTCATTGTTTTTCTTTTCAAAACAATCCCTCCTATAAATATACTGACATCTGCTGCTTTTCCGAATCCGTATCAAACACCCTCAGTGCGGCGGCTCTTCGGAAGATGTCTGTAGCATACCCCAGTCTGCGCCTTCTGCCTATCTCATGCTTTTGAACTTTATCCCCTTCTCATGAAAAAAATACAGCGCCGTTTCATAATATCTTCTTTTCCTGTATCCATTCATCAAAACGATATATTTACATCCTGCTTTTCCATATCTTTTCCCGGTAGCCTCCCGGCGTTATTCCCTCATACTTTTTAAACATTTCTATAAATACCGTACTGTTGCCGTAACGCAGCAGCTGGGCTATTTCTGAAATTTTCTTATCACTGTCGGCCAGAAGCTCTTTGGCACGCTCCAGTTTAATCTTCTCCACATACTGGGATATGCTCACCTGCATGTTTTTCTTAAAAAAATGGCTGAGATTAGATACGGAGGTATCAAAACAGGCTGCCATATATTTCACAGTAAAGTTATCATCCAGATAATGTCCGTTAATATAGTCCAGGATATCCGCTATATTCTTTTTCCTGTAGTTTCCGTTTCCTTCCTCGTCCTGCGAAAAGGCCGCCTGTTCCTCAATCATCCTTCCGAAAAATACCGACAACTCTTCTTTGGTTAATTCCCCGTCCCCTCTTCCGTCAAAAAACTCTTCCGGCTCCCGGTTTAATATGTGCATTACCTCCCATGTGATGCACAGGGCCATGCTTTCCTTAACCTCAGAAACAATTTCTTTCAGTTCTGTGAGGAGGATCACCGTACGTACGGAGTCAGCCAGACCTGCCGCATCCTTAAGAGCCTTCAGCTCCTGTCCCGGGAAACGCTGCTCCTCATGCTGTTCCCGGCGCAGCTCCCTTCGGGCTTCCTCATAAGAAAAGCGGATTTTTCCCACGTCCGAAGTGATCCTGCCCACTCCCAGCTTCACTCCGCTTCCTGAAATCTTTTCCAGCCTGCGTGAAATATCTCCCATAGACTCATCTGAACAGACAAGATATACATACATTTCCTCAAAAAGCACAATCCGATATGCGGTGGAAGCGCTGTAATCATTCATCTGGGTGTGAAAAACCTCATAAAGCTCCCTGTTTTCCTCTATCTTGGGGAAAACGGCAAAAAACAGATGCCTTCTGTTAATATGGATGCTGCTTTTCAGGCAGCGCTCCCAAAGCTCATCCCCCGGCTTCACTTCCTTGGTAAGCAGCTCGTAGAGACAGTTTTCCGCCCGCAGAAGGTTTCTTTCTTCCTCCAGCATTTCATTATTATCCAGCAGGCTCCTGAAAGACTGGTACTTTTTCCTGGAATAATAAAGTGCCAGCAGGATTCCCACCGCTACGGAACATAATATCCAGATACCATATCCCCTGAAATAGCTCACAGCGCTCCTGGAAACCTCCTCCCTGGAAACAAAAGTCAATGCAGAAAATCCGGATTCCATATCCGTTATATTTCTGTAGTAATCCTTTTCCTCCAAAAGCTGCTCCCAGTCCCTGCTTCCATTCAGAAGGGCACGATTGTCCCCCTTTCTTGAAGAAAAAAGAACCTGATCCTGAAAAGCAACCATCGTAATATCTTCATAGGGCATCCCGGAACCGCCGAATTGTTCCATCAGCTTGCTGTCCCGGATCACATAAAAAAGATACTGCGTATCCGACTTTCCTTTCTCCATCCAGGTTTTTAACGGGCAGATGATCACAATTCCCATGCTGCTTCCTTCATAAAGCTCTGCCCTCACAGCATACAGGCCTATATCCTCCATCTTACCCAATAAATTTCTGTCCATCCGGCAGATACGGGAAAAGAACAAATCCTCCGTAAAGGTTCCTCCCGAAGAAACTACTTTTCGTTCCTCGTCGGGGAAATAATAATACATACTGTCCACGAAGGGGAAGGTGCTTTCCTTCTTTTTTAAATCCTCCGCAATTTCCAGATAGGATACCGGGGGATTGGAGGAATACTGACGGCTGTAGATCTTACTGTAGCGGCAGTCCGCATTGTAGGCGCAGATAACAGCTATCTGCTGTTTGAAATAATCCGCCTGCCGTTCCGCCGACACCGCAGTCTCGTCCATGATTTTCCTGTAATGCTGCCTGTGTACCATATAAAACACACTGAAGCTTACGATCAACAGCGGAATCAGCAGCACAATATTATAAGTAATTACAAATCGCAGATAACTGATGTTCTTATCTCTTTTTTCCATTTTTCCCACTCCCCGCTTGGTATTTCCCCATAATTCATTATACCGGAAACCTCTTTTCCCCTCCATCTTTGTTTTTTGAATATAACCTCATGCAATTGAATGATATCTTCCATTCAGGCCGCTATGCTGTCCGGCTAATCCGCAGAAACACAAAAAGCCCTCTCCCCCGCTGCCATAAATACCAATTACGGCCTGCGGGAGAAAAGGCTTCCTCCATCAGTCATTCTTTCTTTATTTCACAATAATACGCTTGAAATTCTTCTTGCCGCGCTTAAGCACCTTACCTTCACCATGGAAATCTTCACCGGCAAATACGGCGCGGAAGTCCGTAACCTTTTCCCCTTCCATGGTCACACCGCCCTGTTCCACAGCACGGCGGCCTTCGGAACGGGATGCCACCAGCCCGGATTTAACCAGCAGATCCAGAATATCGATATTTCCATCGGTAAGATCCGCCGCCATCAGCTCTGCAGTAGGCATTTCCGCCGCATTTCCGCCTCCGAAAAGAGCCCTTGCGCTTTCCTGCGCTTTGGAAGCTTCTTCCTCGTCATGAACCAGCTTGGTCAGTTCAAATGCAAGGATTTCCTTGGCCTGGTTCAGCTGGCTGCCCTCCCATTTGTCCATCTCATCGATCTGCTCAATCGGCAGGAAGGTGAGCATACGGAGACATTTGAGCACATCCGCATCCGAGACATTTCTCCAGTACTGGTAAAATTCAAAGGGTGAGGTCTTGTTGGGATCCAGCCATACGGCGCCGCTCTGCGTCTTGCCCATCTTCTTTCCTTCGGAATTCAGAAGCAGGGTGATTGTCATGGCATAAGCATCCTTGCCCAGCTTTCTGCGGATCAGCTCTGTTCCGCCCAGCATGTTGCTCCACTGGTCATCCCCTCCGAACTGCATATTGCAGCCGTATTTCTGGTATAACATGAGGAAATCGTAGCTCTGCATGATCATGTAGTTGAATTCCAGGAAACTCAGCCCCTTTTCCATACGCTGCTTGTAGCATTCCGCTGTGAGCATGCGGTTTACGGAGAAGCAAGCTCCCACATCACGCAGAAGTTCCACATAATTCAGGTCAAGCAGCCAGTCGGCATTGTTTGCCAGAATCGCTTTTCCTTCGGAGAAATCAATAAACTTGCTCATCTGCCGCCGGAAGCATTCACAATTGTGGTCGATGGTTTCCCTTGTCATCATGGTACGCATATCGCTTCTTCCGGAAGGATCCCCGATCATGCCCGTTCCGCCGCCCAAAAGGGCAATGGGCTTATTGCCTGCCATCTGCAGTCTCTTCATCAGGCACAATGCCATAAAATGTCCTACATGAAGGCTGTCTGCAGTAGGATCAAAACCAATATAAAAGGTTGCCTTACCCGCATTTACCAGCTCCCTGATTTCTTCTTCGTCCGTGAGCTGCGCCAATAATCCGCGGGCTCTTAATTCTTCAAATACCTGCATTTTTCTTTTCTCCTTTTCTCTTTCTCACAGTACAGGCGTAAACGGAAACCTTAAAACAAAAAAAATCCTTCTTTCCGTCAAAATCCGGAAAAAAGGACGAGTGTCAGATACCCGTGTTACCACCTTTGTTCACAGCCGGCTCACGCCGTCTGCCTCATCAAGTACGACTGTTCTGTTACGGCCTGCAGTCCGTTCCCGTCCCAGTGATACTCTTCGCAAAATAACGGTTGCTCTCCGTCGCAGCCTACTCTCACATGATTTTGGTGCGAAACTCCGGGATGTATTCGGGAAAGCCTCTCCTGCGCCTCTCATCTGCCGGCCGCTTTCTGTAGGTTCCTCTTTTCCTTACTTCTTCCCATCACAGTTTTTAGAAAATGATTCATTTCACTATAAACTATCGTTAATGTAACACAATCCCCGATTTCTGTCAATAGACGCTGCACACAATCTTGCAAAAGCAGCCCAATCCCGTTATAATTAGGTTGTGCAGCCAGTTCCGGGAGGAGTGCAGCCGGCCGTTTCTTATGGAAACAGCCGTGTATCGCTGGTGTCCGGTCTCACACTTATGAATCCCGAGAACACGCAGCGGCTGGCTGCCTTTTCTTTTTATTCTGTCTTATCTTCTCTCCTTCTCCAGGATTCTGCGGAAGGGTGTCAGGAATCTGTTAATATGGGCCCCTATCAGGAACAAATAAAAACAGAAATAAAGCCAGAGCATTACAATAACGATAGTCGTCAGGCTCCCATACATATCGAACCCGTTGAACTGCTGGATATACATGGAAAATCCCCAGGAAAAAATATTCCAGGTCGTTGCGGAAAACACAGCGCCGGGTATCTGGTGTGAAAACTTCAGCTTGCAGTTGGGGATATAGGTATACATCACCGCAAAAATCAGAGTCATCATGCACCAGGAAAACAGCCCCCTGAAATGCAGCAGAAGGGCAAACAGATCTTCCATCTGGGGGACATGCCGCACTATCGTATCCGCGAATAAATTCCCGAATACCATTACTATCAGCAAAAATATAATCGTAATCAGAAAGATGATCAGATAGAAAGAGGCGATAATTCTCTGCAGCACGTAATTCCTATCCTCTACCACGCCGTTCATGGCATTTAATCCTCTCATCAGCGCCAGCACACCTTTTCCCGCGGACCAGACCGTAACAATGGCCGCGATACTCATCACACCGAAGGTACTGTCATAAATGCTTTGTATCAGTGAAGTCAGAAGCGGAGAAAGGGTCTGGGGCAGAAGCGTTACCGCCGTTATAATATCCGACTTCTTTATCGGCGTATACGGTAAAATGGAACATATCAGCATGAGCATGGGAATGAGGGACAAAAAGAGGAAAAAAGCCGTGCTTGCCGCATATGCATTTACATTCGCACGGGACATCTGTCTTCCAAACCCTCTCAGAATTCTGTAAATTCTCATTAACCTGCTTTTCCTTTCCTTTGCTTATTTGTCGCTGCTGCCATAAAACGTTCTTCACCACGCGGCAGTTCGGCGATCAGTAGACCGCCTTAACTCCGCTTCCTTCATAAAAGAATCCCAAAATAGAATCACTGTCGCAGCCGTCCGCAGCCATGCTCCGTGCGCCATTCTGGCTCAGGCCCACCCCATGGCCGAATCCGCCGCCAATCAAACTATATCCTACCACATAGCCGTCCTCTTTTCCAGTTTCCAGTATGATAAATGCGCTGGGCAGCAAAGCAGACGTGTTATACTCGCTTCCGTCCTGCCGGATCACTTTGCTGGTTCCGTTGCTGAGCACATAACGGATATTATGCTCCGACTTGATCATGAGGGCGCCGTTCTCCCCTTCAATTACAAGCTCCTCCGCCACACCGCCGGCATTCCTGGCCGCGATATATATGTCGGTAATCCTTCCCGGATCCACAGGCGCCTGATTCACGAAGCTACCATCCGCCTGCCGTACATAAACAGAACCCGGGCTGGCATCATAGCGTTTGACAACATTGGCATACATAAGGGTATTATCCAGCTGATCCACCTGGTAGGTCCAGCGGTACCATGCCTCTTCCCTCTCAAAATCGGAATCTCTGGTTCCCCGGATAAAGGCTTCAAAATTCGCTTCCTCGGTCATGGAATCCGCAGTCTGGATATCCTCTTCCTTTACGGTATCGTCAATCGTATCTCCCTGGGCATCTGTCACACCCGCCACGTTCACCGCCTTTCCCTGCAGATAAGGGAAATTATCCGGCACGGAATTCAGCCAGATCCCCGTATTGGTCCCATAGCCGCAGGAGGTGGAATAATAAAAGGCTTCTGCCAGCTGATCCCCGTAATACAGCAGTTCTCCCTTGGTTTCCTTCACCGCTTTAGTAGTTTCCACATTTTCCGTAATATTATTATAAACCTGGAACCCCGCGCTGTCGTCCACATGGGCTCCGTAAGCGGGCAGACCCGCATGAAGCATTTTGGCATAAGCATAGGTTCTTGCACATACTGCCTGGGCCTTCAGAGCCTCTAACGGATAGGAGGATGGCATTTCACTCGGCACCACCGCATACAGATATTCCTCCAGCAGCACCTCATTGATCACCACGATCCCGTCCTGCTGCTTCTCCAGCTCCAGGCTTCCCCTGTAAGAAGGCACTCCCTGGCTTCTTTTCACATTCATAAGACTGATATGCCCGGTTAATACCGCAGGCTCTATCCGTATTCTCTCCGCCGTAAAAAGCTCACTGTCCTTGGCGATGGTCAGTGTCTCTCCCGCCGGAACCACTGTTGTCTGCTGCTCACCGTAGGGCCCGGTGATTACCGAAAGGTCACAGTCCGCCTTCAGTTCCAGCGAATCGTGGAAGGCACTTCCGAAATCCGAGGTCTTTACCAGCACACGGATATTCTCCATCGCCTCTTCCTTTACCACAAGACAAGCCTGTATTTCTCCGTCTTCAATGACAAAATCCGTAAAATCATAACCGATACACAAATCGGTTGTGAAATATTTCTGCAGCTTGCCGTAAAGACGGTATATTTTTAATTGATCCGAAAAAGGATAAAAGCCGCAGCCTTCAATTTCCGCCCCGTTATCCCGAATTTTAAGAAGTTTGCCGGACACCTTATCCATATGCACCTTCACGCCTACGAGCAAACCGTCCGCAAAGCTCAAATCAGCCACCTGCTCCCTGGCTGCTCCCAGAGCGGCCGCTTTCTCTTCAGGCGCCGAAATGGTGATTTCATAATCGTTCCAAAAACAGCGGAGGGAATCTGTTTCCACCTCCATGATCCATATATTCGAAATTTCCGTCTGTGTCCCGGTTTTCTCCCTCAGCGCATACAGCACGCCTTCCCGCTCCACCGCAACAATGGGCTGCCAGAGACATTCCGGGATCCGGTCACTCATATAAGTGTATACACTTTCCAGCGAAATCAAATCATTCTCTTCCAGCCGGTTTCCATCTGCGTCGGAAACCGAACCGCCCAAACCAATCGGCGTCAGATCCATATCCTGAATCCTTCCGTCTTTATCATAAACGGCCCTAACCGCGTCGAAATAAGGATACCAGTCATCCTGAAGGACTTTATCCTTATTCCGGTAGCCGCCCGGAAGCTCATATGTGCAGTCCGGGAAAAGACCGGCAATGTCTTTCCATTGTGCAAAGGTCAGCATACCGTCGCTTTGGGCTGCCGAATCACCGGAAAAAACAGCCGCTATCGTTTTGCTGTCCGATACACCACCGGTATCCGCCAGAAGCCAGGTCAGATTCCCCGCTTCCTGCAGCGAAAGGTACTCTCCTTCCGTACGCGGGATTGTCATTTCCACAAGGGAACGTACCAGCAACAGAATCAGCAGCGCCACTCCCAAAATAATAACGGCCAGCTTCATCCAGCGGCCTCCGGAAGTATTTTTCGGAGCGGCCGCCCTGTAACTGCCGTAACGTTTTCCATAACCATGGGAACTTCTCACAGCCGTTGAACGGAACGCTTTTCTGCCAGCATTCATACGCGCCGCACGGCTTCTTGCCGCATGCTCCGCCTCTCTTTTGTCCGCTTCCTTCTTCGCGTCCAGGAATCTGTTGTGTCCCGGCGCGTCCGAATTACGGGTGTTCTGATTTGACAGCCTTGATTCCCGGCCGGTTCTCCTGCTGCTTCCCTGTCTTCCGCCTTTTTCCATATACTCCCCTTACATCTTTGAATCCCATCCATTTCCAGATAATTTTCAGGCACGCCGCCCCGCAAACAACCCTATGTATTTAAGCTCACAGCGGACAAGCCGGCACACTTGAAAAAAAGCAGCCTGTAATGGCTGCTCTTATCTTTTGTATCCCCAAAATGCCGGCTCTTGTCTTTTGACTCCTAGCTGACTGCTAGGTGGGTTACCGCAACCGACGCTTCTGCCTTCCCCTGCGCAATGAGGGCCTGACATCCACGCGGCAATGTAGGAGTCCCGTTTAAAGTAACTGTAGGTTCAAAACAACAAGAGTTATCGAACATTTCAGGTTAGTTATATTATATCCTGATTATAATGAAATTACAACAGTAAAAAAAGGAAAGGAATGTCCGGCCCGGTTGTAAGGTACAACAGGCCGGAAAAACTGACGATAAATTTTAAGAAATTTCCCGTGTTTCTTTTTTGAGCCATTCTCTTTCTTCTTCATTAAGCAAAGGCGAAATTTTTTCATAAACAGCCTTGTGATAATCATTCAAAAGCTTCAGCTGTCCAGGCTCCAAAAGGGATGGCTCGATTCCGTCCAAATCAATGGGTACATAGGTCAGGGTATCAAAATACATGAACTGTCCGTCACCGTTCTTTACTCCATTTTGCGCCACCATTACATTTTCGGTCCGGATACCGTGACTTCCTTCTATATATACTCCGGGTTCATTCGTCACATCCATTCCCGCCTCAATAACGGCTTCTGTCTGACCTTCCGTAAAACGCCAGCGGATTCCCTGGGGGCCTTCATGGACATTCAGGATATAGCCTACGCCGTGTCCCGTCCCGCATTTATAATCGATATTCCTGTCCCACATGGGCTGTCTGGCCAGAATATCCAGGTTTCTCCCCGTACAGCCATAAAGGAATCTGGCGTTCGTCAGCTGCAGCATTCCTGCCGCTACCGCAGTGAAATGTTCTTTTATCTCAGCGGAAACAGGGCCAAGCACGATGGTTCTTGTCACATCTGTGGTTCCGCCCATATATTGTCCGCCGGAATCCACCAGCAGCATTCCTTCCTGAGAAAGCTCCTTGCAGCTGCCTTCCACAGCCTCATAATGCATCATAGCCGCATTTTCCTTATAGCCGCTTATCGTGGGGAAGGAAAGATCCAGATAACCGTCAATTTCACTCCGCAGATGATCCAGGTACTGTGCCGCCGTCACCTCTGTTATTTTCATTTTTCCCACGTTTTTCTTAAGCCAGTATATGAACTTACATACCGCGGCACTGTCCTTCAGATAGACCTCCTCCATATGTGCGAGTTCCACCTCATTCTTAATGGCCTTCATCAGCTCCGTGGGATTCTTACCGTCCTTACACTCCCCTTTTTCACGAAGGGTGCAATAAAGAGCGTAGCTGGTATTGTGTCCGTCATAGAGGACTTTCTCTCTTTCCGTCCTGCTCTGAAGGAAGGGAACTATGTTATCATAGTCTTTGAGCGTTATGCCATATTTCGCAGCATGTGCCCTGAGTTCCGCCGTTATTTCCGTATCCTGGATAAAGAAAAAGCATTCCTTCATGGTAATATAAGCGTAAGAAAGAGCAACGGGATTGCATTCCACATCGCCGCCCCGGATATTAAACAGCCACATCAAATCATCCAGCTTGCTGAGGAGGAAAGCATCGGTCTCTTCCTTCTCCATGGCCTTCCGGACATCTTCCAGCTTTTCTCCGGCGCTTTTTCCGCATATCGCCTCATCCAGCACCATGACCGGATGGCTGGGAAGCGACGGTCTGTCCGTCCAAACCTCATCTGCCAGATCTTTTCCATAGGCAAACGTAATTTTCTTTTCCTCAAGGATTTTTTCTAGGCTGCAGCCAAAGGCCGTATCAACCACCCTGCCGTCAAAGCCTAATGTCTGCCCTTCCTTCATATGATCCTTCAGATATTCCTTAATGGTGGGAACCCCTTCATCCAGCATCCTGAAAAGAGTGATTCCCGTTCCCTCCAGTTCATTTTCCGCCTGGATAAAATAACGTCCGTCCGTCCAAAGGCCCGCTTCATCACGGCTTACCACAAGCGTCCCGTTGGATCCGGTAAAACCGGAAAGATATTCCCTTACTTTAAAATACACATCCACATATTCAGAATTGTGGAAATCCGCGGTGGGCGCCATATAATAATCGACCCCCGCCCGTTCCATAGCTTCCCGGAGCTTGGCTATACGATTCCGGATTGTCTGGTTCATATTTTTTCTCCTTTACATTTACTATTAGATTCCGAAGAAAGCCCTTTTAATAATCTCCGGCTTCCTCCCCTTTCAGAAGTCCCACTGCGGAGGAAGTACCGATCCTGTCACAGCCTGCCTCCAGGAATATTTCCAAATCCTCTCTGCTCTTCACGCCTCCGGCTGCCTTGATTTTCACCGAAGGTCCGATATGTTCACGGAAAAGCCTTACATCTTCCAGCGTGGCTCCTCCGGTGCCGAAGCCTGTAGATGTCTTGATATAATCCGCTCCCGCCTTTGTCACTGCCTGGCACATGGCAATTTTCTCTTCTCCTGTAAGATAGCAGGTCTCGATAATCACCTTCAGCACATGGCCGCCGCAGGCTTCCTTCAGCGCGCGTATTTCCGCCTCTACCTTACCATACTGATGATTCTTGACATCACTGATATTCACCACCATGTCAATTTCATTCGCACCGTCCTTAAGGGCTTTTTCCACTTCAGCCAGCTTTGCGGCGGTTACGCTGTAACCCAGCGGGAATCCCACAACCGTACAGATATTCAATGTATCGAATTTATCATGTACCCTTTCCACATAACAGGGCGGGATGCATACAGACGCTGTTTTATACTCCACAGCTTCCTCACAGAGAATTCTGATGTCCTCCCATACAGCATAAGGTTTTAAAAGGGTGTGGTCAATATGTCTTAATATTTCTTTTTTATCCATTTTCGTACACCTTCCTTTACTTTTTTTATTCTGAACATGTGACCTTTTCATTCCGGCCTTCAGCATCAAAAAAATATGCTGTAAGCCGCCTATTATTGTAATACAATACGCAC
>ERZ857882.4068-NODE-4068-length-13011-cov-3.249768_pt1 | contig 13011 bp, 12 predicted proteins | sample MGYA00519697_ERZ857882 | MGnify/ENA primary metagenome ERZ857882 (study PRJEB31778, sample SAMEA3449373) | human gut metagenome | biome: human gut; feature: human-associated habitat; material: faeces | place: United Kingdom | collected 2010/2012 ...
CCCGAGATTTTGTGCGGGGAGGCTCCGTTCGTGTTTTTCCCGGGAGGCGCTCCGGCGAGAGGTGAAAAGTTTTGTGCGTTCTTCCGCGTTGTGCAAGTGGGGTTTATTTTCCCCTTCGGAGGGTGCGGTAGGAGAGGATGTACACTGTGATGCCGGTAGCCAGTGCCAGCAGGAGAATGCGCAGCAGGAGATTCTCCACCAGCCATCCTGCGCTGTACCCCAGGGTGATCCACACGAGCGATACCGAGACGATCTTGGCGCGCAGCGGGATGGCGCGTTGTTCCCGGAACTGCCGGATGTAGGGGCCCAGGCGTTTGTGTGCGAGCAGGCGTTGGTAGAGGCGGGGAGATCCCTTGATCCACAGGGCGGCCGTGAGCAGCAGGAAGGGCGTGGTGGGCAGCAGCGGGAGAAAGATCCCGAGGATGCCCAGCGCGAGCGACAGACTGCCCAACAGGACGTACACGCGTTTCATGTCAGCGGGTTGTGGGGTCGGGGAGGATTTTCTCGTGTTCGGCGCACGGGGGAATTTCGTCCCGGTAGTGCGAGACGAACAGCAGGGTCTTGTCGCGCTGCCGTGCCAAGGTCTCTACGAGGGCCCCGCAGAGGCGTTTCTTTCCGGCGTCCAGCCCGTGGAACGGTTCGTCGAGTACGAGCAGGTCGGGGTCTTTGACAAAGGCGCGCGCGAGCAGCACCAGGCGCTGTTGGCCGTACGAGATTTGGGTGAAGGGTTTCCCGGCGAGGTCTTCGGCGTCGAAAAGGCGCAACCACTCCCGGGCGGCAGCGGTTTGCTCCGGGGTGCAACGACGGTACAGGCCCACCGAGTCGAAGAAACCGGAGGCGACCACTTCTTCGCACGGGATGGGCTCCAGGTAGTAGGTGTGCATCTCGGGCGAGACGTAGCCGATGCGTTTCTTGATGTCCCAGATGCTTTCGCCGGTGCCTCTTCGGCGGTCGAACAGGACGATGTCGTTGGCATACGCCTGGGGGTTGTCGCCGCAGATCAGGCTCAGGAGCGTCGATTTTCCCGAACCGTTGGCTCCGACCAGTGCCCATTTCTCTCCCCGGCGCACTGTCCAGTCCACATCCCGCAGGATGGGGTGCCCCTGGTAGGAAACGTTCACGCGGTTCATCTGAACGGCGATGGAAAACGAAGCGGACGGGTGGATGGCTGCCGGGAAGTCGAACGCCTTGGGAGCCTCCTCGCCGAACAACCGGGCTTTGAGCCGGGAATCGTGCTGGAAATCCTCGCGGCTCATCGGCGGAAGCACTTCCATCGCGCACAAGGGCAATACCCGGTCGATCCACTCGGGGATGTCCGCCGGGTCGGAGACCACTAGGATGCATTGCAACAGGCCTTTTTCGCACAGGGAGCGCAGCATCCGGTCCAGCACCGCGCGCGAGGGAGCGTCCAGGCCGATGAAGGGATTGTCCAGAATGAGCATTCGAGGGTCGCCGCACAAGGCGCGGGCTACGAGCAGTTTGCGCAATTCCCCGCTGGAGAGGGAGATGGCGCGCCGACCGGCCAGGTGTCCTATCTCGAAACCTTCCCGTCCGAAGGACTCCCCTTGGCACAGTTGGGGAAAGACCTCCTCCACCCGGGGCGAGGCATCCGTTTCGGTGGCGTTCCAGCGTTGCTGGTAGTACATGTTCCTCAGTTCGGCCGGGGGATGGATGTCGTGGAAGGAAAGGGAGCGGATGGCGGCCGTCCCTTCGGGGTGATATATGTTTATGATCCCGCTGCGCAAGGGAACGCGCCGGGTCAGCAGGCCCGTGAGCAGGCTTTTTCCGGCGCCGTTGGGCCCGACCACGGCCCACGATTCGCCTTGGGCGATGCTCCAGTCCACTGGGCGGGTGAAACGGAATTCGGGGCGCAGCGGTACGGCGGCTTCCATGCGGGCAAAGAGTTCTTGCGGTTGGGACATGGCAAGGGGGTGTTTTCAGTTCGGGAGCAAAAGTACGCAATGCCGGACGCAGGGGCAAGGGGGAACGGCCGAAGTTTTTGCAATGGGGATAGGGCTGATACGCATCCGGGACGCCGGCTGTTTTTCCCGACCTTCCGGGTGGATGGGCAGCCATTCCTTATCCTGTCCTTTCCTGGCGGAAAAGAGACGGGGGAGGAGAGGGTGAAAATTTCCGGACGGGCTTGTGTAGGGAAAAGAGTTTTTCCTTAATTTTGAAAAAATAGAAACGCGTAAAAACTACTCGCTATGGATGCTTTGTTCGTTTGGTACGTATGGTTGGCTGTGGCGCTGATCACGCTCATCCTGGAGGTATTCACTTCGGGGTTTGTCATCGGGTGTTTTTCGGTCGGAGCGCTGGTATCGGCCATCGTGGCGGCGTTGGGCGGCGGGATGAACGCCCAGCTCATCGTCTTTGCAGCCGTAACGGTAGGGGTCTTTGCCTTTATCCGCCCCTTTGCCTTGAAGTACCTGCTGCGCGCCCGCAACCGGGTGGCTACCAACAACGATGCGCTGATCGGCCGCACGGGACAGGTGGTAACGGCCATCGACAATGCGGCCATGCGCGGTGAAGTGCGGGTGGACGGCGATATTTTCCCGGCGCGTTCGCACTCCGGGGCAGCTATCCCCTCGGGATGCGATGTGCGGATCGTGGCTTTGGAGAGCATCACGCTCATCGTCGAACCGCTCGAGGGCTCTTCGCAGGCTTGATCGGGGATTCCCTGCTTTAGTTCCCGCAAAGACGCTCTTGCTCCGGAAGTGGTTCCGCTATGAGAGGCGGAAAGACCAAAGACAAACCATAACAGACCATAAACCAAAACGCTTAAGAACATTATGGACGGATTTACAGCAGGCACGGTAGTGCTCATTATTCTCGCCATCCTCGTGATCGTGATCCTGGCCAAAGGTATCCGCATCATTCAGCAGTCCGAGGTGATGATCATCGAACGGCTCGGCCGTTATCACAAGACGCTCCATTCGGGGATCAACGTCATTATTCCCATCATCGACCAGCCGCGCAGCATCCTGTGGCGTTATGCGCAGGAGATACCTGGGGCGGGCGTGGTAGTGCGCCATGTATCCAAGGACCGGATCGACCTGCGCGAGACGGTGTACGACTTCCCGAAGCAGAACGTGATCACGCGCGACAACATCGTAACCGAGATCAATGCCCTGATTTATTTCCAGATCATGGATCCGGTGCGTTCGGTGTACGAAATATCCAACCTGCCGCAGGCGATCGAAAAACTGACGCAGACCTCCCTGCGTAACGTGATCGGCGACCTGGATCTGGACCAGACCCTTACTTCGCGCGATACGATCAATTCCCGTTTGCGCGAGATCCTGGACGAAGCTACCAACAAGTGGGGCGTAAAGGTAAACCGTGTCGAGTTGCAGGACATCAACCCTCCGCGCGACATCCGCGATGCGATGGAGAAGCAGATGCGTGCCGAGCGCGACAAACGCGCCATGATCCTCGAAGCGGAAGGAACCAAGCAGTCGCAGATCCTCCACGCCGAAGGTCAGATGGAAGCTCAGATCAAGAAAGCCGAGGGAACCAAACAGGCGCAGATCCTCGAAGCCGAAGGACAGGCCGAAGCCCGTATCGCTGTCGCTACGGCCGAGGCTACCGCCATCGAACGGGTCGCTGCGGCTCTGGGCAAAGGGTGTGCGACCGATCCGGCTCAGTATCTCATCGCGGTGCACTACCTCGAAACGTTCAATGCCCTGACGGCCGGACAGGACAACAAGACCATCTACCTGCCGTACGAGGCTACTGCCGCGCTCGGTTCGCTGGGAGCGATCAAGACTTTGTTTGAGAAAACCCCGCTTCCCGATCCGACCCAAACCGGGACGCGTCCCGCCCGAACCGCTTCCCGGCAGAAGGAGGACTAAACAAGCACGGACACAATTCCCATTAAAAATGCCTCGGAAGCAGATCTTCCGAGGCATTTTTAAGATAGAAAAAGAACGATCGTTTTTACCGATTCGAGACGAACCCTCCTCTCCCGTCCGGGGCCGGCGAGGGAAATACGACGATATCGTGAAGCTGAGGTCCGTCCATGGGGCGGAGAGGTGTAGAAGTAGAAGAGGACTCGCTACAGGCTCCAGCGTAAAGTTATCGCTGTCCCGTTTCTGTCCCGAAATATCTGCTAAAACGACATAACCACCTCGTTTTGAGGTGGTTATGCTACTTTTGTAGCGAGAGCTGGACTCGAACCAGCGACCTTCGGGTTATGAGCCCGACGAGCTACCTACTGCTCTATCTCGCGCTATTGACGGTGCAAATATACGGCGAAATATCGGCCAATGCAAGTTTTTTTCTCCCCCGAGGGAATTTTTCGTACCTTTGTTCCGCTTTGCCGCCCCGGGCGGCACGGTATCCGATGAGAAAAAACCGCATTAGAACCACCTCTCCCGTTGTGTATTTTCGCCGTTGGGCGCGCCACCGCTATGCCGCATTCGCATCGCTGGGCCGGCAGGTGAAGATCGCCCGCCTGCGCACCGACATGTGCCAGGGAGAAGAACGGAAGGGAGGCCGTGCGCTTTTCTCGTTCGGGGACAGTTTCACCGCCTGCGACTCGATCGGGCAGGGAGAAATTCCCTCGCCACCCGACCTGCAGGAAGTGGAAAAGACCTTCTTGACACAAGTTTTAGCAGTAACTCCTCGGACCGATTGCCCGCAAGGCGCAAACCGGCCCCGAGCCACGTATATGCCCGGGAAGGAGTTTGTTTCATCGACGGAACAAACTCCTTCCCGGGCTTGTTTTTTAACCGATCTGTTATGGACATAGAACAACTGAAACAACGCGTGCTTTCCGGTGGAGAGATCGACCGGGAAGAAGCCTTGGCACTGTACCGCCAGGCGGACCTGGATGCCTTGTGCGCTGCCGCGGACGCCATTCGCCGTCATTTTACCGGCAACCGCCTGGACACCTGTTCCATCATCAATGCCCGCTCAGGCATCTGTTCCGAGGATTGCGCCTGGTGCGCACAATCGGTCTCGTACACCACCGGAGTGGCGCAGTACGACATCATCGACGAGCAGGACGCGCTTCAGGCTGCCCTGGGCAACGAACGCTATGGCGTGCACCGTTTCTCGATGGTAACCGCCTCGCGGGCCTTTCCCCGCTCGCGGGTGGAGAAAGCCTGCGAGATCTACCGGAAGATACACAGCCAGGGCAGCGGCCGCTTGAGCCTTTGCGCCTCGATGGGGCTCCTGGACCTTCCCCGGATGAAGATGCTGCGCGAGGCCGGGGTAACGCATTACCACATCAATCTGGAGACCTCCCGGCGTTTTTTTCCTTCCCTGGTGAAAAAGCACACCTACGATGACAAGTTGCAGACGATGCACTATGCCCGCCAGGCGGGTCTGAAGATCTGCTCGGGCGGCATCATCGGGATGGGGGAAACGGTGGAGGACCGCATCGACCTCGCGTTGGAATTGCGCAAGCAAGGCGTGAAATCCATCCCGCTGAACATCCTGAGTCCCATCAAGGGCACCCCGCTCGAAAACGCCGCCCCCCTGTCCGGGGAGGATGTCCTGCGAACCATTGCCGTGTGGCGTTTCATCCACCCCGAGGCCTTCATGCGGTTTGCCGGAGGACGCTTGCGGGTGGCCGACATCGTTCGGAGGGCGTTTTCCTCGGGAATGAACGCGCTGATGGTCGGCGACATGCTCACCACGGCCGGTCCGAAGATAGAAGGCGACCTGCAGATGATCCGCGAAATGGGTTTTGAACCGAACCGGGAAGAATAAATGAAATCGCTATGGTAGATTACGACAAAATAGACCTGAAAACAGACCGGGAACACCTCTGGCATCCTTACACCTCGACCATCGACCCCTTGCCGGTGTATCCGGTAGACCGCTGCAAAGGCGTGTACATTTATCTGAAGACCGGCCAGCGGCTCATCGACGGGATGAGTTCCTGGTGGGCGGTGATCCACGGCTATCACCACCCCCGGCTGGACCGTGCCGCCCGGGCGCAACTCTCCCGCGCTTCGCACGTAATGTTCGGCGGGCTGACCCATGCCCCGGCCGTCGGGCTGGCCGAGCGTTTGCTCACGGTGTTGCCCCAAGGCTTGGACAAGATCTTTTATTCCGATTCGGGTTCGGTCGCGGTGGAAGTAGCCATGAAGATGGCGCTCCAGTACCAGAGCTCCCGCGGGAAATCGGCCAAGACCACCTTTATGACCATCCGCAACGGGTATCACGGCGACACCTGGCATGCCATGTCGGTCTGTGACCCGGTAACCGGGATGCACGGGATCTTCAACGGCCGCCTGGCCGTCCAACACTTCGTGGATACCTTTCCTGGAGGGTTTTCCGAACCGGTGAACCTCTCGGTGGTCGAAGCGCTGGAAAGGGAAGTGAAGGCAAAAGCCGACACCCTGGCGGCCTTTATCCTCGAACCGGTCGTTCAGGGAGCCGGAGGAATGCGCTTTTACAACCCGCAGTACCTCGTGCACCTGGCCCGTATCTGCCGCAAGTACGACGTGCTGCTCATCTTCGACGAGATCGCTACCGGCTTCGGGCGCACCGGATGCTGGTGGGCCGGGCAGCACGCCGGGGTGGTGCCGGACATCATGTGCATCGGCAAGGCGATCACGGGCGGTTACATGTCCTTTGCTGCGACCATCGCCACGAAGGAAGTGGCCGATACGGTATGCGCAGGGGAGGCCGGTTGTTTCATGCATGGCCCGACCTTCATGGGCAATCCGATGGCCTGTGCCATTGCCTGCGAGAGCTTCGACCTGCTCCGGGAAAAAGGGTTTTCCCGGATCGCTCAACTGGAGAGCATCATGCGGCGGGAGCTGGCTCCCGCCGCCGAGCTGCCCACCGTGCGGGAAGTGCGCGTGTTGGGAGCCATCGGGGTGGTCGAAATGGCGCAGCCGGTCGATATGGCCACCCTGCAGCGAAAGTTTGTCGAAAACGGCATCTGGGTGCGCCCCTTCGGACGCCTGGTGTACATCATGCCGCCGTATGTGATCACCGATGCGCAGTTGCAACGCCTGTGCCGGGCGATGATCCGGTGCATCGCCGAGTAACGGGGCGGAAAAAGGGGAAAAACGAGACGTTATGCCACAGCAGGAAAACAGCAGTTCGTTTTACCGGGACCTCGAACAGCGCTTGGAGCAGCTGCACCAGCAGGGACAGTGGAGGGAACTCCGCCGTTCGGACTACGGGCTGCCGGAGATGACCTTCGAGGGAACGCGCTATCTGAACCTCTCGTCCAACGATTATCTGGGTCTGGCCAACGATGCCGCGTTCAGGGGGGAATTCCTCTCCCGGGTGCAGGATACCCGTCTGGGGGCGACCGGATCGCGGCTGATGACGGGCAATACGCTCCCGTATGCCGATTTTGAACAGCAGTTGGAGCGCACCTACGGGCTCCCCGCGCTGGTTTTCGGTTCGGGCTACCATGCCAATACGGGCGTTCTTCCCGCCCTGGTCTCCTCGGGCGATCTGGTGCTGGCCGACCGTCTGGTGCATGCCAGCATTCTCGACGGGGTGTTGGCCTCCAAAGCCGACTTCCAGCGTTACCGCCACAACGACTACGAGCATCTGGAAACCCTGCTCGCACGCAACCGTTCGCGATACCGCTACGTGTGGATCGTCTCGGAAACCATCTTTTCGATGGACGGCGACCGGGCCGACTTGGCGCGTCTGGTCGATCTTAAAAACCGTTACGAAGCCCTCCTGTACCTCGACGAGGCGCACAGCATCGGGACCGACGGAGAGGACGGCTTGGGAATGTGCCGTCAGGCAGGCGTACTGGAGCAGGTCGATGTGGCGGTCTTTCCGATGGGCAAGGCAATGGCTTCGCACGGGGCATTCGTGCTGGCCAAGAGGCCCCTGCGGGACTATCTGGTCAATACTTCGCGGCCGATGATCTTTTCTACGGCGCTCCCACCGGTCTGCGTGGCCTGGAGTGCTTTTGTCTTCTCGCGGATGCAGTCGATGGCACCGGAGCGCGAGCGTTTGCAGCACAACTCCGCGCAACTGCGCGAAGGGCTCCGGGGAATGGGCTACCGGGTGTTGGGTCAGAGCCACATCCTGCCGGTGGTCTTCGGGGACAACGAGGCGGTTTTGCGGGCATCCGCGCAGCTGCGCGCACAGGGGATATGGGCCACCGCGATCCGTTACCCGACCGTTCCCCGGGGCGAGGCGAGGATCCGCCTGTCGGTCAGCTCCGCATTTTCTTCCGATCAGATACAGCGCATCTTGCAAGCATTCGATACGTGTAAAAGATGAAACATCAGTGGATCTGTAAACATACGGAGGGAGCCCGCCGGGTTCTTCTCTTTTTCAACGGCTGGGGGCAGGACAGCCGGGCAATAGCCCGGCTGTCCTGCCCCCAGGATACCGACGTGGTGATGTTCTATGCCTACCACAGCGAAGGCGATTTCGATTTTTCTTCCCTGGCGGGATACCCGCAGCGCGAAGTGGCCGCCTGGTCGATGGGGGTGTGGTACGCCTCTCGCCTGAAGGCTTTGCAGGACGTGCAACCCACCCGGACGGTAGCCCTGTGCGGCACGCCGTGGCCGATAGACGACCGCTACGGAATCCCTTGTGCAGTATTCGACGCTACGCTCGCGGGACTCTCGCCGCGTTCGGTGGAGAAATTTGCCATGCGGATGGAGGGAGGCGTTGCGGCCTACCGGCAGAGCCCCCTTTCGCAGCCGGGAAGCCGCAGCTTTGAAGATGTACGCAGCGAGCTGGAATGGTGGCATCGGCAGTGTCTCTCGCAAGGGGAGGAGCCCCTCACTCTTGGTTGGCAAAAGGCTCTGGTAGGGCTTTCGGATGCCATTTTCCCGCCGGAGAACCAGCTCCGCGCCTGGCAGCGCGCAGGCGTACAACCCTGTAGCCAGGCCCAACTGCCGCACGATCCTTTCTCTTCGTTCGGGTCGTGGGATCAGGTGTTCGACTTCTGACCCGTTCGGGAAAGGGAGAAAGCGGGGACAAAAGAGAAAAAAGAAAAAAGGAAGGGAGAAAAACGGATTTGAACGCGTGAAAAACGAAACGATACCCGAAACGAAACCAACGGAGGCCACCCAGCGCGTGCGCCGTGCCTTTTCCCGCGCGGCCGATCGCTACGAAGGGTCGGGACAGATGCAGGAATATGCCGCCGCTCGCTTGGCCGAACTGTTTCGAAGGTCTTTGGGAGGGAAAAAGCCCCGCCGCGTGCTGGAGATCGGTGCCGGCTCGGGTTTTCTAACCCGCAGGCTGTGCCCGGAAGTGCTTCCCGGAGGGGTTTACACGGCCAACGACCTGACGGAGAGTTTTGCCCATCGGTATCGTTCCTGGGGGTGCGCGCCCCTGGTGGGCGATGTGCTGCAGGTGGCGTTGCCCCAGGGACAGGACGCAGTGGTTTCCTCGAGTTGTTTTCAGTGGATAGCCGACCTCTCGGGGCTGTTCCGCCGCTTGGCCGCTTGTCTGACCGAGGGGGGTGTGTTGTGTTTTTCGACTTTCGGGCCGGAACATTTCTTGCAGGTCAAGTCCCTCACGGGGGTCGGTCTGGAGTATCCTTCGCCCGAGCGGATCGACGGGGAGTTGCTCGGCGCGGGATTTGAAGTAGGGGAATCCCTCCGGGAAAAGGACCTGCTCCGTTTCGATACGGCCTGGGAGATGCTCCGGTATTTCTCCGCGACGGGGGTCAATGGCATCGCCCGTCCCGCCGGAGGGCTTTGGACGCCGGGGCGCTTGCAGGACTTCGAGCGGCGTTACCGGCAGCGATACACCGCTTCGCCGGGCGAGCCGCTGCCCTTGACGGTGGATTACCTCTGGTTTTCGGCCCGCAAGAAATGTTGAAACTGTAAGATGTTCTTTTTTACACTCTTGTTTCTTAAGCTGTATTATTCTATTTTTGAAAGAAAGAAAATATGATGCGCCCATCATATTTTTATGCATCTTTTGATGGGCTGCTTTGTAATAAGATAGAATATGTCAGAAGTAAATTTTAAATAAATAGGAAAATGTATTTATTCGATAACGAGAACAATAGTCTTGTAAAAGTTGAAAAGAAGTCATTCAAATCATTAGGCTTGGATGAAAGGAATCATTTGCAGGAATGGATTGCTAAAGAACCGTCTTCGTTGGGAGAGGAACTGTTGATTATTCAAAAAGAATTTGATGGGTTCTCGGAAACTAGAGAGCGTTTGGATCTGTTGGCCTTGGATAAATTTGGGAATCTCGTCATTATTGAAAATAAACTGGATGATACAGGGCGGGATGTGACATGGCAGGCAATAAAATATGCATCGTATTGCTCCAGTCTTACAAAACAAGATATTGTGGAAATATATCAACGGTTTTTGGGAACAGCATCCTCGGCCGAAGAAATGTTATCTGAATTTTTTGATGGGAAGGATATTTCGGATATAGAGATCAATATAGGAAATTCACAGCGTATCTTTTTTGTTGCAGCAAATTTCCGCAAGGAAGTTACCTCGTCCGTGATGTGGCTGCTTAATTTCAATATTAGAATTAAATGTTTCAAGGTAACCCCTTATAAATACAAGGATAAAATATTGCTGGATTTTGATCAGATCATACCGGTTAAAGATGCGGATGACTATATGATTAAAATGGCTACCAAGAAACAAGACGAGGCTCAAAGCGTCGAAGCATCTCGTATCCGAAATACAGAGCGAAGAATTTTTTGGGCGGAATTTATTGAATACAACAGGCATCATGAGGGCTTGTTTGCAAACTCATCTGGAACGCCGGACGGTTGGTTGGGTAAATCGATCAAAGGTTTTTCAGGGGTTAATATCAATGCATGCATCAATAACAGCTCAACGCGCGTAGAAGTATATATCAATACTGGGGATCGGGCGAAAAACAAGCAGATATATGACGATCTGTTTTCTTACAAAGAAGAAATAGAGAAGAAGTATGGGGCACCGTTGCAGTGGCAAAGGCTGGATGAAAAAGTAACGTGTCGGATCTGTGTAGATCGTCATGATTTATCATATCTGAAAGCAGAAGATCGGAACGAAATATTTATGTTTTTTGTAGATACCTCGAAACAATTCATGAGAATATTTTCCCCTTATGCAAAGGGGAAACGATAAAGATAGTGAATGTTTTGTGAGTTGTTACTTTAGTATTAGTCTCCAATTAGCGCATAAAAATTACAGTAAAGAATCTCTATAAGTAGATAAAACACTTTTCTTTTCCCCCTTCCCACTGCGCTCGCCTTTCACTATCTTTTCATAAGATAGGATGCGCCTCGGCAAATCCTTCAGGGAAAAACTTCGTTTTCCCCCGAGGCTTTGCACTCGGCTTTCTTTATCTTTGGATAAGACAGGATGCGGCTCGGCATCGTTAAGGTTGAAAACTTCGTTTCCCCCCTTCCCGCTGCGCTCGCCTTTCGCTATCTTTGTCCTGCCAGCCATGACAGAAGAACAGCTCAATATCCTTCGCAAATATTTTCCCGCTCCGGCCCTCCCGTCGGTGGCGCAGTGGATCCCCCGTTATGGGGTGTATCTGTGTATTACACGTGCGCGCAGGAGCAAACACGGCGACTTTACGCTCGCTCCGGTGCGGGGAATGCACCGTATAACGGTCAATGGCTCGCTTCATCCGTATGCTTTCCTGCTTACCTTCGTGCACGAGTTGGCCCATCTGCGGGTGCTCAAACGCTACGGCTCGCGGGTGATGCCGCATGGAGCCGAGTGGAAGGCGGAATTCCGCGCCCTGATGCTCGCTTTGGACCTGCGGGCTATCTATCCTTCGGATGTGCTGGTGCCGCTGGCCGACTACCTGAAAAACCCGAAGGCTTCTTCCGACCGCCATACGGCCCTCGCAATGGCTTTGGAACGCTATTCGCAGCCCGAAGCCCGGGAAGCGGAAATGACGATGGTAAGCGAACTGCCTGCCGGGGCGCATTTCTTGTTTCGGGGGCAGCGCGAGTTCGTGTTGGGAGAAAAGCGCAGAAGGCTGTATCTTTGCACCGAAATCGACACGGGGAGGAAGTACCTGTTCCAGCCCCATATACGCGTGAAATTGAAAACGAACGATGAATAAGAATTACTATGCGGTCATCATGGCCGGCGGGGTGGGCAGCCGTTTTTACCCGATGAGTACCCGCACCCGGCCGAAGCAGTTTCTCGATATTCTGGGTACGGGCGAGACCTTGATCCAACAGACTTTCCGCCGTTTGAGCGATGTCGTGCCGCAGGAAAACATCTTTGTGGTGACCAATGTCATTTACCACGATGCGGTATTGGAGCAGTTGCCCGCCTTGACCGACGATCGGGTGCTGTGCGAACCCTTGATGCGCAATACGGCTCCCTGCATTGCCTATGCTTCGTACAAGATCCGCAGCCGCAATCCCGAAGCGGTGATGGTGGTGGCGCCCTCGGATCATTACATCACCAACGACCGGGCTTTTTCGCACGATGTGCTTCTGCTGTTGGAAAAGGCGGCGCACTCCGACCGCCTGTATACGATGGGGGTGCGTCCTACGCGGCCCGATACGGGCTACGGGTATATCCAGTACGTGTCCGACGAAGACCAGGCGGCGCCCGACGATGGAATATTCCGCGTAAAGACTTTTACCGAAAAGCCCAACCTGGAGATCGCCAAGGCTTTCCTGGAGAGCGGAGATTTCCTGTGGAATTCCGGGATCTTCGTTTGGTCGGTGGAGGCCATCGTCCGCGCGTTCAAACGCTTTTTGCCCGAGATGCATCTGGCTTTCAACGACATGAGCGATGCGTATTACACCGAACTGGAGCCGGTGCTGCTCAACGAGATTTACGCGGCCTGCCGCAAGGAGTCGATCGATACGGGAGTGATGGAGCGTGCTTCGAACGTGTATGTCCTGCCGGCTACCTTCGGGTGGAGCGACTTGGGGACTTGGCATTCGCTCTACGACAAACTGGTCAAGGACGAAAACGCCAATGCGCGTTTGCAGGGCGAGATCCATACGTACGATTCCCGGGGAAATATCCTGTGTTCGGACGGCTTGATGCTGGTCAAGGGGCTGGACAACTTCATCGTGGCGTCGGTCGGCGGAGTGGTGGTGATCTGTCCTCGGGACGA
>ERZ857882.4069-NODE-4069-length-13006-cov-2.590765_pt1 | contig 13006 bp, 6 predicted proteins | sample MGYA00519697_ERZ857882 | MGnify/ENA primary metagenome ERZ857882 (study PRJEB31778, sample SAMEA3449373) | human gut metagenome | biome: human gut; feature: human-associated habitat; material: faeces | place: United Kingdom | collected 2010/2012 ...
GCGGTCGATGTGTCGAACAGCATGCTGGCGCAGGATTTCGAACCGAACCGACTCGAACGCACCAAATTCGCGATCGACCGGCTGATCGAACAGCTTCATCAGGATAAAATCGGACTGATCGTATTCGCCGGCGATGCCTATATGCAGCTTCCGATCACCTCCGATTACGTCATCGCCCGCACGTTTGCGAACAACATCTCCCCGACCATGGTTTCGAGACAGGGAACGGCCATCGGCGCGGCCATCGACCTGGCGTCCCAATCGTTTTCGTCGGGTAGCGACGGCAGCCGCGTCATCGTCATCATCTCGGACGGCGAGAACCACGAAGACGACGCCATTGCCGCAGCAAAGGCCGCCGCCGAAAAGGGGATCAAGATCTATACGATCGGCATCGGAAGTCCGGAAGGCGCCCCGATCCCGATCGACGGGAATTTCATCAAGGACGAAAAAGGAAACATGGTCGTATCGAAACTCGACGAAGCGACGCTCGAACAGATCGCCCTGTCGACCGGAGGCGCTTACATCCGCGCCACGAACCGCAGCCTCGGACTCGACGAAATCGTCAAGAAGATCAACGAAGTCGAGAAAAAACAACTATCGTCCAGCGTTTTCGAAGATTTCAACGAACAATACCAATACCTGATCGGAATCGGACTGCTGCTGCTACTGATCGAATTCGTCATGCTCGAACGGAAAAGCCGTATCCTGAGCCGCTTGAATATTTTCCGAAAACAATAAAGCCCTCCGGGAAGCATTATTTTTCCTGGACGGTCGATCCGTCGGTAAAGCCGGCAAAATTCGAAAGGATTTTCGCCGGCTTTTCGGTTTCTCCCGTCTTCCAAAATCCGCTTCCCGGGCACTGTATCCGATTCAGAATATCGACATACCAAACAACCCGGACAAAAATGTATAAAATTACTTTTTAAGCGATTTTTTTCGCGGGCGCACATGAATCTCATGGAAAATCAAGTAAATTTGCAGAATATTCGATTTTATTCAGAAAACTAAACCCGACGACAGATGCCGGTACGCTACTTCAAATACGACCAACCTTTCGCGCTCGAAAACGGAGAGAAGCTTCCCGAGCTGACCATCGCCTACCACACGTTCGGAACGTTCAAAGGGAACAACGCGGTCTGGGTCTGCCACGCGCTGACAGCCAACTCGGACGTAGCCGACTGGTGGCCGCATACGGTCGAACAGGGCCGGTTTCTCGACCCGAAGCGTTATTTCATCGTCTGCGCGAACATCATCGGCTCGCATTACGGATCGACCGGTCCGTTGAGCATCGATCCCGCGACCGGGAAGCCGTACTACGGCACATTCCCCTTCATCACGGTACGCGACATGGTCAACGCCCATTTTCTGCTGGCCGACCACCTCGGCATCGCATCGGCTCACGCCGTCGTCGGCAGTTCGATCGGCGGATTCCAGGCCCTCGAAATGGCGCTGACGCGACCGAACTTCGCCCGAAAACTGGTATTGATCGCAACGGCGGCCCGCAGCCAGCCGTGGGCCATCGCTTTCAACGAATCGCAGCGCATGGCCATCGAAACGGACGCCAGTTTCGGACAGGAAGACCCTGAAGCCGGGAAAAAGGGTATGCGGGTTTCCCGGTCGATCGGTCTGCTCAGCTACCGCGGTTCGTCGGCTTACAACGCCACGCAGCAGGAAAACGACAACCTGTACAAAATAGCCGGATTCCGGGCGACGACCTACCAGCAATACCAGGGTGACAAACTGTGCCGCCGTTTCGACGCCTACTCCTACTACCGCCTGACGCAGGCTTTCGACTCGCACAACGTCGGACGCTACCGCGGCGGCATCGAAAGCGCGCTCGGATCGGTCGCGAGCCCGACGATGGTCGTGGGAATTTCGTCGGACATGATCTTTCCCGTCTCGGAACAGGTCTTCCTGTACCGTCACATCCCGCAATGCCAGCTACGGCTGATCGACTCGCCGTTCGGCCACGACGGGTTCCTGGTCGAATACGACAAGCTGAACGCGCTGCTCAAACCGTTCATCGGTACGCCGACGGCCCGGTAACATCCCGTTATTTTCACCGGGAATGTTGCTTTTCGGCATTTTTTTTTCGATATTGCCGCAACCCGGATCAAATCGGAATACCTAAAATATTTAACCAAACTGATATGAAACTTTCTACTTTTTGCCGGATTCCGGCCCGCCGCATTGCGAAAACAGGCATCTGCACCCTCTCCGTACTACTGGGAACGGGACTTTTCGTATCGGCGCAAACCGTTACGGACCGGTTCGCGCCGCTTCCGGCAGGCGCCGTCCGGCTGACCAATTTTCTCGAAAACGACATCCGGAACTCGGAATACAACATCATCCGCGACGTGCGTATCGATAATCCGGAATCTCCGGCTTTCGGGCAATGGCTGGTAAAAGACGGTTATTACAAACAGCTTGACTCGATCCGCCAGTGGTATCCGCTGATGACAAAGATTTCTCGTGTTAAAAACTTCCCCGAAGAATTCTACCAGAAAGACGCAAACGGTAATCCTTTGATGACTCCTTTCGGCGAACATCTGGTAATCAACAGTGCGAACGGCTCCTATAAAGACGTTTACTTGTTCCGCCTTGCCGAAACCTACCTACTGAGAGCGGAAGCGTATGTCAACAAGGGTGACCAGGCAAAAGCGGCAGCCGATGTCAATACGGTTCGTAGTCGTGCAAATGCCGATCCGGCACAACCGGCAGAAGTAAACATCGACTATATCCTGGACGAACGCCTACGCGAGTTGTATTGCGAAGAACTCCGCATGCTGACTTTATGTCGTATGGGTAAACTTGCCGACAGGAACCGAAGATATAACCCCAGAACAGGCATGAGTATAGAGGATTATCATAATCTCTGGCCAATCCCCTACTCGGAAATCGAACGGAATGTATATGCCACGATCGAACAAAATCCGGGATATTAATTCATTTTAAATCTTTAAAGTGTCCGGATGAATTGCATATCTTTGCATCTGGACACTTTTTTATATAATCTTAAAATACCATGTATATGCGCACTATTTCTTATCTGATCTCATTCTTGTTGCTGGCCGCGTGCACGGGAACACCCTCAAAAGCACCACTCACCTTGTGGTACGACAAGCCTGCCCAAAACTGGGACGAGGCACTCCCCATCGGGAACGGCCGTGCGGGAGCAATGGTTTTCGGAGGAGTTGAGAAAGAACAACTTCAACTGAATGAAAACACGTTATACAGCGGGGAACCGTCAGTCGTTTTCAAAGATGTGAAAATAACACCGGAGATGTTCGACAAAGTTGTCGGGCTGATGAAAGCCGGAAAATACAAGACAGCTTCCGACCTGGTTTGCAAGAACTGGCTGGGACGCCTGCACCAATATTACCAACCGTTCGGAGACCTGCATATCCAAAACAACAAGCCGGGAGATGCTGCCGGATACAAACGGGCATTAAACATCTCGGATGCGGTTGCCACAACAGTCTATAAACAAAACGGAGTGAAATACGAACGGGAAGTATTCGCTTCCCATCCGGACAATGTGATCGTCATGCATCTGAAAAGCGATACACCGAATGGCATCGACATCTCGCTCGATTTCACATCACCTCATCCGACAGCCCAGCAAAAAGGGACTGACGACCGTCTGATCCTGCACGGACAGGCTCCCGGCTATGTGGAACGGCGTACATTCGAGCAAATCGAACAATGGGGCGACCAATACAAACACCCTGAACTCTACGATGCGAACGGCAAACGCAAGTTCGACAAACGGATGCTTTACGGCGACGAGATCGGCGGGAAAGGTATGTTTTTCGAAGCCCAGTTGAAACCGGTCTTCCCTAAAGACGGGAAATGTGAGATTACCGACGCCGGTATCCATATATACAACACGGACGAAGTCTATTTCATACTCAGTATGGCAACAAGTTTCAACGGTTTCGACAAAAGTCCGAGCCGGGATGGTATCGATCCTTCGGCCAAAGCAGCCAGCATTCTGGAAAAAGCCCTTTCCTATGACTATCAGACACTGAAACAACGCCATACGGAAGATTACCGTTCCCTTTTCGACCGAGTCGATTTCGAACTGTTTTCCTCTCCCGAACAAAAGGCGATGCCGACCGACAAACGTCTCGAACAGTTTGCCGGAAACGCCGATCCCGACTTGGCAGCTCTCCTGTTCCAATTCGGACGTTACCTGATGATCAGCGGATCACGTCCAGGCGGACAACCTTTGAACTTGCAAGGAATCTGGAACAAAGACACAATTCCAGCCTGGAACTGCGGCTATACGATCAATATCAATACAGAAATGAACTACTGGCCGGCCGAACTCACCAATCTGTCGGAATGCCAGGAACCTCTTTTCCGAATGATCCGGGAACTGTCTGTCTCCGGTGCCGAAACAGCCCGGAATATGTATAACCGCCGTGGTTGGGTGGCCCATCATAACACATCCATCTGGCGAGAGTCCTTGCCGAACGACAACGTGCCGACAGCTTCTTTCTGGCCGATGGTGCAAGGGTGGTTGTGTAGCCACTTATGGGAACACTACCAGTTCACACAGGATGAAACATTCCTGAAAAACGAGGCCTATCCGTTGATGAAAGGGGCCGCTGAGTTCTTTGCCGACTGGCTGATAGACGATGGCAACGGTCATTTGGTGACTCCGGTAGGCGTCTCTCCGGAAAACCGCTTCATCACGGAAGACGGACAAACGGCAGCCATGAGTATGGGACCGACCATGGACATGGCCATTATCCGGGAAACTTTTACCCGCACGATCGCCGCTTCGGAAATGTTCAATCTGGATGAATCGTTTCGCAATGAATTGAAAGATAAATTAGCACGCCTGTTACCCTATCAAATCGGAAAGCGTGGACAACTACAGGAATGGATATATGACTTCAAGGAACGGGAACCTCAACACCGCCATTTCTCCCACTTGTACGGTTTCCATCCGAGCGACCAGATCACACCGGACAAAACACCGGAACTGTTCAATGCAGTCCGCAAAACACTCGAACTGCGAGGCGACTTGGCTTCCGGCTGGTCGATGGGCTGGAAAATAAACTGCTGGGCACGCTTGTTAGACGGCAACCACGCCTACAAGATCATCGCCAACCTGTTCAATCCTGTCGGATTCGGAAACAGTGCACATAGAGGAGGAGGGCTCTTCCGAAACTTACTGTGTGCACACCCTCCTTTCCAAATCGATGGAAATTTCGGCTATACGGCAGGTGTCGTTGAAATGTTATTGCAAAGCCATGCTGGATACATCCATCTGTTGCCTGCTTTGCCCGATGTATGGGCAGAGGGCTCTGTTTCCGGCCTGAAGACACGGGGCAACTTCGAGATTACGATGAACTGGAAGAATGGAAAATTGACAGAAGCCAATATCCATTCGCTGTCAGGGAAAAGCTGTACACTTCGTACCAGACAAGCATTCACGGTCAAATCGGACGGTAGAACCATAGCTACATCCACCCCGGTCCGGTCAAACGGTAAAGAATATTTCCAAGTGACATTCGAAACGCAAAAAGATGGAACATATCTAATCACACAATAAACACGAAGAAATGAAACAAGCATTATCATTGATCGGAGTTTCCTTTTTATCTGTTGTCAGTTCACTGGCAGCAGATAAAAAGCCCAATATCATTCTGATTCTTGCCGACGACATGCGAGCTTCAGGAATGAACTTTTTAGGAAAAGAACAAGTCCAAACGCCCAACCTGGATAAATTGGCAGGAGAAAGTACAGTCTTCACCAACGCCCACATCATGGGTGGTACATCCGGAGCCGTCAGTATGCCAAGTCGGGCCATGCTAATGACCGGAAAATATCTTTATAACCTCGAAAAACAGGGAGCAACAATCCCGAATTCGCACACGATGATAGGTGAAACCCTTCAGAAAGCCGGCTATAATACATTCCATACCGGTAAATGGCACAGTAGCTATGAAGCCCTGAACCGTTGCTTTAAAGAAGGGAAAGCCATCTTTTTCGGAGGCATGTGGGATCACTGGAATGTTCCCTTGTACGATTACCATGCAGATATGAATTACGGAAAACGTCGTCCGGTCATCCATAACCAGGCAAAATCGAACAAGGTAGAATATGATATAGGAGAATATATGTATTCAGGAAAGCATTCCGTAGATATTTTCACCCATGAAGCCGTCGAATATATTCAACAACAAAAAGATAAAAACCAGCCGTTCTTCTTGTCGGTAGCCTATATGTCTCCCCATGACCCTCGGAGCATGCCGGATGAATACATGCAGCTTTACGACCAGAGCCAAATACAACTTCCACCCAATTTTATGGAAAAGCACCCGTTCGATAACGGAGAATTAGAAATACGTGACGAAATATTGGCTGCTATTCCCCGCCGTCCGGATGAAATCAAAAAACATATCAGGGAATACTATGCCATGATCTCCCATGTAGACAAACGCGTAGGCAACATTATCCAAACTCTGAAAGATAACGGGTTATATGAAAACACAATCATCATATTTGCAGGAGACAACGGGTTGGCAGTCGGACAACACGGCCTGATGGGGAAACAGAATGTATACGAACATAGCGTCGGCGTCCCTTTGATGATCAAAGCTGCCGCACAACATACCGGTAAAAAGACCGCAGACCTATGTTACTTGATAGACGTATTCCCAACCCTTTGCGACATGCTCCAACTACCTGTACCCCAATCGGTAGACGGTATCAGTCTACTTTCTTCCTTGGATGGGAAAGAGCCTGTCCGCGACTACCTATATTACAGCTATATGGATAATCAACGCGGCATTTCCGATGGAACCTGGAAGTTGATTGAATATCATGTGAATGGGAAACGCACGACCCAGTTATTCAATCTGAAAAACGATCCTTGGGAGAGAAACGATCTCAGCGGACAAAAGAAATACGAAAAGACAATCCAGCGTCTTCGCGAAAAGATGGCTGAAGAGCAGAAGAGGACAAATGATACATCTGTTTTCTGGAATAATTTCAGTTATTAATTATGTTTTCGCGCACACTCCATGTTTATTTAAAAATAAACTTCTACTTTTGTGGTCTGAACACATTATAAACCATCGATATGGATAAGAAAGTAATAACCTTTGGAGAAATCATGCTTAGACTGGCCACTCCAGACTATCTCCGTTTTTGTCAAAGTGATAAATTGAATGCTACCTTTGGTGGCGGTGAAGCTAATGTTGCCGTATCACTGGCAAACTATGGTATTGCAACCGAGTTTGTAACCCGTTTACCTAAAAACGACATTGCGCGTGCTTGCGTAATGGACCTGCGTAAATACGGTGTAGGGACTTCTCACATCGTTTACGGCGGCGACCGTTTGGGTATCTATTTTCTGGAAACAGGTGCGGTAGCCCGTGCCAGCAAAGTCGTCTATGACCGCGCTCACTCGGCTATCTCCGAAATCCAACCGGGAATGGTAAACTGGGAAGAAGTATTCAAAGATGCATCCTGGTTCCACTGGACAGGCATTACACCGGCCATTTCACAGGGTGCGGCAGATGCTTGCCTCGAAGCTATCCAAGTGGCAAACCGTATGGGTATCCCCGTATCATGCGACCTTAATTACCGCAAAAATTTGTGGAAATATGGCAAAACGACCTCTGAAGTGATGCCGGAACTGGTTGCAGGTTGTGACGTAATCCTTGGTAACGAAGAGGATGCGGAAAAGGTATTCGGCATCAAACCGGAAGGTTTCGACGTAACAGCCACAAACGGCGAAGTAAACGCTGCCGAATTCGAATCCGTTTGCACACAATTGATGGCTAAATTCCCACGTGCAAAGAAAGTGATCATCACACTGCGCGGCGCTATCAATGCAAACCACAATACGTGGAGCGGCGTTCTCTATGCCAACGGCAAACTGTACCAGTCTCGTCGTTACGACATTACTCATATCGTTGACCGTGTAGGTGGTGGAGACTCTTTCATGGGAGGTTTGATCTACGGTCTGCTGACTTATACGACAGACGACCAGAAAGCACTCGATTTCGCTGTCGCTGCATCTTGCTTGAAACACACGATCTACGGCGACTTCAACCAAGTGACAGTCGAAGAAGTTGAAAAGTTGATGAGTGGCGATGCTTCCGGACGAGTTTCAAGATAAGTGACAATTCAATCATAAATTATAATTCAGAAATCATAAATCTTATCATGGCAAGATTCAATAAAATGCAGGTACTCGATGCGATCGTCAGTACAGGGATGGTACCTGTTTACTACAATAAAGATGTAGAAATCGCAAAGCAGGTTGTCAAAGCTTGCTACGAAGGTGGTGTCCGTGCATTCGAATTCACCAATCGCGGTGACTTCGCTCATGAAGTATTTGCCGAACTGATCAAGTTCGCTACAAAAGAATGCCCCGAACTGGTATTAGGCGTCGGATCTATCGTGGATGCCGGAACAGCTTCCCTATACTTGCAATTGGGTGCTAACTTCGTTGTCGGCCCATTGTTCAACCCGGAAATCGCGAAGGTTTGTAACCGTCGCTTGGTCCCATATACACCAGGATGCGGTTCCGTTTCGGAAATCGGTTTCGCCCAAGAAGTAGGTTGTGACCTGTGTAAGATTTTCCCTGCCGGAAACGTAGGCGGACCATCGTTCGTGAAGAACATCAAAGCTCCGATGCCTTGGTCTATGATCATGGCTACAGGCGCCGTAGAACCGACGGAAGAAAATCTGTCGGCCTGGTTTAAAGCTGGCGTGACTTGCGTAGGCATGGGTTCCAAGCTGTTCCCGAAAGAAATGATTGCAGCCGGCAACTGGGAGGCTATATCCACACTTTGCCGCGATGCACTGGCAACTATCAAGAAATATCGTTAAATGATTTCTGAATTATGATTTATGCGCCGATGATAAATCATAATTCAGAAATCTATAAATCATAAATCTAAAATCATAAATCATGAAATCCTTTCTCGATTCCAATTTCCTGCTCCAGTCCGAGACAGCTCAGAAACTGTATCACGAACACGCAGCCAAAATGCCAATCATTGATTATCACTGCCACTTGATCCCGCAACAGATAGCCGACAACTATCAGTTTGCCAACCTGACGGAAATATGGTTGGGTGGTGACCATTATAAATGGCGTGCGATGCGTGCCAACGGCGTACCTGAAACATACATCACAGGGGATAAACCAGCGTATGAAAAATTTGAAAAATGGGCTGAAACCCTGCAGTATGCCATGCGCAACCCTCTATATCACTGGACCCATCTTGAACTGAGCCGTATCTTCGGCATAGACAAGGTTCTGAATCCGTCCACCGCCCGCGAGATATACGACGAATGCACAGCCAAATTGCAAACACCGGAATTCCGTGCCCAGGCAATCATGGAACGTATGAACGTGGAAGTCGTATGTACGACCGACGATCCGATCGATGATTTGAAATATCATACCCAGATCCGCCAAAGCAGTCTGAAAACCAAAGTACTTCCTGCCTGGCGACCGGACAAAGCTATGGCAATCGAGAATGTCGATACATATAACGAATATCTGACCAAGTTGGAAGCAGCTGCCGACATGTCGATCCTCAACTTCAAAGACTTGATCGACGCTTTGCAGAAACGTCACGACTTCTTCGCGTCACAAGGCTGCCGCCTGTCCGACCATGGAATACTTACATTCTATGCCGAACCCTATACGGATGCTGAAATCGAGGCCATATTCCTGAAAGCACGTATGAAGAAAGAACTGACAGTCGAAGAAATCAACAAATTTCGTTCTGCCATGTTGTACGAATTTGCGGTTATGGATGCCAAAAGCGACTGGGTACAACAGTTCCACTATGGTGCAACCCGCAACAACAACGTCCGCATGTTTAAGCAATTAGGTCCCGACACAGGCTACGATGCAATTGGAGATGCAGAAGTCGCAGCTCCGCTAGCTCGCTTCCTGAGCCGTTTGGACGAAGAAGGCGTATTGGCAAAGTCTATCTTCTACAACCTAAACCCGCGCGATAACGAACTGCTGATGACAACGATCTACAGCTTTAACGACGGCACGGTTCCGGGCAAGATGCAGTATGGCTCCGGCTGGTGGTTCCTGGATCAGATTCACGGCATGGAAAAGCAGATGAACGCATTGTCCGACTTAGGGTTGCTGAGCCGCTTCGTCGGAATGCTCACGGATTCACGCAGTTTCCTATCCTATCCGCGTCATGAATACTTCCGCCGCATCCTGTGTAACATCCTGGGCCGCGAAGTGGAAGACGGTCTACTGCCTGCATCCGAACTGCCGTTCATCGGTAAGATGGTCGAAGATATCAGTTACAATAATGCGAAAGGATATTTCAAGTTCTAAAAGAAACTTTCCTTAATTATAAAGGGCCGCGTCAGCAAAGATTTGACACGGCCCTTGTTTTTTTACCTCTTTCTTTTCGCTTTGGCAGCCGCCTCTTTGGCCTTTTGGGCTTCGCGGCGGGCTTTTTCTTTGGCCTTCAGCTTTTCTTTGTATTCGCGTTCCTTCTGCTTACGTTCTTTTTCCTTTTGCTTCAGGCGTTCCTTATACTCACGTTCTTTCTGCTTACGCAGTTCTTCACGGGCTTTGAGTTTCGCCTTACGTTCGGCTTCGACCTGTTTCAGCTTGGCCTTGCGGTCGCGTTCAAGCTGTTTTTCTCGTTCGGCTTTTGCTTTCAGCAACGCTTCTTCTTCAACCTTTTGCTTCTTCAGAAGTTCCTCGTTTTCTTTTGCCTTCTTTTCCTGCAATTCTTTTTCGGCTTTCTGTTGAGCTTCAAAAGCTTTACGAGCTTCTTCCTTACGGGCTTCAACTTCATCGGCTTCGCGCTTGCGGAGTTCTTCGATCTCTTTCAACGTGAGTTCCTTCGGTTGTTCGACAGGAGTGACAACAGCGGAAACGGTGTCGGACGATGCCGGAACAACCGTATCTTTTGCAGCCGGCTTTACTGAAACGGTATCTACATCCGCCGGAAGGAGCGTTTCTGTTTCACGGACAGTCATTGTATCGACCGCCGGAAGTTCTACCGGAACCGTATCTTTTACGGCAGACGGTACAACAACTTCTTCTACAGCCTGCTGCTGGCGTTGTTCTTTCGGGCGGACGGTCTTCTTGACAGGTTCCGGCTTTTCTTCCGGAATATTTTCAGAATCCTGTGCTTCGGCCTCTTCAGCTTTTGCCTCTTCCTCTTTGATCTGTTCGGCAGCCATACGGGCTTTCCAACGAGCGGCCAGTTCAGGAACGGCCTCACCGAAGTTTTCCTGGAAGAATTCGACATATTCCTCAAGCGTCTTTCCCCGCATCAAGGTTTCATAGTTGTCGTCGGAGATCGGAAGAATAGCCACATTTTTGTCCAATGCAGTTGCATAGCCATCCGCTCCGTAGATCATCTTATAATAATGCAAGATCTCATCCAAATTAAAGAAGCCATGAATCGTCAACATGCTCATCGGACCGGCTTCTTCAAAACTCAAATCAAACTCCTTCACCATAAAATTGGCAAAGTTATAGGCGGCAACGGCAAAAAGCAACTGGTTACGATCGAGTGTTCCGGTCGGGAACATTAACAGCATCCGGTAAGACGTGTTAGATTCAGCCGTAAAGACACGTGCCGAGTCGGCTGCCGACAACGTACCATCATCCCCCACACCGAAACGCAAGTTCCAACTCATTCCCCTAATACCACCTTGAACCATCATACGCCCACGCAGAACACCTTTCAGCATTTCACCCGCCAGTTCCGTCACATCAGCCGTCGGATATTTCTCAACCAATGCTTTCAAGGCGTTTTTGAAACCTTCAGCATCCCCAGCCTGCACATAGGTCAGCGCCTCGAGGAACATGAACTTAGGCAACAGATCCGCCAACGGATACTTGGCACTGACATCGCGATAATTACGACGAACGGTGACCGTATCTTCCGCCAGGTAACTTGCATAGGTCGCCTGGTAGATCGAATCCTGCACCTTGTCCATCATCCGGATATTATATTCGTAATTCGGATCGGCAATCGCAACCGCATAATCCGATTCAGGGAAAGTCGTAACCAACTTATTCTTATAAGCAGCAGCGAGCGCTTGGTTTCCGGAACGAAGAGCCATCAGATAAACCTGGTAGTAGCTTTCCAAAAGGTGACTATGCTTCGGGAAACGGCGTTCCAACTCCTCAAAGGCTTCGGTTGCCAACGGGATATCCTCGAGTTTGTCCTTATAAATCATAGCCATGTTATAGAGACCATCTTCTATGATAATATTGGAAGCCTGGATATCTTCGGGTGTCAACGGAAGCTGCTGAATGTAATACTCACGTGTTTTCGGGTCATCGGAAGCAGCAGGTTCCAGTCCGGCTTCGAGCGAATCGGTAGCCAGTTCGCCCACCTCTCCTTCGGAAGCATCCTCAGTTTCGTCTGCCATATTCTCATTGAAAGTGGACATTTCTTTCTTACGTCGACGCCAGTCATCTTCCAGCGCACGCCGTCCCCATTTACGTTGGAAAGCTGCTTTTCCCTGCGATACTGCCTGCGGGTTATAGAAATAGAAACCGGAACCTCCGGATGTCGTCGGTAATGTGATGCCGCCAGTCTCTGTTCCTGGACGGTCGATACCAGTCCCTTTTGCCTCCTGTTCCGCCAGATAAGCTTCTTTCTCGGCCAGGGCCTTGGCTTCCTCCTCCTCTTTCTTCACCTGCTCGATGATTTTGTCGATCACGGCAAGCCGTTCCGACTCCGGCATTTTGGCAAGAGTTTGCAAACTATCCTGCAAATGGACCGCCTCCACATGCACGACCAACTCGTCCAAGATAGCAGACAGCTTGGATACCCGTTCATAGTCTTTATATTCTTTCTGGATGCCGGACAATGCACCGCTGAAATTCGGTTGTGCCTTGACATAGTCGCGCTTCTGGAAATAAAGATCACCCAGTTTGATCTGGCAGATCGCCTTGTCCAAACCGTTCTGTGTGCTTTTCTCCACACCCAGCTCGTAGTTTTTGATGGCATTGACTGTATCT
>ERZ857882.4070-NODE-4070-length-13001-cov-2.901977_pt1 | contig 13001 bp, 10 predicted proteins | sample MGYA00519697_ERZ857882 | MGnify/ENA primary metagenome ERZ857882 (study PRJEB31778, sample SAMEA3449373) | human gut metagenome | biome: human gut; feature: human-associated habitat; material: faeces | place: United Kingdom | collected 2010/2012 ...
TTCATGGTCGGCGACGTGAAGCAGTCGATCTACCGTTTCCGCCTTGCCGACCCTCTGATATTCACCGATAAATACGAAAAATACGCATTTTTGCCCGATGCGCGTGAGGGCGAGCCTGTGAAGATAATGCTTCAGGAAAACTTCCGCTCTCGCCGTGAGGTCATCGACGGCATAAACGGCGTTTTTGAAGTCTGCATGTCGAAAAAACTCGGCGAGGTCGATTACGACGAGAACGCGCAGCTCAAATGCGGAGGTGTGTATGAGGACGAGGGCGTTTCTCCGGAGCTTGTTCTCATCGATATCAGCGCCGACGAGGACGATCTGCGCGGCAAGGCCGAAAAGGAGGCCGCTGCCGTCGCTGAGAAGATCCTTGAACTCATGCACTCGGGCATGACGGTAAACGGCCGCGCGCTCGGCTACGGGGATATCGCGCTGCTCATGCGCTCGGCAAACTCCGTAGGCGAGACCTACCGCCGCGAGCTTATCCTGCGCGGCATACCCGTTGCGGCAGGTCAGGGAGGCAGCTTCTTCGGCTCGACGGAGATAGCCTCGCTTATGAGCCTGCTTGCGGTTATCGACAATCCTCATCAGGATGTTGCGCTCATCGCGGTGCTGCGCTCCGGCGCATTCGGCTTTTCCGCCGATGAGCTGACGGAGATACGCCTTGCCGACCGAAATTCGGATTTTTACACGGCGCTCAAAGCCGCCGCGCAGGATAACGAAAAATGCGCGAATTTTCTGAAGACGCTCGATAAATTGCGCTCGCGCGCTCCCGAAATGTCGATCGACGAGCTTTTGATGTTTGTCTATGATGAGCTCGACCTCATGGCGCTTTGCGCTGCCATGCAGGATGCGCCGCAGAGGTGCGCTAACATGCGCATGATGCTCACGCTTGCAAAGCGCTTTTCCGCCGGCGGATTTCGCGGACTGCACCGCTTCTGCCGCTGGCTCAGGCAGCTTGCCGAGCGCGGCGGAGACATGGGTGCGGCATCATCCGACGATGCGGTGAAGATAATGACCATCCACAAATCCAAGGGACTTGAATTTCCGGTCGTTTTTGTGTGCGATACCTCTCGCAGGTTCAACGATGCCGACCTCAAGCAGACAGTGCTCGTTCATCCCGAGCTTGGCCTTGGCGCCAAGATCTACGACACCGCGCGCAGGCTCGAATATCCCGGCCTTGCGCGCAGCGCGATAAAGCAGCGGCTGCGGCGCGAGCAGCTTTCCGAGGAGATGCGCCTTTTATACGTCGCGCTCACGCGCGCGCGCGAAAGGCTCATTGTTACGGCGGCGATAAAGCATCCAGAGGAAAAAATGCAGAAAATGATGCTGCAATGCACGCGCCCAATGTCACCGGAGATACTGCTTAATGCATCGAGCATGGCCGAATGGATGATCTATGCTCAGCTGAGCACCGAGGATGAAAAATTCCGCCTGAGCTTTTTGAGCACTGAGGCTCAGGATGCCGGTCAGGATACCGAAGCCTCGGCGGACATTGCCTGTGCAGACCCGGAGCTTGTTGCCGTGCTTGAGAAAAACACAGCGTTTTCGTATCCGCATGCGGCCGCGTCCGCGCTGCCCTCGAAGGTCACGGCAACGGAGCTGAAGCGCCTTGAAGCGCCCGACGAGGAGGCGCAGAGCATCGTGCCGATGCAGCATGCTCATTTTCGCGCGCCCCGTCTCGGCGGCGGGGATAAGCTCAGCCCCACCGCGCGCGGCACGGCGACGCATATGCTTCTGCAATACATCGACTATGAAAAAACAGGCACCGAGCAGGAGATACGCGAGGAGCTTGCGCGGCTGACCGCAGCGCGCTTTTTAAGCCCCCGGCAGGCCGAGGCCGTCGATACCGGCAGCATACTGCGCCTGTTTTCCTCGCCTCTCGGCAAGCGCATAATGTCGGCCGATGCGCGAAAGCGCGAGTTTAAGTTTTCGCTCCTTTGCCCGGCGGAAAAATTCTTCCCCGGCGGCGAGGGCGAGAGCGTGCTCATGCAGGGCGTTATCGACTGCATGATCGAGGAGGCCGGCGAGCTTACGATAATCGACTATAAAACCGATCGAGTCCGCGGCGAGGAGACCGCCGAGCGTGCGCAGACCTATTCAAAACAGCTTGAGGCCTATGCCTATGCCGCACAGCGGATGACAGGCAAGCCCGTGCGCGAGTGCGTTTTGTATTTTTTATATTCCGGCGAAACCGTAAAAAGTTCTTGCAAATAGCAAAGTGCTGTGCTACAATTACCTTTGCGTCTTGTAACCACGCTTTTGCGTGCTCAAGATAGCCTACGACGAGGAGATATGAACAATGAAGGCAGGAATCCATCCTAACTATCAGCCCACCGTTATAAAGTGCGCTTGCGGCGCAACCATCGAGACCGGCTCGACCCGCCCCGGCATCACCGTCGAGATCTGCTCGAAGTGCCACCCCTTCTACACCGGCAAGCAGAAGCTGGTCGATACCAGCGGCCGTGTTGATAAGTTCAACAAGAAGTACGGCATTAAGTAATTTAAGATTACAAAGTTTAAGACCGCGTCCAAACGGATGCGGTCTTTTTCTATTTCTCTGTTATAGATATGCTGATCTCGGTGACGAATTTTTCGGGATCGCAGATTCTCTCGCGAGATACCGACGCCGACCTTGCCGAGAAAAACAGCCGTGTCCTGCGCGCTGTCGAGCCTGCGTATGGGAAGCTCCATGTCAAGCGAATCATCAATACTCAGCGGTTTTTCGACCCAGACAAGGCGGCAGGGCGGCAGCGTTTTCACCTCGATCACGTCAAGCGGAGAGCTGCGTGCATCGCTTATCATGCGCAGACGGCTGTTTATCTTGCGCTCGATAACGGCAAGCTCGCGCTGCTTTTCCACGATCTCTTCCTTTTGCCGGAGAAGCTTCTGCTCAATGACGTCAACGTCGCGGTTTTGGAGAAAATCGCCGATCGAGCCGAGCGGCATATCCAGCATGCGTAGATAGCGCACGGTGTTCAGCGGCTCAAACTGCCGCACGCTGTAGTAGCGATAGCCCGTGTCGGGGTCCGTGTACTCGGGCGTGATAAGCCCAAGCGTTTCATAGTGGCGCAGCGTACCGGTGCTGAGGTTGAAAAGCCCGGCAACGTCGCCTATGGAAAACAGCTTGCTTTTATCCAAGAGCATGCACGTCCTTTCCGCGGCGGCATATTATTCTGTATGCGACGATGCAGATAAGAACCTGCAAAATTGAGCCTGCCGCTGTTGCAAGCCCCATCGGGAGCAGCGTCGCAGGGTACATTTTAGACATCAGGTACGCGCCCGGAACGCGCACAAGCGCAATGCCCGAAATGTTGTGGATAAACGAGATCATCGACTTGCCGCAGGCGCAGAAATATCCGCTGAAGCAGAAGTGGATGCCTGCAAACAGACAGTCGAAGATGTAGCCGTGCATATACTGTCCGCCGGCGGCGATGACGCCCTCATCCGGCGTAAACAGGCCGACCACCGGCTCGGCGATAAACTGGAACAGGGCGCTGACTATGACGCCGAAGCCGACGGCAATGCCGATTGCGTACCACATGGTCTGCTTTGCCCGGCCGTAATCCCCGGCGCCGATGTTCTGTGCGCCGATGGCGGACACCGCCGAGAGCATCGACGACGGAACGAGGAACAGGAAGCTTATGAGCTTTTCGACTATGCCGACCGCGGCCGAGTCCGTCAGCCCGCGGAGATTTGCGATAACGGTTATGAGGATGAACGCGATCTGGATAAGCCCGTCCTGAAGCGCAACGGGCACGCCGATGCCGAGTATCTGCCCCATAACGTCGCGCCGGGGGCGAAGATCGGCGCGCGAAACGGCAACGCTCCTGCGGCGGCGGATGGCGATAAATGCAACGAGCACGCTTATCGCCTGCGCAAGCGTTGTGCCCAGCGCAGCGCCCACGGGGCCGAGGCGCATCGCGCCCATGAACAGATAGTCAAGCGCGATGTTTGCCGCGCAGGCCACCGCAATGAAATACATGGGGCTTTTGCTGTCGCCCATGCCGCGGAAAATGCTGCTTATGATGTTGTACGCGGTTATAAACGGGATGCCGATAAAGCACACGGTGAGGTACCGCGCCGTGCCGTCCACGGCCTCGGCCGGAGTTGACATCACGGAAACGATGGGATCGACCAGCAGCACCAGCGCCGCCGTCAGCACGACGGAAACGAGCATGAACAGCGTAACGGTGTTTCCCACACAGGCGGACATGCGCTTTTTGTCGCCGGCTCCGACCGCGCGGCCTATAGACACCGTCGTGCCCATAGCAAGGCCGACGATCATGACCGTCAGCATGTGCATGACCTGGCTGCCGACGGAAACCGCCGTTGTCGATGCAACGCCCTCATATTGGCCTATAATAAATAAATCCGCCAGTCCGTAAAGGGTCTGGAGGAAGTAAGACAGAAAATACGGCAGCGAGAAAATGACGATGTTTTTGAAAACGCTGCCCGTTGTAAGGTTGCGCTCCACGGTATATCACCTCAAAAAAGTATGACGAGGGCCGTCCTTAACGAAACCGCAAAATACATTTTGTGCCCATAGACAATTAAAAACGGATTGGCCCTCGCCACGCTTATATTAAACTCTACAATTATTGTAGAGTCAAGATTTTTTTGCTATAAAAAGAGTGATATGACGAATATGCATTACAGCGCGCATTGTTTTTGCCGAGCCTATTGAAAACTGTCGGCGGCGGTGATATACTGCCTCAGTTCCGTTTGAAAAGGGTGAGGCACATATGGAAACAACAAAGCTTTTCGGAACCGAAAAAATCAGCAAAATTTTATTCAGGCTTGCGCCGCCTGTTATGCTTGCGCAGCTTATTCAGGCGCTGTACAACATTATTGACAGCCTGTTTGTCGGCAGGTATTCCGGATCGGGCCTGACCGCACTGTCGATCATCTATCCGATCCAGCTTCTGATGATCGCCCTTGCCGTGGGCACGGGCGTGGGCATCAACACCGTCATGGCCGCAAAGCTTGGCGTCGGCGAAAGTGAAAAGGCCGACGAATACGCCGGCGTGGGAACTCCGCTGGCCGTTTTTCTGTGGCTTTTGTTTGCCGCGATATCGTGGTGCGCCATGCCTGCGTTTGCAAAAATGTCCACCGATGACCCGGCGATAATCGCCGATGTGGTCGTTTACGGCAGGATAGTCTGCGTTTTCAGCTTCGGACTTTTCCTCGAGAGCATCTGGACAAAGGTGCTGCAGGCAGGCGGCGACATGAAAACGCCGATGATCGCACAGATAGCCGGCGCGGTCGCCAATATTATATTGGATCCGCTGCTTATTTTCGGCATGCTCGGTCTGCCGGAAATGGGCATTTCGGGCGCTGCCGCCGCAACGGTCGCCGGGCAGATAGTCGCGGCGCTGATCGTCATGAAAAAGGGTTTCCGCAGATCTCCCGAAAGGGCGGTATATCCGCACCACATCGGCGAGATATTCCGCCTCGGTGCGCCGAATATTCTGATGCAGTCGGCGTATACGTTTTACATATTTGGACTTAATCTTATTCTGGCGGCGTTTTCCGACCAGGCGGTGACGGTTCTCGGCCTTTACTACAAGTGGCAGAGCTTTTTCTTCATCCCCTTGGGCGACATGCAGACCTGCATCGTGCCGGTCATCAGCTACAACTACGCCGCAAGAAAGATCGGCCGCTGCCGGAAAACACTGCGCACGGCCGTCTGCTTCGGCCTTGCGCTGATGGCTGCGGGGATGCTGTGTTTCCTTCTGTTCCCCTCGCAGATGCTGCGCGTCTTCACCGCGGACCCGTTGGTGATCCAAATCGGCCGGATCGGCTTCCGCGGCACGCTCCATCAGCGCGACCGCCTCGTCGTACCGTTCCCGGCGGAAACTCTCGAGCGCCTGCTCCTTCAATCCCTGTACCTGTGCCGGCGAGCGAAAAGCGAGCAGAAAAAAAGACAATGCAAACAATAGGGCTTTCATAGAGAGAGGTTTGGCATATGAACGCGAATTCGCCGGAAATCGTATGCCGGAACCGCCGTCCATCGCGCGGGAAACGCAAACGAAACGACCGGAACCGGCCGAAAGTCTTCAGAACGCCGTCAGCGAGCGCCGTTCTGTCGCGGGAAATACTTCCCGAACATTTCGTCGATCACGTGCAACCCCTCGGCAGTGGATATGCCCCTAAAAAAGCACATCATAATGTAGCGGAACGCCTCGGACATCGAGATCTCGGCCGAGTGATAGGTCGAGGGCGAAGTGAAGATCGTCGAAACGGATGCGATCAGGATCGCAGCGGAGAACTCGACGTTGATATCGGGAAAGAAAAGACCGTCGGCAACGCCCTGCCGAAGTTTCTGCTTCAGTCGCTCGGCCCCCTGGCGATGGCGCTCGGAAGAGATGCGTCTGTAAATTTCCGGATAGAAACGCTCCAGATCGCTCATGAAGTTCATATTGACCGTAACCGAGTTCTCCCAGTCCTCGAGCAGAAGCATGAACTCCTCGATGACGTTGCGAGCCGAAGCCATCCGCGCCTCATACCTGCGTTCCTGCCGGTTGTAAAAGTACTCGACACAAGTCCGGATCAGCGACTCGCGGTCGCCGAACAGCTCGTAGATCGTCCGTTTGGAAACGCCCAGCCGGGATGCGATGTCGTCCATGCGAACCGACTTGACCCCGTAGCGTACGAACAGATCGGTCGATTCCGCTATGATCCTATCTTTTGAAAGCATGATACAGTCATTATACTCCGCTGCAAAGATAGGGAGAAAACTGAAAAAACGAAAAAAGTTTTGAAGTTTTCTCTCGTGCGCCCCCTGCCCCGTATTTGCAAGCAACGGAAACGGCTTTCGGGAACCTACAGATAACTGGAATTGTCCCAGCAATGAGTGCACAACTCCTCCTTGGGCAGGCCGATCGCCCGGACCAGATCTTCCAAACGCTGGAAGCGAAGCGTGTCGGCTCCGATCCGCCGGCGCATGACCTCCACCATCGCGGCGTGCTTCGGGCTGTCCGGGTCGGCATATTGACGCAGCAGCTCCTCGGAAAACTCCTCGGTTCCCTCCAATTCCTTGATCACGCGGCGCGTGAACAGGTCGAACGTCGAGCGCGAAGTGGAGAAATTGAGAAATACGCACGGATAAATCAGCGGCGGACAGGCGATTCGGATATGCAGCGCCCGGGCGCCCACCTCGGTCAGCTTGACGATATTGTCCTTGAGCTGGGTGCCTCGCACGATCGAGTCGTCGAGCAACACCATGCGGGAACCTCGGATGAAAGCTTCGTTCGGGAGCAGCTTCATCTTCGCTACCAGATCGCGCATTTTCTGGTTCTGGGGCATGAAACTGCGGGGCCATGTCGGCGTATACTTGACGAATGCCCGTTTGTAGGGCAGGCGACGACTGTTGGAATAGCCGATCGCATGACCGACGCCCGAGTCGGGCACGCCGGCCACCAAATCGACATCGCGCACGTCCTCGTCGCGGCAGGCCAGCGCGCAACCGCAGCGATAGCGGGCATCCTCGACGTTCACGCCCTCGTAGCACGACGAAGGGTAGCCGTAATAGACCCACATGAACGAACATATCTGCTTGCGCTTGCCCCCCGGCGTGATCTCGCGTATGCCGTCGGCCGTTATGAACAGCGTCTGCGCCGGCTTCAACTCGGTTTCGACACGGTAATCGAGGTTAGCGAAAGCCGAGCTCTCCGTGGCTATCGCATAGCCGTCGCCTCCCCGGCCGACAACCACCGGCGTGCGGCCGTACTTGTCGCGCGAAGCATAGATGCCCTCCGGCGTCAGGATCAGCATCGAGCACGACCCTTTCACCTTGCTCTGCACCAACTCGATTCCCTCGCGAAAGGAGTCGCCCAGCGATACGAGCGTAGCGACCAGCTCGGTCGGGTTGATCCGTGAGGCGGACAGCTCGGCGAAGTTCAGCCGGCGACCGAGCAGCTCCCGCGTCAGCTCTTCGAGATTGTCGATACGCCCGATGGCCACCAGCGAAAAGCGGCCCAGATGCGAGGTGAGCGTGATAGGCTGCGACTCCATGTCGCTGATGATGCCGATCCCCTGCCGCGAGCCCTCGAAACGGGGCAGATCGTCCTCGAACTTGTTGCGGAAATAGGCGTTCTCCAGCGAATGGATGGTCCGCACGAAATCCTTTCCGTCGTAAAAAGCCATGCCGCCGCGCTTGGTGCCCAGATGCGAGTGATAATCGGTGCCGTAGAAGACGTCAGCCACGCAGTCCCGCTTCGAGACACAACCGAAAAAGCCGCTCATACAGTCAGATTTTTGCGCAAAGATAGCGTTTCGGGGCGAATTTCAAACGCAGCCGCCATTTAAAATCGGCCGAAAAGCCGGGCTATTCCGCCGCTCCGGCCTCCCCTCGCAGGACAGCGGAACGGGAAAGGAGCGCACATCTGTCCCGGCAAGCCCGGATCGGAAGCTTTTCCCGTCCCGATGCGAAAAGCGCGCGAACGCCCGGTCCAGTGGGAGCAAACGCAGAATCCGGGCGACGGTTCAGCGCAGGAACCGTCGCCCGGATTCTGAGAATAGCCGGCGTTCCGGCCGCACCGAGTCCGCCTCCGCACCGGCCCAGCCATTCCAAACACCCGTCGGGGCGATAAGAAGAATTTCCGCGGTCGGGTCCCGACGAAACGTCGGGACCCGACCGCGACCTTCATAAAAACGTCCTACTTGGGCAACGAGCGCCCGACCTTATAGCCGCGAACAGCGAAATAGATCATAAACAGATACCCCGGAGCGAGAATCAGGTACGGCAGGTGACGGTTACCGATCGCGTCGGCCCATGCCCCGTAAAGCATCGGCATGATGGCCCCGCCTGCGATACCCATAATCAGGATAGCCGAAGCGAGCTGGGTATACTTGCCCAAATTCTCGATGGCCAGCGGCCACAGGCTCGGCCACATCAGCGAATGCGCGAAGCTCATCAGCACGATGAAAACGATCGACGTAATACCCGACGTGAGCAGCGCTCCTGCCAGAAACAGCAGCGCGAGCGTCAGGCATGCGATGAACGCCTTGCGCTGGGGCACGTATTTCGGAACGAGCACGATACCGATCAGATAGCCGATCGTCGTAGCCACCAAACTGCATATGCCCAGCTTCGTCGCCACGTCGCCCGACAACCCCTGAGACTCGCCGTAAAGCGGCAGCGTATCGATCGCGACGACCTCGGCGCCCACGTACAGGAACAGGCTGACCGCCCCGAGCCAGAAATAGGGATAGTCCAGCAGCGAGCGGCGCTCATGACCGGCCTCCTCGCAATTCGACTCGACATCGATCTCGGGCAGCTTCGCCGCGAACCGGATCACCAGCGCGAGCAGAATCAGCACGACCGTGATGCAGACATAGGGCACGATGATCTTCTCGGCAAGCACATGCAGCTCGGCAATCTTATCGGCGCCGGTCAGACCGGCGATCTTGGCCGATATTCCCTCGATGTCCGAGAACAGGAAACGGCTCAGCAGGAAAATACCGGTCATGCCGGCGATCTTGTTGCAGACACCCATGATACTGATGCGCTGCGCAGCGCTCTCGATCGGGCCGAGAATCGTCACATACGGATTCGAGGCGGTCTGCAACAGCGCGAGCCCGGTCCCCTGCAGAAACAGTCCGAGCAGGAACAGCGCATAGCTGCGGTCCAATGCGGCCGGAATGAACAGAATCGAGCCGACAGCCATAGCCAGCAGCCCGTAAGACATGCCCCGGACGAACCCGCTGCGACGCAGCACCCACGACGACGGAATGGCCATGACGAAATAGGAAATGTAAAAAGCGAACGTCACGAAATAGGCTTGGAAATCGGTGAGTTCGCATATTTGTTTCAGAAAGGGAATCAGCACGCTGTTGATCCACGTGACGAAACCGAAAACGAAAAAGAGCGCACCTATCACGTAGATGCTTCTGGCTGCGGAATTGTTCTTCATTCTATTCAGTTCAGATTAGGTTTTGCGAAATCTTAGAGTTTGAATTGCTTGTCATCGATATACGAATCCTTGTAGCCGAGGAAATAGAGAATTCCGTCGAGCCCGACCGTCGAGAGCGACTGGCCGGCCGTCGCCTTGACTTTCGGTTTGGCGTGGAATGCGATTCCCAGGCCGGCGACGCTCAGCATCGGCAGGTCGTTGGCCCCGTCCCCGACGGCGATCGTCTGCGCGATGTCGACGTTCTCGACCTGCGAGATGAGCTTCAGCAGCTCAGCCTTGCGTTTGCCGTCGACGATGTCGCCCAGATAGCGGCCCGTCAGCTTGCCGTCCTCGATCTCCAGTTCGTTGGCATAGACGTAGTCGAAACCGTACTTGCGGCGCAGATAATTTCCGAAATAGGTGAAACCGCCCGACAGAATGGCCGTCTTGAACCCGAGGCGCTTGAGCACGTGCATCAGCCGGTCGAGCCCTTCGGTAAACGGCAGGTGCTCGGCAATGTCGGCCATGACCGACTCGTCGAGCCCCTTGAGCATCGCCACGCGGCGGCGGAAGCTCTCCGCGAAGTCGATTTCGCCGCGCATCGCGCTTTCGGTGATCGCGCGCACCTCGGCTCCGACGCCGGCACGCTCGGCCAGCTCGTCGATCACTTCGGTTTCGATCAGCGTCGAGTCCATATCGAAACAGATAAGCCGGCGCGAACGGCGGAACATGTCGTCCTTCTGGAACGAAATGTCCATGCCCAGCTCGGTGGACAGTTGCAGAAAACGCGACTGCATACCCTCCTTGTCGTGAGGATTCCCCCGCACCGATAACTCGATGCACGACTTGGGGGCCCGCGCGTTCTCGTCGAGCGAAACGCGTCCCGTCAGGCGAAGAATCGAGTCGATATTGAGTCCCTGCTCGGCCACGACGCGCGTCACGGCGGCGATCTGCTGGGCCGTCAGCTTACGACCGAGCATGGTAATGATATAACGGTTCTTGCCCTGCATGCCGACCCACTGTTCGTACTGCTCGACGGTGATCGGCTGAAAGCGTATCTGAATGCCGAGCTCGTAAGCCTTGAACAACAGATCCTTCATGATATCGCCCGAGCGGATCGAGTCGGTCTTGAACAGAATGCCCATCGAGAGGGTCTGGTGGATATTGGCCTGACCGATATCCAGAATCGCCGCGTCGTAGCGCGCGAGGATGTCGGTCAGCGAGGAGGTGAGGCCGGGCTTGTCCTCGCCGTGAATATTGATCTGAATAACTTCGATGTCGTCGTTTTCCATGCCTTTCGGTTCTGCGCCTGCGAGCGTCTCTCGCAAGCCGCCCGCCGTTTCGGTTACAATGCTTGCAAAGTTATCAAACTTTTCGGCAATTGCCGACGCTCCACGCAAGAAAAACGCCGCTCCCGCACAGCAGCCGGTCTTCCTTACAGGCAAAACGCCCGCCGTCCGGCTTTCCGGCAACGCGGCCTCGCAGCAAAATACCGGCCGAACGCTTTGTCTGAAACGGCCGAGACCGAGCGGACAAGAGCGAGTCCCGCTCGGGCCCTTCGCCACGGAAGGGGGAACGGGTTTGCGCGGAACAGCCGTCGCCTACTCCTGCGACGGATCGACCTTGCCGCGACGCGCCAGCAGGCGGTACTCGACCGGAGTCATCGACGTACGCCGCTTGAAAAAGATCGAGAAGTACTCCGGATTGTCGTACTTGAGGCTGAACGAAATCTCTTTGATCGGACGCGACGTGGTCGTCAGCAGCCTCTTGGCCTCGTTGAGCTTCAGTTCCTGCATGTATTGGGCGGGAGACGTCCCGGTAAACTCCTTGAACGCTTTCCGGAATCCCGAGTAACCCGTATGCAGGCGGTCGGCCACGTCCTTGGCCGACAGGTTGTCGTATATGCCCTCGCGCATGATGACTTTCGCCTTGTTGATCCGGCCGATCACATTCTCGTCGACGAATTCGCGGGTGCGGTGACGGTAGTACATCAGCCCGAGCATGTGCATCACGATACCCGACAACGCCTGCTGAAAGCCGGAGCGCTCCTCGTCGGCGATCTCGACGGCTTTGATATAGAGGTCGACGATACGCTCGTTGAGCCCGATGCTGAACACCGGCGCCTGATTCAGGAAAAAGCCTTCGGCGACGATGCGGTCGATCGTGGCGCCCTTGAAACCGATCCAATACTCCTTCCACCCGCAGTTGGCGAACGGCTTGTAGGTATGCCACACGCCGGGAAACAGGAAAAACATCTTGCCTTCGGTGATCAGCTGCGACTCGCGGTCCTCGCCGTAGGTGAAAATGCCCTCGCCGTCGGTAATGTACAGCAACTGATACTCGCTCAGCACGCGACCTTCGTCGACGTCGAAGCGGTAGCCCTGCGGATGCCCCTCGGGCGGATAGCTCTGCTCGGCCGAAATGGTCTGACATCCGACGCCGGTCACGGTCAGTCCCCAGAGCTCGTCCTCCTCGGTCGAGATCAGGTATCGGACTTCGTTATGCAGGTCGGCAGCGCTCATCGGACAAAACGTTTCGAACGGAAACTAAGGCAAAGATAGTAAAAAGAAAAATGTTCCGGAACATTCTCTGCGAAGCCGAACCGGACGAACCCGGCGAACGATCCCCCTTCGGCGCGATCCGCACGGGAATCGAGCTCTGCGAACGTCAGCCGCGGCAGTCAAGCGGATCAATCGGCCAGCCGGACCTCGCGCCGGACGCAATGCCGGATACCGTACTTATCGTACCAGCCGCGGGGATGCGCCGAATCGTCGCGCAGAGAGCGGATATCGAAATGCCGGAATTTAGTTTTCCCCGCCGAATTCGCCGACTCTGGGCATCCCGATCGTACTGGCATCACGGGAATCGTACGGACGGTTGCGGATCGCATCCGGCCAGCGCCGCCGGCTCAAGCAACAGGAAGAATCCGGTTCCGGCCTCGTACGAAAACCCGCTGCGGACCGCACAGGACGACGACCGGATGCCTATATCCACGCTGTCGGGACCGACAGTCCTCGACAGCAACAGCGTGTCCGAATCGGAAAGTCGCACCGTACCGAGCAACGACAGCTGATCGCACGAGACGAACTTCCCGCCGCGGCAGGG
>ERZ857882.4073-NODE-4073-length-12994-cov-3.053404_pt1 | contig 12994 bp, 17 predicted proteins | sample MGYA00519697_ERZ857882 | MGnify/ENA primary metagenome ERZ857882 (study PRJEB31778, sample SAMEA3449373) | human gut metagenome | biome: human gut; feature: human-associated habitat; material: faeces | place: United Kingdom | collected 2010/2012 ...
TAAGCATCGATTGGGACAAGAATCCGGGTACCGATGCGGATCGCAGGAAAACCGGGCTGTTTTACCAGTTCGTATGCCTTGGGAAGACTGATTCCCAACTGGATAGACAGTTCCTGTACGCTCAACGTTGATTTCTCCATCTCTTTCACCTCCTGTTTTGAGCATAAAAGCGCCACCATCCGGGAACCCAAATGGTGGCAGTGTGTACTTATTTCAGAACAATGGCCGCTTTGCCGCCGGTCTTGATTTGCAGAGATGCGTTATACGGGGTTAAATCCTTGTTTCCGTACATATTTCGCATTTCCAGCAGAGCCTGCTGCTGTCGTTTCTTCTTTCGGTTTGCCCTCTGCTTTTCTCGGTTCCTCATCTAAAGCCTCCTCCTTTCCTGAAAAAGGGTATACTACCCCCACTGAATGCCCCCGCCTGATTCAGGGTTTTAGGCCAGCTCCCAACGATAGGGGTCAACGGCCGGGCTGATGCCCACTCAGGATCGCTTTCTTCGAAAGCAACGATTTGTGTCGCACTTTCACTATCTGTATAGTATCACAGTTGTCAGCACTTGTCAATACCTTTTGGTACAGTAAATTACGATTAGAGTAAACTTGATAAAAATAAATACCGACACTATCTTGACAAGTACCGATTTTGGTGTTATTATTTGCGTGAGGTGATGATTATGACAATGGGCGAAAGAATCAAGCAATTGAGAAAAGAGAACGGTTTAACGCAAACCGGACTGGCAGAGGCGCTCGGTGTTACCAAAGGTACTGTATCTACCTGGGAAACCAACAGCCGGACACCGGGCTTTGATACCCTGAACATGATGAGCGATATGTTCCGCAGAAGCCTTGACTATATTATGGGACGTTCTGATGACGCAACGCCCATTGCAGCTTCCGATGCTGATTTGGATGAATTGGCGCTTTCTGATGTGGAGGAAGATCTTACCGAATATGCTCTGAAATATGCCCGGCTCGATCAGTATGGCCGGGAAGCGGTAGAAGCCATTATCCGCGCCGAGTATAATCGGTGCAGACTCCAGAACACACTTCAGCCGCAGTCTGCATATTTCGGAAACATCTCCATCCGCAGAGGGAACGCAGAAGAATAAAGCACAAGCAAAAATAAATGATGCAGGAGTACCGCCAAAACGGTGCCCCTGCATTTCTGTTTATTGCGTAAGCTTGTAGATTGGTGAATGACAGTGGATGACTATATTCGCACACAGACATTCTGCTTATGTGTACGAAATTTTAGCGGTTGTGATTTAACGATTTTCCGCACGCAAGAAACAGAAGCGGAAAAAATATCATTGACATTTTCGCATATCTGAGTATAATTATATTTTAGAGTATTGCACCTTGTGTGAAGTCTGTGCGGAAGGTTGGTGAAAGCATGACACACAGAGAAAAAATTCAAAAAATGGCTGAAACAAAAGGTGGCGTGTTCAGAACTTCCGATCTGAATGCTCTTGGATATAACACATATGCCATTCGAAAACTGGTCAACGAGCAAATTGTCGAGCGGGTGAAATCCGGCTATTACCGTCTGTGCGAAGAGTCCGAGACCTTGTCGGAAGCGGCACAGGTGGCGCAGCTGTTCCCCGATGGTGTGGTGTGTATGTACTCGGCATTATTTTATTACAGATATTCTGATCGGACACCGCTGGAATGGAATATTGCCGTGGATCGTGATACCTCCAAGTCCCGGTTCAAACTGGATTATCCCTTTGTGCAGCCTTATTACATGAAAAAAGAGTTTCTTTCTTTCGGTGTCACTACGGCAGATTACGGTGACTGCACCATGCAGATATTTGACCGGGATCGGCTGATCTGTGAATGCATTTTTTATGAAACCAAAATGGACCGGGAGACCTATAACAAGGCCATCCAGGGTTATGTTGCCGATACAAAAAAGAATGTCCCTAAACTACTGGAATACGCAGAAAAGAGACGGATTCCAAAAAAAGTAAAAGACAGGATTGGAGTGTGGCTTTGATGGATATGGGTGCATCGGTCATTGCAAGGCTGAAGAACAAAGCAAAAGAAACCGGAAAACCATTTCAGCTGCATCTGCAGCTGTTCTGCCAGGAAGAGTTCCTGCGGCGGCTGGCAGCATCCCGCTACGCAGAGAACCTCGTTCTGAAGGGCGGTCTGTTCATCTACACACTGACCAATTTTGAAAGCCGGGCCACTGTGGATATCGATTTTCTGCTGCGGCAGTTTCCCGGTACCATCGAGGATATTAAGCGCATGGTGGACGAAATCATCGCCGTGGACAGTGGTAATGATTTTATTACATTTTCTTCACGGGGATTTGAAACAATTTCTCCGCAGCGGAAATATAAGGGTGTCAGTTTCCAGCTGGTTGGGCAGATCAAAAATACCCGTACTCCCTTTGATGTAGATTTTGGTGTGGGTGATGTCATCGTACCTACATCCCAGAAGCGGACGATCCCGGTTCAATTGACCGGTTTTGATGTGCCGGAGGTGTTGACCTATTCCTTGGAAAGCACCATTGCGGAGAAATTTGATGCGCTCCTCCAGCGTTTGGAACTGACCAGCCGCATGAAGGATATTTACGATATTTACTATCTGTCCTCCATGTTTGACTTTGATGGCAGAGCGCTTCAGCAGGCGGTGTTTGAAACCCTGCAAAACCGGGGGACCGCTTATGAGAAGGACAGCTTCGATCGTGTGATTGCCCTGGCGGACAACAAGGACATCCAGGTGCGCTGGCGGCAATATCTGCGCCGGTTGAGAATGTCGGAACTGGTACTGGTGGATGTTATGAGTAACATTGATGGATTCTTGCGACCCGTATGGGATGCAATTGTTAATGAAAATGAATTGCTATCAGACTGGAAATGCAGGAAAACTTGCTGGATCGATCATATCCCCCTAAATTTCAGGTCCTTATTATAACAAAGAATTTCATCGGACACATTCTATGATACTGAACCGGTAACATTCCACCAGGCGAGACCACACATAGACCAGGATTTGGAGATTTATCGCATCGTTGTTGATACATGGAACAGAACCAGAACGCGGGTGTCATATACAGATTTGCCGTCAAATCTCCGGACACATCAAAACACGGCCTCTTTTTTGGATCGGTTTAAGGTTGTTGCTGGGAATCTGCCTCATGCACAAACGATTGTTGCTCATATCGCTCGGGATGGTCATTATTTTATCCATCCGGATATCGATCAGAACCGCTCAATAACACCCCGTGAAGCTGCCAGAATACAGACATTCCCGGACAATTATTATTTTGAATCCAAGAAGGGTGTTCCTTCACGAACATTGGCATTTAAGCAAATTGGAAATGCCGTTCCAGTATGCTTGGCATATCGCATTGCATTGGCATTGCTGGACAGGTTTAATGCACATAATTAAGCTTTGGAAAGGGTGATTATTGTGGCGGATGTGCACACCCCAGAACAGCGAAGCTACAATATGTCCCAAATTCGTAGCAGAAATACTAAACCGGAAGAATTAGTGAGAAAATATCTGTTTTCGCAGGGATTTCGGTACAGGAAAAATGATTCCCGGCTGCCAGGAAAACCTGATATTGTTCTGCCGAAATACAAAACTGCAATATTTGTGAATGGCTGCTTTTGGCACGGACACGAAGGGTGTCGCTACTTTGTCTGGCCAAAGAGCAATGCGGAATTTTGGAAAGAAAAGATTACCGGGAATATTCAGCGGGATAAACGAAATCATCATCTCCTTGCGGAGCAAGGGTGGAGAGTAATTGAGGTTTGGGAATGTGAGTTAAAGAAAAATACATTTCGAAAGACTCTTGTGTCCTTAGTAAATGATATTCGCAGCTCAAACAGCAAGTGAAAAAAAGCATCTCTGGACGTACCAAGCCGGTCGGCCAGAGATGCTTTTTTGCCGTATTGGCCCTGATTTGACAAATTCAGAAAGCTGTGTATAATAATAAATAAGCAGCAGATATGTCGAGGTCAGCTGCCCACGACGTCGTTACAATTTAATCATAACCTATAAGAGATGCGCGAGGGACAAGCCCGATGACCGCACGGCAACCTCCCGGAGAGAAAGGTGCCAAAGCTTGTACGATAGGATGTGACCTGTCTCGCGACGGGTATTTTTGTGCCTATTTTTCGGGAGAGACGACAAAAAAGGAGTCAAAATTCATGAAAAATGGTGCGAGATATGTAGTAACGACCCATTGGGGCACCTTCTCACTGGACGAAGCATCCTACCAGGATTACCTGGCCGGCAACCTCTGGATATGCTGGACACCCGGCAAACCCAAGCAAGCACAGCAAACCGTCAGAAGTTATGTCCCGCCCAATGTCACCGACCGGGCCGTAGCTCTGAGAGATCAGGCGGACAAGATCGGCATCCTTGCCACTCTGCATCAGCTGGGTGTGCATGAAGCTCCGATTCCCTATAGCAACCGTTTGGCCGATCTGAGCATTGATGAGATAAATCTTACCGTTCGATCTTCCAATGGCCTGAAACGAGCCAACGCAGGAACTTTCGGGAGACTACGGGATTTGATGGCAATGGAGAACGGTGTTCTTTCTGTTCGCAACCTCGGTCAAAAAAGTGCAAAGGAAATTAAGCAGCTCTTTTTTGAAGAGTGCTATATCCGACTCCTGCCATACGAGAAAGCGCAATACTGGCAGGAAGCTTTAGACAGTATTGCACACATATGATATACTAAAACATACTAAAACAAAGGCATCTGTCCGATTAAACGCACATGCAACTTGCTACACTTTATATACTCCACGAGTGTCCTACTTTTCAGGAGGTATTATTATGGCAAAGAAAGAGATCACCAGCCGTCCCGGCTTATTCGGTACCACCAATCACTATGACTCCAAGGGTCGTAAGGTCGGCTCCAGCCAGCAGGGTATGTTTGGATCTACCACCCATTACGATGCCAGAGGCCGCAAAGTCGGGTCTTCCCAGTCCGGCGCGTTCAGAACCGACCACTACAGCACCAAGCATGGCCGTGTGGGTAAAACCACATCTGGTTTCTTTGGCAGCAAGAAAACGGAGTTTGAGGATTTATTTTTATCTTAGGCTTATGTAAGGTGAGCCGACATGGAGGTGTTGTAAATGCCCTTTGAAATTGTCCGAAACGATATTACCCATATGCAGGTAGATGCCATCGTAAACGCTGCCAGCCGGTTTCCACGGGTGAATGCCGGTGTAGACGCTGCCATACATAAGAAGGCAGGACCTTCCTTGCTGGAAGCCCGGAAGAAGATTGGAAACATCCTGCCCGGTACCGCTGCGGTCACTCCTGCGTTCGATTTGGATGCTGAAATCGTGATCCATGCCGCGACGCCCACATGGATGGATGGCCGGCATGACGAAGTGAGGCTCCTGCGGCAGGCGTACGATATGTGTCTGGATCTTGCCGTGAAGCACAACTGCGATTCTATCGCGTTCCCCCTTTTGGCTGCAGGAAACCACGGTTACCCCCGGCAGATTGCACTTCAAGTCGCCATTTCAGCATTCAGCGAATTTCTGATGACCCACGAGATGCTGATTTATCTGGTGGTTTTCGGAAACAGCACCTACCGCCTTACCGGAAAGCTGTTCCAAAACGTCCGCAGCTACATCGACGAAAACTATGTAGACGAATACGAACAGGAGATGTACGGCGGTGTCTCGGAGCGGTCCCGTCGGGAGCGTTACAGAAACCGCAGCATCATGGAAGCCCAGTCGGACTGCATGATGGCCCCCTGCGCACCAACGTCCTGCGCCAAATCCTCTCTCAGCTTGGATGATTTCATCAAGGAAAAGGATGCGGGCTTTACGGAGACACTTCTCAGCCTCATTAAGAAAAAGGGCATGAAGAACTCCTCGGTTTATAAAAGGGCCAATATCTCCAAACAGCATTTCTCCAAAATTATCAACGACCCCAATGCCAAGCCTTCCAAGCAGACCGCCATCGCACTGGCCCTTGCGCTTGAACTGGATCTGGACGGAACCCGGGATTTGATTGGCAGGGCTGGTTACGCATTGACCAACAGCAGTACATTTGATCTGATCATCCGTTACTTTATTGAGCATAAGCAGTTCAATGTCATCGAAATCAATATTGCTTTGTACGAATTTGACCAATCTTTGCTCGGAGCCTAAAACGTCCACTCACAGTTGACCAAATCGCAAGCAAACCCTCCTATAATGTGGGTGTAAGCTAAAGCACACGACATTTAGGAGGTTCTTATCATGAAGAAGAATTTGACGGAGATTGTTTTTATTCTGGACCGCAGCGGTTCTATGGCAGGACTGGAGGACGACACCATCGGCGGCTTCAATGCCATGATTCAGAAGCAAAAGACCGAGGACGGCGAAGCCTATGTGTCAACCATCCTGTTCGACAACCACAGCGAGGTGCTTCACGACCGGGTGGATATTCAGAAGATCCATCCCATGACCCGTAAGGACTACTATGTCCGTGGATGCACCGCACTGCTGGATGCTGTGGGTAAGGCCATCCACCACATCGGCAATGTTCACAAGTACGCCCGTGGAGAGGATCGGCCCGAAAAGACTTTATTTATCATCACCACCGATGGCATGGAGAATGCCAGTCGGGAGTACAACTACGAGCGCGTCCGGAAGATGATCGAACACGAGAAGGAAAAGTATGGCTGGGAATTCCTGTTCCTTGGTGCCAATATCGACGCAGCAAAGGAAGCTGCCCGGTTCGGTATCGATGCAGACCGTGCCGCCAATTATCACGCTGACCACGTAGGTACAGCAGTGATCTACGAAGCTATGAGCGAAGCTGTTTGCAATGTTCGGGCAGCTCGTCCCATGAGTGCCGACTGGAAGCGCCGCGTGGATGAGGATTACAAGAAGAGAGGAAAGTAATGCCTGATAAAGACTGGTTTGATGACTTCATGGAATACAAAATGGTCACGGAATCAGAGGACGAGGGCAACACCGGGAACGAAAACAATCCCGGTTGTTTCACGTATCTTCTGGGTGCAGTAATTGTTTTGTATTTAATTTCAAAGCTGTTTACGTAAGGAGGCTACTATGTACGGAGCGATTTTAGGTGATATTATTGGAAGTCCCTATGAGTTTGATATGGGCAACAAGAGTAAGGATTTTCCTCTCTTTTCTGAGGAATCTTATTATACAGACGATACGGTTATGACCGTTGCGGTTGCAGAGGTTTTTATGGATGCACCGGATGATGAGAATGCGCTCCGTCGGAGGCTGATTAGTTCCATGCAGAAGTGGGGGCATCGTTATCCCGGTGCTGGTTATGGTGTGCGGTTCTGCGATTGGTTGGACAGCGATAATCCCCAACCTTACAACAGTTGGGGCAACGGCTCGGCAATGCGTGTGTCCGCCGTAGCCTGGTTGTATGATAACATTGATGCTGTTCGCCACGCAGCAAGGCTTTCTGCCGAAGTAACCCATAACCACCCGGAGGGAATTAAGGGCGCGGAAGCCACGGCATCTGCGATCTTCTTGGCGCGAACTGGTAGCACCAAAGAAGAAATCAAAGATTACATCGGGCAGGAGTTCCATTACGATCTCAACCGCGCCTGTGACGAGATTCGTCCAGCTTATCATCATGTGGAATCCTGCCAGGAAACCGTCCCAGAAGCCATTACAGCCTTTCTGGAGGGTGATAGCTTTGAGGATGTCATCCGTACCGCAGTATCACTCGGTGGTGACTGCGATACATTGACAGCCATTGCCGGTAGCATTGCGGAAGGTTTCTACGGTGTGCCGGATGACTTGAAGGAAGAGTGCCATAATCGGTTGCCGGAGCCTTTGAACAAGGTTTTGGTGGCATTTGAGGAATATCTTGAACACAAAGTTGCGATGGCTTAACGAAAATACCCGGTTCTCTTTCTGTTTCGCACGTGTACTAATTGAAAATCCTGCAGTTTGTGCTACAATTATGATATCAAATTGCGCATTGGAGGGGATGACATGAAACTTGCGGTAAGTACCAAGCTCATCGAGAGCTATAAAGCAAACGGTAAAAATCCGAACTATTCACTTTCTTTTCTGCTGAATAGCGTTGATCCTGGTGTCTGCGCTGATTGTTTAGGCCTTGTTGATACATTCAAACTGGCTGGTGCAGCAGCCGAGTATGAAGTTGATGACAAGAATGTTCGTGTCGTGCAACAACTTTTCGGAAATGTAGATAGTACTACGGTAGAACGACTGTTGTGGGTTGCGCTTTTGTTCCCGGAGATTTAACCATGAGCGATTACGAATTGGAATACCAAAATGCGTTGAGCAGCGTTGAGGATTCCATAGTGCAAGCAATTGCGGAATTGGAAATACCGACAGAAACAGACTTAATACTGATAGAAAAAGGCAGTTCCTCGCTGGATGCGTGGGACTACTGCTATGCGATTGCAATCGGGCTTGCCGGTGTATTTATTTCCACCAATGAGGCCTTCGCTAAGTATCTGGATGAGATACACAAGGTAGCCAGCGGCAGCAGCGGTGAGTACGACAGATTTCAGGCATTTCTGGGAAATTTGCTACATCATGAAGGCGATCATATCGATATGGTCGAGCGCCCGTTCAAAAACAGAAACGGCGGCATTGCGTACTGCTTATTCCATCGGCTTTTGTGGGGACACGATATTTTCTCCATTTGTGAGGACAATCCGTTCGCACTGATGTATAACCAAAAAGGTCTTGCCGGCATTTTACAGGCAGTGCGACATTTGCTGGCCGACACAGCATCGAAGCAGGGACTGCCGCTACCTGGCAGCTCGTTTTTGGATGTGGTCGATGAGAACAACAAAACATCCAATTACCTCATCAAGGTCGCCCAGCAACTGTCAGAGGAAACCACCGGGCTGAAAACTGGTGCACAGGAAATCTATTCTCACATGATGACCATCCGTGCGCAGGATGTAGCAGCCGGTGTAGTGGTCAAGGCAATGTCCGAATTGTATTTCTTAATCAGAAGGGTTGATGACGAAATTCGCCGGACAGAGATCCGACTGATTGCCTATGCCATTAACTTTTTCGGTGAAGCGGTGGTCGGTTGCATACGGCAGAACGGTGTGCCGTATATCAATATTCAGCTTGCAGGAGCGATGGGCGTGTCCTTCGCACAGTTTTATTATTACAATGAAAAAGAAATAAAGCAGCTTGCGGAAGCAACTGAGGAAATCCACGATCGGATAAACGCCATCGAAGCACGACTGCACAATCCGGTGCTGGTGCTTGACACGCATGACAGTGCCGATGCGCTGATACAAGCAGCAGATGCCGCCGATGCAAATGTCGAAGAATTGCTCGATTTTTTTAGTGAGGAAACGCCATGAAGAAAGCGATATACTGGATATTGGGCGGCTTGTTTGGACTGTTCGGTTTCATCGCAGGAGCGCTTATTCGCCAACCCCAGATTAACAAACTAAAAGAGCAGGTAAAGCTGCTGCAGAAAGACAACCGCAGATTGCTTGCTTTGGTAAACGGCCAGCAGCAGGAATACCAAAACCTGCTGGTAGAACATAAGGCGCTGAAGGTACTGCAGTTCAGAAAAAAGGCCAAGTCGAAAGAACGGCTTGAAGAAAACCTTATTATGCAATATGCCATCCGAGCATATCTCGTGCTGTTGCTGAAAAGCGCCCGTCACGGACAGCCGATGGAAAAGGCCGAAGTTGTATTCTTCAATGCTTTTGAAAAGGTCATTAACGGCAAAAAACTGTCGACCGGTGACAAAGTGAAAATCCACGATTACATCATGGAGCATCATAAAGCAGACATCAAAGCTCTGCGGGAATGCGAGATCGCACCGGTGCTGCAGGAGTTGAATGATGCACCGGAAGTGCCGAAGGTCATTTACTGCCGGGTTAGGATCGGCAGAAAGAAGACACAGTATTACATCACTGATGATGAGACTATAGTAGCAGGCAGCATCGTGTATGTCCTCGGCAAGAAGAACAGCATGAACGCAGTTGAAGTTGTTTCGGTGGAAAAATACGCAGAAGATGATGTGCCGGAGCCTATTGAAAAGACACCGCACATTATTCGCAAATGCCCGGAGGAAGAATTGCTGTTGCCTGAAGGCAGGAAATAATGATACAGCCCAAAAATCTTTATAATATGAGTAAATCAGCCGTTTCACGAATGCAACGCACGATTCCTCAGAAGTGAATTGTATCAAAATGTGCAATCTATGCCACAGCAGTCAAATCCGAACCCAATACCGATAGGTGATGGGTTCGGATTTGTCGTTTATTTACCCGAATTCCTTTGAATTCGGGTATTTCCATAGGAGCTATGTTGTTCGCTGCGGCGAACAACGTCTTTCAGCACTCTCTATTAATAATAAAACGGAGGGTAACGAAATGAGCAGAATGGAAGTCAACGAAGCAAATATTGGGCGGTATGGTCGCAAGCTTCTTGCGTACATGAGGGAGTACAATCAAGACCTGTATACGGAATTACTTTTCACGGGTGGTTTGGAGGATTGGCTTGTTGAACAGAACAAAATATGCAAGGAACGGATTTGGGAGTATGCCGCGCAGATCGCAAAAGCGCAGGACGTCACGGAAGAATTGAAAGCCCGCGACCAGATGGCTTGGGTCGGTGCGATCAACACTATTCGGACGCAAGCGGAGGAAACTGTTATTGAACAAATACTCTCATAAAGGCAATATTGATAACCGCAAAAATTGATTGATAATACGAATGGCAATAAAAGAGGCCGCCCTTCTATGACCCTCTTGGGTTATTTGGGGCGGCCATAAAATGTTTTACGGTTTAATTTCCATGAGCAGCTCCTTATATGCCTTTTCGTCGGCATCCTGCCAGGATAAACCTGTTTTTTTATACTGCTCGGCAAGTGGCTTGAGCCGATTCACATAAACGCCGTCGCCGTTGGTTCGGTCATAGCCCGTAACGACCCAATACGCGCCGCGCCTTTCAAGGGTGAGTATTATCTCCTCGCCAACGCCGCGCATCGGCCCCGACGCTATCTCGGTCTTTACATGGAAACGGGCGGTCATGCGCTCATCGCCGCCTTGAATTGTCTCAAGCAGCTCGGCCGTACCTTTTTCTACCGTATCAAGCGAGGTTAAGTTGCCCGTAAGAGTTTTGTCCACGGCAAGCTGCGCGTCATGGAAGAACAGGTCTGTAGCTTCGTTGCGCTCCATTATGTCGGAAAAATCCTGCATTTCCTTCAGCTTTTGGCCAAGGTAGTAGCGGTACATGACCTCCGTCGCCAGCTCCTGTGCACTCATTACGGCAGGGGTGCGCTGCTCCTCTAAGGCTGCGCTTTCGGTTTTCAAAGCTTGTATAACGGTTTGCCGCGCCTGATAGCTAAGCCCTGCTTCGGCGAGCCTTGCCAGTAGGCACTCCAGCAGTCGGGCTTTTTCCTCCGTGCCGATTGCAGCGTTTTTGTGTATGGTCATATAGCTTAAATATTCCGTTTCAAAGGCGATGCCGGCAGCGGGGTTTTCGTATTGCAGGCCCTCTAAACCATAGGAATCGCACATTGCGGCGTATTCGGCATAGCCGTCGGACTTCGTACGGAGAGAGGTGATGTAAAGCCCGTGAACGGTTTCTATAAGCTCGGCGCGTATCCACACATTACGTGCAGCTCCGTCCTTTTCTTTTAACTCAAGGGTGACTACCGCCTCAAAGCGAAACGCCCTCTGTTGAACGCTTGCGTCCGTAACAATGAATGATACCGTTTCTGCCGCTGCTCCGTCTCCTGCGAAAGCCTCCGCGTTGTGCAGCATATAGTGAAGATACTTTGCGGTAAGATATGTATCATTATCTTCTACCCAGCTGTTGCCCTGATAAAACAGAGCACCCGCGGCAGTATAGTCCCCTGTGGCAAGGGCGGCGGCAGCAGATTTGACCATCTCGGCAGCTTTGTTCAGCTTTTCCGCGTTGACGGATACGGTTGGGGACAGCGCATATACTGCATCGCTTATGAGCGGCAGTTCTGCGGCAAGAGCGGGTTTTACGGCAAAAGTGCAGGCGGATAGCAATACCACGGCGGCGCAGACAGCCGCCGCAATGCGGGCGGCTTTCAGAAAAGGCAATCCCTCTTTGCTTTTAGCCTTTGCCTGCGCTTTGTCCCGATTTTGCAAAAGGACGATGGTATCATCGATTCGTTTATAGTAGCTTTGAAGAGGAGCAGGAAAGCCCGCCCTGAGCGCCTGTGCAAATTGCAGATTATATTTCATAATATCTATCTCCCAATAATCTTTTTAGTTCTGCCCGTGCCCGGGACAGACGGCTTTTTACGGTACCGGAAGGCACCTCGAGTATTACGGCTATTTCATTTACTGAATAATCGCATATATAGTACAGTGTGATTGCCTCGCACTGCTCCCGCGGCAGCCGCGCCAAGGCGTTTGCCACATCGACCCTATGCTCCGTTCCCGCTTCGCGCATATAGGGCATTTCTTCATCTATTGGGACTGTGCGCTGCCGCAGCTTGGCCATTCCGTAGCATTCGTTTCTTACTATCCGAAACAGCCATGGGCGCAGAGCCTTTTTATCGCGCAGAGCGTCAATATGAGTATGGGCTTTTACTATGGCGTTGCTCACGGCGTCCTCACATTCCGGAACGGATTGAAGAATACTGTATGCAAAGCGGAACAGGTCGTCACGCAGCTCAATGATTTGCCCGTAAAACCATTTGAGCTTTTTCTCTGTGCTCACAACCGGCTGCCACCTCCTGTATTCGTTGGATGATCATCTCTCGCATATTAGATTGCCGAGGATGCTGAATGGTTCCCTCATCCTTTAGAATACGGCAATAATCTAAATGTACTGTTTGTTTTATTATAACATAGTTGCCTCGGTCTGCCGGATTCTGAACACAGACGCAATGAGCATTTGGATTTAACCCCTTCTCAGCACACTGCTCTTACAAATTTTTTGTATTTTATGGAACCAATCCCTGCTCTCAATAATCTGTTTTATGGGGATGTAGAAACACATGCAAATGCTGTAGAATACAAAGGAGAAGCCGTATGAAAGGCAAA
>ERZ857882.4080-NODE-4080-length-12982-cov-6.286532_pt1 | contig 12982 bp, 4 predicted proteins | sample MGYA00519697_ERZ857882 | MGnify/ENA primary metagenome ERZ857882 (study PRJEB31778, sample SAMEA3449373) | human gut metagenome | biome: human gut; feature: human-associated habitat; material: faeces | place: United Kingdom | collected 2010/2012 ...
TTTTCGTCTCCGGCAGCCATGCTGTCTCCGGGTGACCGCAGTGCAATTCAGCAGCAACAGCAACAGTTGCTGGATGAAAACCAGCGCCAGCGTGATGCGCTGAAGCGCAGTGCGCCGCTGACTGTCATACCGTCTCCGGAAATGTCTGCCGGTACTGAAGGTCCCTGCTTTACGGTGTCACGCATTGTTGTCCGTGGGGCCACCCGACTGACGTCTGCAGAAACCGACAGACTGGTGGCACCGTGGGTGAATCAGTGTCTGAATATCACGGGGCTGACCGCGGTCACGGATGCCGTGACGGACAGCTATATACGCCGGGGATATATCACCAGCCGGGCCTTTCTGACAGAGCAGGACCTTTCAGGGGGCGTACTGCACATAACGGTCATGGAAGGCAGGCTGCAGCAAATCCGGGCGGAAGGCGCTGACCTTCCTGCCCGCACCCTGAAGATGGTTTTCCCGGGAATGGAGGGGAAGGTTCTGAACCTGCGGGATATTGAGCAGGGGATGGAGCAGATTAATCGTCTGCGTACGGAGCCGGTACAGATTGAAATATCGCCCGGTGACCGTGAGGGATGGTCGGTGGTGACACTGACGGCATTGCCGGAATGGCCTGTCACAGGGAGTGTGGGCATCGACAACAGCGGGCAGAAGAATACCGGTACGGGGCAGTTAAATGGTGTCCTTTCCTTTAATAATCCTCTGGGGCTGGCTGACAACTGGTTTGTCAGCGGGGGACGGAGCAGTGACTTTTCGGTGTCACATGATGCGAGGAATTTTGCCGCCGGTGTCAGTCTGCCGTATGGCTATACCCTGGTGGATTACACGTATTCATGGAGTGACTATCTCAGCACCATTGATAACCGGGGCTGGCGGTGGCGTTCCACGGGAGACCTGCAGACTCACCGGCTGGGACTGTCGCATGTCCTGTTCCGTAACGGGGACATGAAGACAGCACTGACCGGAGGTCTGCAGCACCGCATTATTCACAATTATCTGGATGATGTTCTGCTTCAGGGCAGCAGCCGTAAACTCACTTCATTTTCTGTCGGGCTGAATCACACCCACAAGTTTCTGGGGGGGGTCGGAACACTGAATCCGGTATTCACACGGGGGATGCCCTGGTTCGGCGCAGAAAGCGACCACGGGAAAAGGGGAGACCTGCCCGTAAATCAGTTCCGGAAATGGTCGGTGAGTGCCAGTTTTCAGCGCCCCGTCACGGACAGGGTGTGGTGGCTGACCAGCGCTTATGCCCAGTGGTCACCGGACCGTCTTCATGGTGTGGAACAACTGAGCCTCGGGGGTGAGAGTTCAGTGCGTGGCTTTAAGGATCAGTATATCTCCGGTAATAACGGCGGTTATCTGCGGAATGAGCTGTCCTGGTCTCTGTTCTCCCTGCCATATGTGGGAACTGTCCGTGCAGTGGCTGCACTGGACGGCGGCTGGCTGCACTCTGACAGCGATGACCCGTACTCGTCCGGCACGCTGTGGGGTGCTGCTGCCGGGCTCAGCACCACCAGTGGCCATGTTTCCGGTTCGTTCACTGCCGGACTGCCTCTGGTTTACCCGGACTGGCTTGCCCCTGACCATCTCACGGTTTACTGGCGCGTTGCCGTCGCGTTTTAAGGGATTATTACCATGCATCAGCCTCCCGTTCGCTTCACTTACCGCCTGCTGAGTTACCTGGTCAGTGCGATTATCGCCGGGCAGCCGTTGTTACCGGCTGTGGGGGCCGTCATCACCCCACAAAACGGGGCCGGAATGGATAAAGCGGCAAATGGTGTGCCGGTCGTGAACATTGCCACGCCGAACGGGGCCGGGATTTCGCATAACCGGTTTACGGATTACAACGTCGGGAAGGAAGGGCTGATTCTCAATAATGCCACCGGTAAGCTTAATCCGACGCAGCTTGGTGGACTGATACAGAATAACCCGAACCTGAAAGCGGGCGGGGAAGCGAAGGGTATCATCAACGAAGTGACCGGCGGTAAGCGTTCACTGCTGCAGGGCTATACGGAAGTGGCCGGCAAAGCGGCGAATGTGATGGTTGCCAACCCGTATGGTATCACCTGTGACGGCTGTGGCTTTATCAACACGCCGCACGCGACGCTCACCACGGGCAAACCTGTGATGAATGCCGACGGCAGCCTGCAGGCGCTGGAGGTGACTGAAGGCAGTATCACCATCAATGGCGCGGGCCTGGACGGCACCCGGAGCGATGCCGTATCCATTATTGCCCGTGCAACGGAAGTGAATGCCGCGCTTCATGCGAAGGATTTAACTGTCACTGCAGGCGCTAACCGTGTAACTGCAGATGGTCGTGTCAGAGCCCTGAAGGGCGAAGGTGATGTGCCGAAAGTTGCCGTTGATACCGGCGCTCTCGGTGGAATGTACGCCAGGCGTATTCATCTGACCTCCACTGAAAGTGGTGTCGGGGTTAATCTTGGTAACCTTTATGCCCGCGATGGCGATATCACCCTGGATGCCAGCGGCAGACTGACTGTCAACAACAGTCTCGCCACGGGGGCCGTCACTGCAAAAGGTCAGGGCGTCACCTTAACCGGCGACCATAAAGCGGGAGGTAACCTGAGCGTCAGCAGCCGGAGAGATATCGTTCTCAGCAATGGAACGCTTAACAGCGACAAGGACCTCAGCCTGACCGCCGGCGGCAGAATCACTCAACAGAATGAAAAACTGACTGCCGGCCGGGATGTAACGCTTGCCGCGAAAAACATCACACAGGATACCGCCAGCCAGATTAACGCGGCCCGCGATATCGTGACTGTCGCCAGTGACACGCTGACAACACAGGGACAGATAACCGCCGGGCAGAATCTCACGGCCAGCGCCACCACGCTGACGCAGGACGGAATATTGCTGGCGAAAAGTCATGCGGGACTCAATGCCGGTACGCTGAATAACAGTGGCGCCGTTCAGGGAGCTACCCTGACGCTCGGCAGTACAACGCTCAGCAACAGTGGCTCCCTGCTCAGTGGCGGTCCCCTGACCATGAATACCCGCGACTTTACCCAGAGCGGCCGCACTGGCGCGAAGGGCAAAGTGGATATCATGGCCAGTGGGAAACTGACCAGTACAGGTTTGCTGGTGAGCGATGATGCACTGGTGCTGAAGGCGCAGGATGTGACACAGAACGGTGTGCTGTCCGGCGGCAAAGGGCTGACGGTCAGTGCGCAGACGCTGAGCTCCGGTAAAAAATCGGTCACCCACAGCGATGCTGCGATGACGCTGAATGTGACAACAGTGGCGCTGGACGGGGAAACCAGTGCCGGTGACACCCTCCGGGTTCAGGCAGACAAACTGAGTACCGCAGCGGGCGCACAACTTCAGAGCGGCAAAAATCTCAGCATCAACGCCAGAGATGCACGTCTTGCAGGTACGCAGGCAGCACAACAGACCATGGTGGTGAACGCCAGTGAAAAGCTCACCCACAGCGGGAAAAGCAGTGCCCCGTCGCTCAGCCTCAGTGCGCCGGAACTGACCAGCAGCGGCGTACTTGTTGGTTCCGCCCTGAATACACAGTCACAGACCCTGACCAACAGCGGTCTGTTGCAGGGGGAGGCCTCACTCACCGTTAACACACAGAGGCTTGATAATCAGCAGAACGGCACGCTGTACAGTGCTGCAGACCTGACGCTGGATATACCGGACATCCGCAACAGCGGGCTTATCACCGGTGATAATGGTTTAATGTTAAATGCTGTCTCCCTCAGCAATCCGGGAAAAATCATCGCTGACACGCTGAGCGTCAGGGCGACCACGCTGGATGGTGACGGCCTGTTGCAGGGCGCCGGTGCACTGGCGCTTGCTGGCGACACCCTCTCACAGGGTAGTCACGGACGCTGGCTGACGGCGGACGACCTCTCCCTCCGGGGCAAAACACTGAATACCGCAGGGACCACGCAGGGACAGAATATCACCGTGCAGGCGGACAGATGGGCGAACAGTGGTTCCGTGCTGGCAACCGGTAACCTTACTGCTTCGGCAACCGGTCAGTTGACCAGTACCGGCGATATCATGAGCCAGGGTGACACCACGCTGAAAGCAGCCACCACGGACAACCGGGGCAGTCTGCTTTCGGCCGGCACGCTCTCCCTTGATGGAAATTCACTGGATAACCGCGGCACTGTCCAGGGTAACCATGTCACGATTCGCCAGAACAGTGTCACCAACAGTGGCACGCTCACCGGGATCGCCGCACTGACGCTTGCCGCCCGTATGGCATCCCCTCAACCTGCGCTGATGAATAACGGAGGTTCATTGCTGACCAGCGGCGATCTGACAATCACCGCAGGCAGTATTACCAGTTCCGGACACTGGCAGGGCAAACGGGTGCTGATCACCGCAGACAGTCTGGCAAACAGCGGGGCGATCCAGGCGGCTGACAGCCTGACTGCACGTCTGACGGGTGAGCTCGTCAGCACAGCGGGCAGCAAAGTCACCTCGAACGGTGAAATGGCGCTCAGTGCACTGAATTTAAGCAACAGCGGACAATGGATTGCAAAAAATCTGACCCTGAAGGCGAACTCACTGACCAGTGCGGGTGACATCACCGGTGTGGATACTCTCACGCTCACGGTGAATCAGACGCTGAACAATCAGGCGAACGGAAAACTGCTCAGTGCAGGTGTGCTGACGCTGAAGGCAGACAGTGTCACAAACGACGGGCAATTACAGGGAAATGTCACCACCATCACGGCAGGACAACTCACAAACGGCGGGCATCTGCAGGGCGAAACGCTGACGCTGACAGCCTCCGGTGGCGTGAACAACCGTTCCGGTGGTGTTCTGATGAGCCGGAATGCACTGAATGTCAGTACTGCGACCCTGAGTAACCAGAGCACGATACAGGGTGGAGGCGGGGTTTCCCTGAACGCCACAGACCGTCTGCAGAACGACGGCAAAATCCTCTCCGGCAGTAACCTCACGCTGACGGCGCAGGTGCTGGCGAACACCGGCAGCGGACTGGTACAGGCTGCCACCCTGCTGCTGGATGTGGTGAATACTGTCAACGGCGGACGCGTACTTGCCACCGGCAGTGCCGACGTTAAAGGAACCACGCTGAATAATACCGGTACGCTTCAGGGTGCGGACCTGCTGGTGAATTACCACACATTCAGCAACAGCGGTACCCTGCTGGGAACCTCCGGGCTTGGCGTCAAGGGCAGTTCACTGCTGCAAAATGGTACAGGGCGGCTGTACAGTGCAGGCAACCTGCTGCTTGACGCTCAGGACTTCAGTGGTCAGGGGCAGGTGGTGGCCACCGGTGATGTCACACTGAAACTGATTGCTGCCCTCACGAATCATGGTACCCTGGCCGCAGGGAAAACCCTTTCCGTCACGTCGCAAAATGCCATCACCAACGGCGGTGTCATGCAGGGTGATGCCATGGTGCTCGGTGCCGGAGAGGCATTCACCAACAATGGAACGCTGACTGCCGGTAAAGGCAACAGTGTTTTCAGCGCACAGCGTCTTTTCCTTAACGCACCGGGTTCACTTCAGGGCGGTGGCGATGTGAGTCTGAACAGCCGGAGTGATATCACCATCAGTGGTTTTACCGGCACGGCAGGCAGTCTGACAATGAATGTGGCCGGTACCCTGCTGAACAGTGCGCTGATTTATGCGGGGAATAACCTGAAGCTGTTTACAGACCGTCTGCATAACCAGCATGGTGATATCCTGGCCGGCAACAGTCTGTGGGTACAGAAGGATGCTTCCGGCGGTGCAAACACAGAGATTATCAATAATTCCGGGAATATTGAGACGCATCAGGGCGATATTGTTGTAAGAACCGGGCATCTTCTGAACCAGCGGGAGGGATTTTCTGCCACAACAACAACCCGGACTAACCCCTCATCCATTCAGGGAATGGGAAATGCTCTGGTTGATATTCCCCTTTCCCTTCTTCCTGACGGCAGCTATGGCTATTTCACCCGTGAAGTTGAAAATCAGCACGGTACGCCCTGCAACGGGCACGGGGCATGCAATATCACAATGGATACGCTTTATTATTACGCGCCGTTTGCTGACAGTGCCACACAGCGCTTTCTCAGCAGCCAGAACATCACAACAGTAACCGGTGCTGATAATCCGGCAGGCCGCATTGCGTCAGGGCGTAATCTTTCTGCTGAGGCTGAACGACTGGAAAACCGGGCGTCATTTATCCTGGCGAATGGGGATATCGCACTCTCGGGCAGAGAGTTAAGCAATCAGAGCTGGCAGACGGGGACAGAGAATGAATATCTGGTATACCGCTACGACCCGAAAACGTTTTACGGTAGCTATGCAACAGGCTCTCTGGATAAACTGCCCCTGCTGTCACCGGAATTTGAAAACAATACCATCAGATTTTCACTGGATGGCCGGGAAAAAGATTACACGCCCGGTAAGACGTATTATTCCGTTATTCAGGCGGGCGGGGATGTTAAGACCCGTTTTACCAGCAGTATCAATAACGGAACAACCACTGCACATGCAGGTAGTGTCAGTCCGGTGGTCTCTGCACCTGTACTGAATACGTTAAGTCAGCAGACCGGCGGAGACAGTCTGACACAGACAGCGCTGCAGCAGTATGAGCCGGTGGTGGTTGGCTCTCCGCAATGGCACGATGAACTGGCAGGTGCCCTGAAAAATATTGCCGGAGGTTCGCCACTGACCGGTCAGACCGGTATCAGTGATGACTGGCCACTGCCTTCCGGCAACAATGGATACCTGGTTCCGTCCACGGACCCGGACAGTCCGTATCTGATTACGGTGAACCCGAAACTGGATGGTCTCGGACAGGTGGACAGCCATTTGTTTGCCGGACTGTATGAGCTTCTTGGAGCGAAGCCGGGTCAGGCGCCACGTGAAACGGCTCCGTCGTATACCGATGAAAAACAGTTTCTGGGCTCATCGTATTTTCTTGACCGCCTCGGGCTGAAACCGGAAAAAGATTATCGTTTCCTGGGGGATGCGGTCTTTGATACCCGGTATGTCAGTAACGCGGTGCTGAGCCGGACGGGTTCACGTTATCTCAACGGACTGGGTTCAGACACGGAACAGATGCGGTATCTGATGGATAACGCGGCCAGACAACAGAAAGGACTGGGATTAGAGTTTGGTGTGGCGCTGACAGCTGAACAGATTGCTCAGCTTGACGGCAGCATACTGTGGTGGGAGTCAGTCACCATCAACGGACAAACAGTCATGGTCCCGAAACTGTATCTGTCGCCGGAAGATATCACCCTGCATAACGGCAGCGTTATCAGCGGGAACAACGTGCAACTTGCGGGCGGCAATATCACCAACAGCGGCGGCAGCATCAACGCACAGAACGACCTCTCGCTCGACAGTTCCGGCTATATCGACAACCTGAATGCGGGGCTGATAAGCGCGGGCGGTAGCCTGGACCTGAGCGCCATCGGGGATATCAGCAATATCAGCTCAGTCATCAGCGGTAAAACCGTACAACTGGAAAGCGTGAGTGGCAACATCAGCAATATCACCCGGCGTCAGCAATGGAATGCGGGCAGTGACAGCCAATATGGTGGTGTGCATCTCAGCGGTACGGACACCGGTCCGGTTGCGACCATTAAAGGCACTGATTCACTTTCGCTGGATGCAGGGAAAAACATTGATATTACCGGGGCAACGGTCTCGTCCGGTGGAGACCTTGGAATGTCTGCGGGTAATGATATCAACATTGCCGCAAACCTGATAAGTGGGAGCAAAAGTCAGTCCGGTTTCTGGCACACTGATGACAACAGTTCATCATCCACCACCTCACAGGGCAGCAGCATCAGCGCCGGCGGTAACCTGGCGATGGCTGCAGGCCATAATCTGGATGTCACGGCATCCTCTGTTTCTGCCGGGCACAGCGCCCTGCTTTCTGCAGGTAACGACCTGAGTCTGAATGCAGTCAGGGAAAGCAAAAACAGTCGCAACGGCAGGTCAGAAAGTCATGAAAGCCACGCAGCTGTGTCCACGGTGACAGCGGGCGATAACTTCCTCCTTGTTGCCGGTCGTGATATTGCCAGTCAGGCTGCCGGTATGGCTGCGGAAAATAACGTGGTCATCCGGGGCGGACGTGATGTGAACCTGGTGGCAGAGTCTGCCGGCGCAGGCGACAGCTATACGTCGAAGAAAAAGAAAGAGATTAACGAGACAGTCCGTCAGCAGGGAACGGAAATCGCCAGCGGTGGTGACACCACCGTCAACGCAGGACGGGATATCACCGCTGTTGCGTCATCCGTTACCGCAACCGGCAATATCAGCGTGAATGCCGGTCGTGATGTTGCCCTGACCACGGCGACAGAAAGTGACTATCACTATCTGGAAACGAAGAAAAAAAGCGGAGGTTTTCTCAGTAAGAAAACCACCCGCACCATCAGTGAGGACAGTGCCACCCGTGAAGCAGGCTCCCTGCTGTCGGGGAACCGCGTGACCGTTAACGCCGGTGATAACCTGACGGTAGAGGGTTCGGATGTGGTGGCTGACCGGGATGTGTCACTGGCGGCGGGTAACCATGTTGATGTTCTTGCTGCCACCAGTACAGATACGTCCTGGCGCTTTAAGGAAACGAAGAAATCCGGTCTGATGGGTACCGGCGGTATTGGTTTCACCATTGGCAGCAGTAAGACAACGCACGACCGGCGCGAGGCCGGGACAACGCAGAGTCAGAGTGCCAGCACCATCGGCTCCACTGCCGGTAATGTCAGTATTACCGCGGGCAAACAGGCTCATATCAGCGGTTCGGATGTGATTGCGAACCGGGATATCAGCATTACCGGTGACAGTGTGGTGGTTGACCCGGGGCATGACCGTCGTACTGTGGACGAAAAATTTGAGCAGAAGAAAAGCGGGCTGACGGTTGCCCTTTCCGGCACGGTGGGCAGTGCCATCAATAATGCGGTTACCAGTGCACAGGAGACGAAGGAGAGCAGTGACAGCCGTCTGAAAGCCCTGCAGGCCACAAAGACAGCGCTGTCTGGTGTGCAGGCCGGACAGGCTGCGACAATGGCCTCCGCAACCGGTGACCCGAATGCGACGGGAGTCAGCCTGTCGCTCACCACCCAGAAATCGAAATCACAACAACATTCTGAAAGTGACACAGTATCCGGCAGTACGCTGAATGCCGGGAATAATCTGTCTGTTGTCGCAACCGGTAAAAACAGGGGCGATAACCGCGGAGATATTGTGATTGCCGGAAGCCAGCTTAAGGCCGGTGGTAACACAAGCCTGGATGCCGCGAATGATATTCTGTTGAGTGGCGCCGCAAACACACAAAAAACAACGGGCAGGAACAGCAGCAGTGGCGGTGGCGTGGGTGTCAGTATCGGTGCAGGTAAAGGTGCCGGTATCAGCGCCTTTGCCAGCGTTAATGCGGCAAAAGGCAGGGAGAAAGGTAACGGTACTGAGTGGACTGAAACCACAACAGACAGCGGTAAAACCGTCACCATCAACAGTGGTCGGGATACGGTACTGAACGGTGCTCAGGTCAACGGCAACAGGATTATCGCCGATGTGGGCCACGACCTGCTGATAAGCAGCCAGCAGGACACCAGTAAGTACGACAGTAAACAGACCAGCGTGGCTGCCGGCGGCAGTTTTACCTTTGGCTCCATGACCGGCTCAGGTTACATCGCTGCCTCCCGGGATAAGATGAAGAGCCGCTTTGACTCCGTTGCTGAACAAACCGGAATGTTTGCCGGTGATGGTGGCTTCGACATCACAGTGGGTAAACATACCCAACTGGATGGTGCGGTGATTGCCTCCACTGCCACACCGGATAAAAACCACCTGGATACCGGAACGCTGGGGTTCAGTGACCTTCACAACGAAGCGGATTATAAAGTCAGTCACAGTGGAATCAGTCTGAGCGGTGGTGGCAGCTTCGGGGATAAATTTCAGGGTAACATGCCGGGTGGCATGATATCCGCCGGAGGTCACAGCGGACATGCGGAAGGAACGACTCAGGCCGCAGTGGCAGAAGGCACTATCACCATCCGGGACAGGGGCAATCAGAAGCAGAATCTGGCGAACCTGAGCCGTGACCCTGCGCACGCTAATGACAGTATCAGCCCGATATTTGACAAGGAGAAGGAGCAGAGGCGTCTGCAGACAGTGGGGCTTATCAGTGACATAGGCAGTCAGGTGGCGGATATTGCGCGGACGCAGGGGGAACTGAATGCGTTGAAGGCTGCGCAGGATAAATATGGGCCTGTTCCGGCGGATGCGACGGAAGAACAGCGGCAGGCATATCTGGCAAAACTGCGTGATACGCCGGAATACAAAAAGGAACAGGAAAAGTATGGTACCGGCAGCGATATGCAGCGCGGTATCCAGGCTGCAACGGCTGCACTTCAGGGGCTGGCGGGGGGTAATTTAGCAGGTGCTCTGGCCGGAGCTTCGGCGCCGGAGCTGGCGAACATCATCGGTCATCACGCGGGTATTGATGACAATACAGCGGCAAAAGCCATTGCCCATGCCATTCTCGGTGGTGTGACAGCAGCCCTTCAGGGCAACAGTGCGGCAGCAGGCGCAATTGGTGCGGGTACTGGTGAAGTGATCTCGTCAGCCATTGCGAAAAGCCTCTATCCGGACGTAGATCCGTCGAAACTGACAGAAGATCAGAAGCAAACCGTAAGCACGCTGGCAACGCTGTCAGCGGGTATGGCTGGCGGCATTGCCAGTGGCGATGTGGCTGGCGCGGCTGCTGGGGCTGGTGTCGGGAAGAACATTGCTGAGAATAACCTGGTTGGTGGCACAGAGTCCGAGCAGAGCAAAGCTGCTCAGACGCATGGCGCAGATGTACTTTCCTGTAACGATGCCCCAGGCGGTGAAGCCTGTAAGCGAGGAGAAGCAGTCAATAAAGCGTATGCCGGAGCGTTGGCCACTGGTAGTGTAGCTCTCTTACCTGGCGGTGCTCAGGCCATGTGGGGATTAGGGGCAGGAGCTAATGCAGGTGTTAGCTATCTGACGGATGGAACTATAGATCCTACAACAGCGATTATCGGTGGTTGGGTTAATGTGATTAGTGCAGGGAATGGAGTTGTAGGCACAGTTGGCTGGAATGCAACTGGAGGAGCATTAGGAAACTGGCTCGAAGGAAAAGCCCCAACATCTGGTGCGTTGATCAATGGTGCTGGTTCTGCTATTGGATATGGCATTGGTAAAGGCCTTTCATGGGGCATTAATAGTGGTGCTAACTGGTTAAAAGACGGCTGGGACCCGAAATTTAATCCAACACTTCAAAAATATACCGATATTAAAGGAGAATTGGGGCTATCAAAAGAAATGACACCCAGTAGGATTCCTGGTATAGCTGGGGATGTGTCGGCTTCTTTTGCTTCTGAGTATGAAGGTAAAAAGATTGAGTCTTACATTCCGGAGGTGAAAAAATGAGCGGCAATTCTCAGCACTTATCAGAATTGTTTATTATTTTTATAATCGCATTTCTTTCTATAGTGGTGTCATTCCTATGTATTGATGTGTTTTTTTCTTTGGTGGAGTGGTTGATAACAGGTAATTTAAATATTAGTTTGAAAGAGATTCGGCATGTTTTGTTTATCGGATGTGTGATTGGCTCATTTATTGGTATTGGATGTGCTCTCGCAAAATATTTCAGGCTAAAAGGCTTCTAATCCCCTGTGGTTGTTGTTGAGAATAACTACCTGAGCAATAAGCAGATAGATGCCTGCTCTGCTGAAATGAAGTCCTGTCAGGCGAAAGGCGGTGACTGCGGCGGTATTATCAAAAAGTACGAAGAGTTGAGTACGGCACAGCAGAAGCAACTGATCAGTGACTGTGCAGCCGCCCGGCAACCTGCCAGCAGAAATACGGTGATGTACTGACTGACAGTCTGGCGGTGAAGCTGGCAATAGATCGTGCTCTGGGTGAAGATATCCCGATCAAGATGGTCTACGATCTGACGGCGACTTTTGCGCAGCAAATGCAGGCCGAAGGGGTTGTCGCGACCAACAAAGTCTCGGAAGCACTCCAGAAAGAATACGGTCTGGATGAAGTTCAGGCGGGAATAGTCGCGAGCGCTGCGGCGTCAGCATTTGGGGGAATTGGTAAGGCTAAAGGGAATTCCCAGCCTAAAATTGAACAAATCCTCAAGCCAGAGAAAAACTGGGAAACTGCTCGAAACAAGGCATTGGATCTTGTAGGTAATTTAGGAGCGGACTCTAAGCCAGTTATCGGACGTTTGGAAGTCAGCGCTGGTAATGGGAAAGTCATAGGGCGGCAATCCAGCGACGGAAAAGTTGGTTGGCGTGTTGATTATGATCCTGAAAAAGGCACACACATCAATATATGGGATTACTCACAGGGTAAAGGCCCTGGAAAAGCGGTGAAGCAAGTCATACCTTTTGAAGGCAATGAAAAGTCTTTTGAAACAATATTGAAACAGCTAAACAGGTAGAGCAAATGACTTTATTTGATGAGTGTCGGGAAGCACTGAGTGCTGATTTTAATATAGTAGAGGGGCTGGCTCAGCAGGAGGCTCTGGGCATTTTAAATAAGTATCCTCTCGCGAAAGGAAGTGTTACTTGGTCAGAGATCAGGCATTCTGATTATGAGAGTTTTGATGAGTTATTGAGTGCAAACTCTGTAAAAAACGATGACATGTTTGTCTTTGCAGATGATGCAAGTATTCCAGTTTTTAGGTCAAATCTAAGATTAATCGCTGAAAATATCTATGACGTAACAGCTTTATCGCCCAAATTATTCATTTTTAATGATGAAGTGATAATACAACCTTTATTCCCAACTGATATGTTCCGTTTAGGAATCAAGAAATAGTGGGAAAGCTCGCAAATCCCGGCCATTATGCCGGGATTTTTTGTGCACAGAAAACCCCCAGCTAGGCTGGGGGTTCCGGAAAGCTTTCAGCTTTGAGCCAGTTATTAAAACCCCTTTTGATTTGTTAAAACACCTTGCGGTCTGGCAACTGCAAGTGTCAAACAAGAAATCAAAAGGG